>Ga0310345_10000756_pt1 | contig 42549 bp, 32 predicted proteins | sample HC15DNA20500_MG_FD_204667 | JGI IMG/M metagenome (GOLD analysis project Ga0310345, IMG submission 204667) | Marine microbial communities from station ALOHA, North Pacific Subtropical Gyre - HC15-DNA-20-500_MG | ecosystem: Environmental > Aquatic > Marine > Oceanic | place: Pacific Ocean: North... | reverse complement strand
TCGTGTTGAAACCGGCGCTCAAGGCCCTGAATCGGCACCTTCATGCCCAATCTGTGGCCATTGCAATCACTCGGAACGGAATAACGGCCTTACCGCTCCGCACATCAGATGGTTCTTCAGCAGCCTGTTAAGGGGATGCTGAATTCCTTCGTGGACTGAACGCCATCGCTCAGGGTGAAGTCTTGCGTGGTGTTGCAGTTCACCGAGGAAGGGTTGTTGACGTTGGAGGTGGGGGTGCACTTGAGCACCGCGCGCACTTTCAGTGCGGGCACGGGAACCTCTTCCGCTGGTGGGCTGAGTGTTTTGACGTAGTCGTAGCGGAGCTGGAGGCTCATGCGCTTGGACAGCCTGTTGGATGCGCCATGGATGGACCATTGGTGCTTGAGGTCGAAGTAGCCTGTTTTCGGCAAGCGGTTGGTGTCCAGCACCAAGGTGGAGCGTTCGTTCTCTTCACGCTGTGAGCAGGCCACGTGCCGGCTGTGCAGCTGGGTGAGGTAGGAGGGTGATTCGTTGGGGTTCAGGGGACGGAAATCAGCGTCGTTCGAGCAGGCCGTTTCCGTGGTGCCTGGCAGTTGGCTCCATTTGGGGTTGCTGGCCACCGTGGCGAACTGCCCGCCCACACTGGCTGCATCAACCGCGCCCAACATGAATGCGCCCGGTTGGGTGACAGCGATGTTGATGGTGCCGCCCTTGATGGCCTCCATGGGGATGCCGACCCAATTGCCGCTGGTGCCGATGGCAGAAGTGGCTGGTATCCCCGAGTTTCCCGCCGTCATCGGCACGGCGCTGGGTGGCGTGGCGGTGAACAGGGCCAGCACCTTGCCGGCTGGCAGATCGGGCACAGCGGGCAAGCTGACGTCGATGGGCTGGTTCAGCGATGCGCCGCCCAGGTCGATCACGAGGGCCTCGCCCATGGGCGCAAAGCCTGCTGGCACGTTGTGGTTGCTTGTGGCATCGGCCTGGACGCTGACGGTGGCGTTGCCAGACAGGGCGTTGGCTGGGATGTCGATGCTGGCACCATTTGGCAAGGCGACGACGGCGCCTGTCTCGGCGTTCACGGCTGTGCTGGCGCCATTGGCGTGCACGGTGATGGTGGTGGTGCTTTCATACGCGAAGCCCCATTGGTCGAGCAGGTCGTCCCGGATGCGCAGCACCACGGTGTATTCGCCAGCTTGCTCGTACGCGTGACTGGCTTGCGGCCCGGTGGCCTGCGTGCCGTCGCCGAAATCCCATTCGTACCGGGGGTGGTTGTCGGGTCCTGCGGCGTAGTCCGGCAGCAACTGGTTGCTGAATTCGACCGGGACGCCGACCGTGGCATCGGTGGGGGCAATGATGTCTGCAACGGGGTTGCAAGCAGACAGCAGGAAGGCTGTGGCGAGCGCGAGCAGCCACTGCCAGATGGTTCTGGTGGTCATGTGATTTCCCTGAAAATTGTTTTGTGTTGCTGCTTGAGCCATGAAGCGCAAGCGCGGGCGGATCATAGAGGCGAGTTGGCGGGGGGTTGGTGACGGAACAATGTCTTACACGGGCCATGGCCGTTGCTCGCATCTGTGAGTGGGCGTTGAGGTTCTTTCGCACAGCGCGGCTTTGCCCTTGTAAAATGGAAGGTTGCCTAAAAATGTGGCAATCTGTCTGCAGGCGATGGTGCCTGTGGATGTGACGGGCGAGCCCGTGAAATCTGTGAAACCCGTGTGCTGTGACAGGCCAGCGAGGCGTGCATGCTGTATCCCCAAGAGTTTGATGTGATCGTGGTCGGTGGCGGCCACGCAGGCACCGAGGCCGCGCTGGCCGCGGCGCGCATGGGCTGCGCCACGCTGCTGCTGAGCCACAACATCGAGACGCTGGGGCAGATGAGCTGCAACCCGTCGATCGGCGGGATCGGCAAGGGCCACCTGGTCAAGGAAGTCGATGCCCTGGGCGGCGCGATGGCCGAGGCCACAGACGAGGGTGGCATCCAGTTCCGCATCCTCAATGCCAGCAAGGGCCCGGCCGTGCGCGCCACCCGCGCCCAGGCCGACCGCATCCTCTACAAGGCGGCCATCCGCCACCGCCTGGAAAACCAGCCGAACCTGTGGCTGTTCCAGCAGGCGGTTGACGACCTGATGGTGGAGGGCGATGGCGACGGCGCGCGCGTGGTCGGCGCCGTCACGCAGGTGGGCATCCGTTTCCGTGCCCGCACGGTGGTGCTGACGGCGGGCACCTTCCTGGACGGCAAGGTCCACGTTGGCTTGCAGAACCACAGCGCGGGCCGCGCCGGTGACCCGCCGGCCATCACCCTGTCGGCGCGCTTGAAAGAGCTGAAGTTGCCGCAGGGGCGCCTGAAGACGGGCACGCCGCCGCGCATCGACGGCCGCAGCATCGATTTCTCCAAGCTGACCGAACAACCCGGCGACGGCGTGCCCCTGGTGGGCGGCTGGGGTGCGCCGGGTGCTCCGCTGTCGGCGCCCACGGGCCCGAACGTCCCGGTGTTCAGCTTCCTGGGCTCGGCCAGCCAGCACCCGCGCCAGCTGCCGTGCTGGATCACGCACACCAACCAGCGCACGCACGACATCATCCGCTCTGGCTTTGACCGCAGTCCGATGTTCACCGGCGTGATCGAAGGGGTGGGGCCGCGCTACTGCCCGTCCATCGAAGACAAGGTCAACCGCTTCGCCGACAAGGACTCGCACCAGATCTTCCTGGAGCCCGAGGGGCTGACGACCAACGAGTTCTACCCCAATGGCATCAGCACCTCGCTGCCTTTCGACATCCAGCTGGCGGCGCTGCGCTCCATGCCGGGGCTGGAGAACGCTTACATCCTGCGCCCGGGCTACGCCATCGAGTACGACTACTTCGATCCGCGTGAGCTGAAATCCACCTTCGAGACCCGCGCCATCGGTGGCTTGTTTTTCGCCGGCCAGATCAACGGCACCACGGGCTACGAGGAGGCTGCAGCCCAGGGCCTCTTCGCCGGGGTGAACGCCGCGCTGCAGGCTCAGGGCAAGGACCCCTTCACCCTGCGCCGTGACCAGGCCTACCTGGGCGTGCTCGTCGACGACCTGACCACGCAGGGCGTGACCGAGCCCTACCGCATGTTCACCAGCCGCGCCGAGTTCCGCCTGCAGCTGCGCGAGGACAACGCCGACATGCGCCTGACCGAATTGGGCCGGAGCCTGGGCCTGGTGGGCGACGTGCGCTGGAGCGCCTTCAACCGCAAGCGCGACGCTGTTTCACGTGAAACAGAGCGCCTGCGCACGAGCTGGGTGCGCCCGGCCACGCTGCCGCCAGCCGATGCCGAGCGCCTCGTGGGCAAGGCCCTGGAGCGCGAGTACAGGCTGGAAGACCTGCTTCGGCGGCCGGGTGTCTGCTACGACCAGGTGGCCGAAGCCGGCAACCTGGGCTCGGCGCGTCAGGCTGCCTTGCGCGCCGAAGCGGCGAACGGCGTGGTCACCGGCCATGCCGTGCAGCCGCCACCGGTGGTGGACCGCGCCACCTTGCGCGCCGAGCTGGGCGACACCCTGGCCGAAGCCGTCATCGAGCAGGTGGAGATCAGTGTGAAGTACGCCGGCTACATCGACAAGCAGAACGACGAGGTCGAGCGTGCCGCCAGCTACGAGCACCTGCGCTTGCCAGAGGACCTGGATTACGCGGCGGTGTCCGCCCTGAGTTTCGAGGCTCGCCAGAAGCTCAGCAAGCACCGGCCCGAAACGCTGGGGCAGGCGTCTCGGATTTCGGGCATCACGCCCGCAGCCATCTCGCTGCTGCTCATCCACCTCAAGAAAGGGCGCTTCCAGGGCTTCGCTCGGGTAGGCGATGCCGCCGGGTCGGGCAACAGCACCGCCACCCCACAGGCCGTTTGACGCCCGTGCCCCTTGCCGCCGGGCCCCGCCCCGCCCCGTCGCCGCAGGCTTGCCATCGATCACCTGTTCCCGGACCCTGACCCCGCATGAACCGTCCACCTCCTGGCCGCCCAGCTCCCGCGCGCAAGGCGCTTTCTCGCACCGCGGCCCCCGCATCGCCGGAGGCCAGCGATCGCCCCATCCAATGGGACGAGGCCACCTGGCTGCAAGCGCTGCCACCGGTGTTGGAGGCCGTGGGCCTGGACCTCTCGCCAGCGCAGCAAACGCAGCTCGCCAAGTACATGGGCCTGCTGAGTCACTGGAACGCCACGTACAACCTGACGGCCTTGCGCAGTGCGCCCGACATGCTCAGCCACCACTTGGCCGATTGCCTGACCGTGCTGCGACCTCTGGCTTCGCACCTCGCATGGCGGGCCGCCGCATCGGAGGGGCAGGGCAGTGCCGCCGCGCCCGTCAAGCTGCTGGACGTGGGCAGTGGCGGCGGTTTGCCCGGGGTGGTGTTGGCGATTTGCTGCCCCGAACTGCACGTGAGCTGTGTGGACACGGTGGGCAAGAAGGCGGCTTTCATTCGCCAGGTGGGGGCCGAGTTGCGCCTGACGCACCTGCGGGGCGAGCACGCAAGGGTCGAGCAGTTGGCCCAGCAATACGATGTGATCACCTCACGCGCCTTTGCGTCGCTGGAAGATTTTGTCAGGCTCACGCGCGCACAACTGGCCCCTCGGGGGGTGTGGATGGCGATGAAGGGCAAGCTTCCAGAGGACGAGCTGGCGGCGCTGCCGCCGGACGTCGAAGTGTTTCACGTGGAACACCTGCACGTGCCAGGCCTGGACGCCGAGCGCTGCCTGATCTGGATGCGACCCCGTTCCGTCTGACGTCGCTTGCGCTGGGCCAGCGCGTGGTGTGGCCGCATCAAAGTCTTGCTGCCGCTGTTTGGGGGAAGGTGCGCGCCGGATAATGGCCATGCCACTTTCGGGAGTTCGCTTTGCCTGTTTTTGTCAAGCCATGGGATGACGGCGCCCGCCACGCCATCGGGACGCGCGCCACTGTATCGGCGATGTTGTGCCTCTGTGCCCTGGCATGGGTGCCGGGCCTGCTGTGGGCGGCCACCACGGACTCCGCCGAGCCCCGTCGACCCCAACCCGTGACGGGCAGGGTGGTCTCAGATGCGTCGCCGGCCACCGCCTCAAGCACGGTCGCGCCCCGTGCGGTGTCGACCGCGGTGCAGGTTCCGGCACCTGCCCACCTGCCCGCCGCGCCGTTCGATCTGCAAGCTCAGCCAGACGCCGCCGCACCAGCGCACGCACCGAGCCCTGTGGTGGCCCGGCCCGCGGTACCTGTGCGCGTGAACGATGTTCCACGTGAAACCAACCCTCGGGTGGCAGCACGGCCCGCTCATCCCGAGCCTGCCCTGACCCTTCAGCACCGCAGGGGGGCATCCTCCGTGAAGCCGACGGACGCTTCGCTGCGTGAGGGGCAGCGCGCCGAGCGACGGAAGGCAAAACAAGTCACTGCACCCCGCAGTGCGCACATGGTCGCTGCCAAGCCTGAGGGCATCCAGCCAGCGAAACTCACCAAAGGAGCCAAAGCCGCGAAAGCCGCCAAAGCCGGGAAAACCGCAAAAGCCGCCACGGCGACGAAAGTGGCGAGGGCCCCGAGCGGGGTGACCCCGGCCAAGCGCTCCGTGTCGCCCGAGTCCGCCGGGCTCCACGCCAAGCAAGCCAAGCAGTCCAGGCAGCCAAGCGCTGGCCACGTGCGCGCCGCCAAAGTCCGCCTTGTCAGCGGGGCAGCCCAAGCGCCAGCCGGCAAGGCGGGAGCGATTTCTCACGGCAAGGCCCGCGCTTCTCGCCAAGCCTCCCCGCAAGCCGTCCACCGAGCAGCACACCCATCCCCCCGTCCAACCGCCCATCCAGCCGCCCATCCAGCCGCCCACGCAGCCGCCCACGCAGCTGCGAAGGGCGCAGCCGCGTCCAAGGCTGTGGCTGGTGGAGGCAAGGGCGCGGGTGGCGCCGCGCACCGCCGCTCCCATGCCCACGGGGCCTGAGCCGGCCACCTTGGCGCCGCGGCGCTGCTGGCCCAAGCGATAATCCCGCCATGCCGCACATCTTTTGCATCGCCAACCAAAAAGGCGGGGTGGGCAAAACCACCACCACCGTCAACCTGGCGGCCGGCCTGGCCCGGGAAGGGCAGCGCGTCCTCATCGTCGACCTGGACCCCCAAGGCAACGCCACCATGGGCTCCGGCGTGGACAAGCGCACCTTGGCGCGCAGCGTCTACGACGTCTTGTTGGAAGATGCCAGCATTGCCGAGGCGCGTGTGCGCAGCGAGAAGGCGGGCTACGACGTGCTGGGCGCCAACCGCGAGTTGGCGGGCGCCGAAGTCGAGCTGGTCAACCTGGAGCGCCGCGACCGCCGCCTGAAAACGGCCATCGAGGCGGCGTCGGCCGACTACGACTTCGTCCTCATCGACTGCCCACCCAGCTTGAGCCTGCTCACGCTCAACGGCCTGACCTGCGCCCATGGCGTGATCGTGCCGATGCAGTGCGAGTACTTCGCGCTGGAAGGGCTCACCGACCTGGTGAACACCGTCAAGCAGGTGCACGCCAACCTCAACCGCGAGCTGCAGCTCATCGGGCTGCTGCGGGTGATGTTCGACCCTCGCATCACCTTGCAGCAGCAGGTCAGCGATCAGCTCAAGTCGCATTTCGGTGACAAGGTCTTCGACACCGTCATCCCGCGCAACGTGCGGCTGGCCGAGGCGCCCAGCTACGGCATGCCCGGTGTGGTGTTCGACCCGTCGGCCAAGGGCGCGCAGGCGTTCGTCGCTTTCGCCCAGGAACTGGTGCGGCGCGTGTCGCCAGCTCAGGCGGGGCAGGGCGGCTGAGAAATCCGCCGGAAAGCGCGGACAATCACGCCCATGGCGACCAAGAAATCCAAAGGCCTCGGCATGGGCCTGGAGGCCCTGCTGGGCCCCAAAGTCAGCGACACCCCCACCGCGAACCCTGGCAGCGAAGGCCGGCCTTCGGTGCTGCGCCTCGACCGCATGCAGCCGGGCAAGTACCAGCCGCGCACGCGCATGGACGAGGGCTCGCTGTACGAGCTGGCCGAGAGCATCAAGTCGCAGGGCATCATGCAGCCCATCCTGGTGCGGCCGGTGGGCGACCCGGCCGAGGGGCGCTACGAGATCATCGCCGGCGAACGCCGCTCGCGTGCCGCCAAACTGGCCGGCCTGAGCGAGGTGCCGGTGCTCGTCAAGGACGTGCCCGACGAGGCCGCGGCGGCCATGGCCCTGATCGAGAACATCCAGCGCGAGGATCTCAACCCGCTCGAAGAAGCCCAGGGCCTGCAGCGCCTGACCGCCGAGTTCGGCCTCACGCACGAGCAGGCTGCCCAAGCCGTGGGCCGCTCGCGCAGCGCCGCCTCCAACCTGCTGCGCCTGCTCCACCTGGCCGAGCCAGTGCAGGGCATGCTGATGGCCGGTGACATCGACATGGGCCACGCCCGGGCCCTGCTGCCACTGGACAAGGCCGTGCAGATCACGACGGCCAACGAGGTGGCGGCCAAGAAGCTCAACGTGCGCGAGACCGAAAAACTCGTCGCCAAGGTGCAGGGCGTGGGCCGCCAAGCGCCCTTGCTGCGCGTCAAGGGCGAGAAGTCCCGCGATGTGCTTCGCCTGGAGGAACAGCTCTCCGACTTGCTGACCGCGCAAGTGAGCATTCACATCAAGCGCAAAACCAAGCGCGGGGAGCAGGGCGAACTCACCATCCAGTTCGGCAGCCTCGACGAGCTCAACGGCCTGATCGACAAACTGCGCGGTGGCCCCGAGGCCTGAGGCCGCGGCCGATGTTCGGGCGCTTGTTGACCTGGCCCTTGCCTGCCGCAGCGACCTGGGCGCTGGCCTGGGGGCTGGCCCTGGGCCTGCGTGGCGCCGATGCCCCTGCCTGGGCCGCGCTGGCCTTGCCCACGGCCCTGGGGGCCTTGGCGGCGCTGCTGCCCGGCGTGGCCACCACCGCGTGGCGCCGCATCTTCGTGGCCGGGGGCTTCCCGCTCAGCGTGTTGGCGCAGGCCCTTCAAGGCCGCTCGCTTCTGGGCGATGCTGGCGGCCTCGGTGGCCTCGGTGGCCCCGCCGGCGGCATGCCGTCGTGGTGGTGGCTCGCGCCGCTGGCCCTGCTGCTGCTGGCCTACCCCCGCCGCGCCTGGCGTGACGCCCCGGTGTTTCCCACGCCGCGCGGCGCGCTCGATGGCTTGCCCGCCCACATCCGACTGGCAGATGGCGCCCGCGTGCTGGACGCCGGTTGCGGCATGGGCGATGGCCTGATCGCGCTGCACGCCGCCTGGCCGCAGGCGCGCCTGGAGGGCGTGGAGTGGAGCGCCCTGTGGCGTGTGGTGTCGGCGTGGCGGTGTCCGTGGGCCCGCGTGCGCCGGGGCGACATGTGGGCCGACGACTGGTCGGCCTTCGACCTCGTCTACCTCTTCCAGCGCCCGGAGACCATGCCCCGGGCCATGGCCAAAGCCAGTGCGGAGATGCGCCCCGGCTGCTGGCTCGTCAGCCTGGAATTCGAAGCGCCGGGCTGGCACCCCCATGCCCGCATCGACCTGGCCGGCGGCCGACCCGTGTGGGTGTACCGCCTTGGCCACCCCCCGGTGCGCGGTGCGACGCCCGCCAGTGCCCCGGGCGATGCGGGTGTGAAGCGCCGCTGAACGGGCCCGCCTCGCCCGCCAGGCACACGCCCCCCCCACGCCCACACTACACTCTCGCGTTCCACTCCGACCGCCACGCCGATGTCCGCACCGCCCAACGCACCTGCCGCGCCGCCAGCCGAACCGCAAACCGCGCCGCAAACCGCGCCGTTCACGCAGGAGGACTACCGCGCCGCCCTGGGCCAGTTCACCACCGGGGTGACCATCGTCACGGCGCGCGCGGCCGACGGCCGGCTGCTCGGCCTGACCGCCAACTCCTTCAATTCGGTGTCGCTGGCACCGCCCTTGGTGCTGTGGAGCCTCTCCAGCCAGTCCAGCTCCATGCCCGGCTTCCAGACCGCCGCGCACTACGCCATCAACGTGCTGGCGGCCGACCAGCGCCCGCTGGCCGAGCGCTTTTCGCGCAAGGGCATCGACCGCTTCGACGGCGTCGCGTGGCGCGCTGGCCTCACCGGGGCGCCGGTCATCGACGGCGCCGTGGCGGTGTTCGAATGCCGCCATCGCAGCCAGCATGCCGAGGGCGACCACATCATCTTCGTGGGCGAGGTGGCGCATTGCAGCCGCCGCGTGGGCGCCTCGCCGCTGGTCTACCACGGCGGCCGTTTCTTCACCGATTTGCCGATCTGAGCGGGTGCCCCCGCGCTGCCTCAGAGCGCATCGCCCCGCGCACAGCGGTCGAGCAAATCCAGCAGCTTGCCCACGTCGAGGGGCTTGGTCAGGTAGGCCACGAAGCCGCGCTGGCGCGCCTCGCTGATCTGGTCGGGCATGACATCGGCTGACAGCGCCACCCGCGGGATGGCCGCGGTGTGGGCGTGATCGGCCAGCGCGTCGGACACGTCCAGGCCGCTCATGTCGCCCAGGTGCATGTCGAGCAGCAGCAGGTCGGGCGGCTGGGCCAAGGCCATGGCAATGGCTTCCTGCCCGCAGGTGGCCACCTCCAGGTGCCATTGCGGCCGCATGCGCATGACCTGGCGCAGCAGCTCGACGTTGACCACGTTGTCCTCAGCGTACAGCACCGTGAGCCCGTCGGTCGTGCCATCGTCGAGGGCACCGAAACCCGTGCGCGGGCGGGTGGCCTGGGCGTCGTCGTCGCGCGGGGCCATGGCCCGCGGCAGCCAGACGCGGAACTGCGTGCCCGCCCCAGGGCGGCTGCTGACCTCGATGCGGCCGTGCATCAGCTCCACCAGCCGCTTGACGATGACCAGCCCGATGCCTGTGCCTTCGATGCTCGTGCGCTCCGCGCCCAGGCGGTTGAAGGGTTCGAACAGGTGACCCAGTTGCGCCTCGTTCATCCCTCGGCCGGTGTCGCTCACGGTGATGACCACGTCGCGGTGCAGCCCCAAGGCCTCGACCATGACGCGCCCGCCTGGCTGGTTGTACTTGATGCTGTTGGACAGCAGGTTGACCAGGATCTGGCGCAGGCGCACGGCATCGCCGAGCACGAACACGCCGGGTTCGGGCGGCGTGCAGATCAGGTGCAGCTGCGCGTCCAGCGCCTGGTTGCTGACCAGGGCGATGGCGGCGTCGAGCACGTCCGGCAGGGCCAACGGCTCGATGGCCATGGGCAGGCTGCCAGCTTCGATGCGGGAGAGGTCCAGCACGTCGGTGAGCATGGCCAGCAGGTGGGCGCCGGCGCGCTCGATGTGGTCGACCTTGGCGCGCTGGTCCGGGTGCAGGGGGTGGCGCGGGTCCACGCGCAGCAACTGCGCGAAGCCCAGCATGGCGTTGAGCGGCGTGCGCAGCTCGTGGCTCATGCGCGAGAGGAACTCCGTCTTGGCCTTGCTGGCGCGTTCGGCGGCGCGGGCGGAGTTCATCGCGTCCTGCATTTGCTGGCGCTCGGTGATGTCCTCGACCACGGCGATGAACTGCACCGGCTCGCCCTGCGCGTCACGCAGCACGGCCACGTTGAGCGAGGCCCAGACCACCTGCCCGTCGGGGCGGACGTAGCGCTTTTCGGTGACGTAGCCAGCGGTGCGGCCATGGAGCGCTGCCTCCATGTGGGCGCGAGAGGCCGACACGTCTTCCGGATGCGTGATGTCCTGCACATGCAGGCCCACCATGTCGGGCCGGCGGCGGCCGACGATGTCGGCGAAACGCTGGTTGGCCTCCAGGATGCGGCCACGCAAGGAGACACGCACCATCCCGATGCCCGCCGCCTCGAAAATCAGCTGGTAGGGGGCCGCCGCCGCATCACGGTCGGGCGCCGGGTTCTCGGGGGGGGGCGATGGGGTCGGACGAACTCGGCATGGCACTGCACACACAGCCACCACCCACGGTGCTGGGCCTGCGCTGACCCCGGCTCCGCCTCCACCGCGTCGTCCGGGAGGTGGTGAGCCCCGGCCGACCGTCATCTGAATGTCGTCATGGATGCCGCGTTGATCGGCGGGCATCGGTGGGAGCATAACGCGAGCCGCCCTGACCTACCAACCCACTTGTGGGTGGTTTCAGATGATGCTTGCTGCATCACTTTGGCGCTGGTGCCCGGGCACGGCTTCGGCCTGAACCGACGGGCTGGGGTATGGCGGCGTGGGCTCCACCGCCGTGCGGTTGCGGCCCGCGGCCTTGGCGGCGTACAGGGCGCGATCGGCGCGTTCGATGCAGGCGTCCAGGGGTTCGGCGCAGTCGTAGGCCGTCAGGCCGGCCGAGAAGGTGGCGCGCAGCTCGGGCACCGTGCTCGACACGGGGGCCCCGGCCATCATGTCACGCACGCGCTCCAGGCCGACGTTGGCTTGCTCGGTGGTGGTGTCGTTGAGCAGCATGAGGAATTCCTCGCCGCCCCAGCGGGCCAGCACATCGGTGTCGCGCAGGGCCTTTTGCGCGATCTGGGCAAAGTTGCGCAGCACCTCGTCGCCCACGCCATGCCCATGGGTGTCGTTGACGCGTTTGAAGTGGTCCAGGTCGATCAGGGCCAGGCAGAAGCGATGGTGGCCGGTGCGCTCCAGGCGCTTGCGGTGCTGGTGCAGCACATCCATCATGTGGCGGCGGTTGACCAGGCCGGTGAGCTCGTCGCGGGTGGCCAGGATCTGGATGCGCACCAGCGCTTGACCGAGTTCGTCCTTCTGGCTCTGCAGCCGCGCGCGCAGGCTGCTGAGCTGGGCGGCCAGCGAGGAGATGGTCGGCACGATGGCCGCCGTCAACAGGAAGTGCACCACCTCGAGCTTGAAGGGATAGTTGACCGGGTCGCGAGACATCATCCAGCCTTGGGCGACGCCCATGGCCACCACGGTGTAGCCGGCGGCGATGCGGGCGCCGCGCGGCTGCAGGTTGAAGACGCCGAACACGAGCACGAGCACGAGCAGCATCATGGTGGAGCCGTGCACGGGACCCGTGACGGCGTAGGCGCCCACGATGATGGTGAGCGCTGCCAGGATCTGGGGCAGGGTGAGGGCGGGGTCGGCGAAGCGCAGGTTGAGACCTGAACGCAGCATGGCGTACCACAGCAGGCAATTGCCCACGATGGCCGCCGACAGCCACCGGGCGTCGTCGGCGTGCATGAAGCCCATCCACACGGCGTAGGCCTGCAGGCCCACGCACGCCAGGAACACGTTGGCCGCCAGCAGCGAGCGCTGGATGCGCAGGCGCTGCTTGGCATCGGTGCTCAGCAGCCAGTTCGAGAGTGACGAAGTCGCGGGGGTCTGCATGGCCTTTTCACCACCTTGCCAGAGGCATCGGCTTTGCGGTCATTGAACTGTAGACATGGGAGGCAAGGCAAGGGGGCTTGTGCCGACACGTTCAAATCATTTGAAGTTTGGCGTGAATCCCACTCAACCTGCCTGAATGGGCGGGTCTTTACGCTCACGGCTGTGAGGCCAGGAACACGGAGGTGAACGCCATGAACGCCAAATCCCCCACCGAGTTGGGCGCTGCGCCAGTGCGCTACACCGCCGTGGCCATGTTGCTGCACTGGGTGTTGGCGGCCGCCATCGTCACCGCGTTCGCGGTGGGCTTGTACGTCGAAGGCCTGCCGTTTTCACCGGCCAAGCTCAAGCTGATCAACTGGCACAAGTGGGCGGGGGTGACGATCCTGGCGCTGTCGCTGCTGCGCCTGGTCTGGCGCCTGACGCACCGTCCGCCGGCTTTGCCGGTCCGCATCGAACAGGCGATGCCGGGCTGGCAGCGCGCCGCGCACCACGGCACCCACCACCTGATGTACCTGCTGTTCTTTGCCGTGCCCCTGCTGGGTTGGGCTGACAGCTCGGCCAAGGGCTACCCCATCGTGTGGTTCGGCGTGCTGCCCCTGCCTGATTTCGTCTCGCCAGACCCGGCCTTGGCCGATGCCCTCAAGCCTTTGCATGCGCTGGCAGCCTGGGCGCTGGTGGGGCTGGCGGCGCTGCACATCGCCGCGGCGCTCAAGCACCAGTTCATCGACCGCGACGGCCTGCTGGCGCGGATGCGCCCGGGGCGCTGACGCTCTGCCTTGGTCGCGCTTTTGCCCTGCGTTGGCCCCTCTCCGCTTCGTGCCCGTGTCACGCCCTTTTGCAAGGAGATTCCCATGACCTTGAACCGTCTTCCCCGTCTTCCCCGTTCTCCCCGGCTTTCCGCCGCGCTGCCCGCACTCGCTGCCGCGTGGCTGCTGGGCTCGGCCGCCGTACCCGCCCAGGCCCAGGCTCCGGCGCCCGCCGCGGCCCAGGCGCTGGTGCCGGCCAAGAGCGAGGTCACCTTCGTGGCCAAGCAGCTGGGTGTGCCTGTGCAGGGCCGCTTCAAGGCCTTCCAGGTGCAGTCCGCCTTCGACCCCAAAGCGCCGGCCGCCAGCAAGATCGCGTTCAGCCTGGACCTGGGCAGCGTCGCCCTGAATGCCGATGCCGACCGCGAACTGGCCAAACCGGAGTGGTTCGGCACCGCCAAATTCCCCAAGGCAACTTTCCAGTCCAGCGCCATCAAGGCCCTGGGCGGCGGCAAGTTCGATGTGGCCGGCAAGCTGACGCTCAAAGGCCAGGTGCATGACCTCGTCGTGCCGGTGCAAGTCAGCCAGGCCCAGGGGCTGAGCACGGCCACGGGCAGCTTCACGCTCAAGCGCCTCGACTTCAAAATCGGCGAAGGTGATTGGGCCGATGCGTCCATCGTGGCCAATGAGGTCCAGGTCAGCTTCAAGCTGGTGCTGCAGGGCGTGCCGGCGCTGTGATGCTCAAGCGTTTCCCCAAAGTTTTCCCACCCACCCCTCCACAGGAGATTCCCATGACCCGCACCCTGATCGCTTCCGCCCTGCTGGCCACCCTGGCTGCCACCGCCCACGCGGCACCGGCCACCTACGCCATCGAGCCGACCCACACTTTCGTGACCTTCGAGGCCAAGCACTTCGGCACCTCGACGAACCGCGGCCGCTTCGACAAGAAGTCGGGCTCGGTCACCATCGACACCGCGGCCAAGACCGGTCAGGTGGACATCACCATCGAGATGGGCTCGATCAACACCGGCACCGAAGCCTTCAACAACCACCTCAAGAGCAAAGACTTCTTCAACGCCGAAGCCTTCCCCCAGGCCACGTTCAAGAGCAGCAAGGTGGTGTTCGAGGGTGACAAGGTCGTGGCCGTGGTCGGCGACCTGACGCTGCTGGGCAAGAGCCAGACCGTCACGCTGAAGGCCAACGGCTACGGTTGCTACGACAACCCCATGCTCAAGCGCCAGGTGTGCGGTGGCGACTTCGAAACCACCCTGCAGCGCAGCGACTTCGGCATGAACTACGGCCTGCCCTTCATCCCCAACGACATCAAGCTGGTGATCCAGGTCGAGGCCGTCAAGCAGTGATGGCCGTTGTGCCGGCGTGACCGGCCAGATGGCGGTGCAGCACGGCCACCAGTTCATCGGCCCGGAAGGGCTTGGGCAGGTGGTCGTCCATCCCGGCGGCCAGGCAACGGGCACGGTCGCTGCTCAGCGCGTTGGCCGTGAGCGCGACCACGGGCACCGGCGGCTGCCCCTGCTCGTTCTCCCAGCAGCGCAGGCGGCGGCAGGCCTCCATGCCGTCCATCTCGGGCATCTGCAGGTCCATCAGCACGAGCTGGAAAGGCCGGTTGGCATGCGTCAGCAGGGCCAGGGCCTCGCGGCCGTCTTCGGCGCGGGTCACGTTCAAGCCGTGGCGGCGCAGCATGGCGTCGGCCACCAAGGCGTTCACCGGGTTGTCTTCCACCAGCAGCACATGGGCATTGAAGTGCGCGAGGCCCGCAGGTGACGGCTCGCTGCGCAACTCGCCCGCGGCCAGGCCAGGCGCCGCGATACCGGGCAGGGGCACCGTGATGGTGAACACCGAGCCCCGACCCAGTTGGCTGGCGCACACCACGTCGCCCCCCATGGCCCGCGCGATTTCGCGCGTGATCGTGAGGCCCAGGCCCGTGCCCTTGTGGCGGCGCACGTAGCTGCCATCGACCTGGTGGAAAGCGTCGAAAATCAGCGGCAGTTGTTCGGGCGCGATGCCCACGCCGCTGTCCTGGATCGTGAAGCGCATGGGGCCCGCGCCATCGCCGGGCACGTCGGCCTGGGCGTCTGCCGAGGGGGCGCCCTTCTGGCGCGACACGGTCAGCTGCACCTCGCCCACGTCGGTGAACTTGATGGCGTTGCCCAGCAGGTTGTGCAGCATCTGGCGGACCCGGGCGGCGTCGCCTTGCACCCAGCACGGTTGCGGCAGGCGCACGTCGGTCAGCAGGCGCAGGCCCTTGTCAGCGGCATTGACGCGCAGCAGGCCCAAGACCTCGTCGATGAGGGCGCGCAGGTCGAAGGGGGCGTGCTCGATGTGCAGCTTGCCCGCCTCGATGCGCGAGAAGTCGAGCACGTCGTTGATGATGTGCAGCAGGTGCTCGCCGGCCCGTTCGATGAGCGCCACCTGGTGGCGGCTTTCTGCCAGCACGCCGGGCCGTGCGGGCAGGCGCTCGAGGGTCAGGCGCGCCAGGCCCAGGATGCCGTGCAGCGGCGTGCGCATTTCGTGGCTCATGGTGGCCAGGAACTGGTCTTTGACGGCGCTGTGACGCTGTGCCATGACCAAGGCGGCGGTGCGCTCGCGCGCGATGCGGTCGGTGGTGAAACGCAGCCAGAGCAACTCGGTGATGCGGCGCTCGGCGCGACGGCTTTCGAACAGCAACAGCGCCAGCAGCGACAGCAGGCCCACGCCGCCGAAGAAGCCGTAGGCGTCCTCGCGAAACAGCAGGGCCACGCCGGCGGGCACCAGCATGGGCAGGTTGATGGCCAGGTTGGGGCGGAAATGCGCTTGCAACGTGAACGTGCACACCGCGCAGGCGCCCACCAGCGTGGCGCTCATGACGGCGCTGGTGACCATGTCGCGCACCGGCATCATCACGCCCGCGAGCCCCCAGCAGGCGCCGTGCAGCGCGCAGGTCAGGGTGAGCTTGTCGAGCCAGCGGGGATCGTCGCGCTCGGCGGCTTGCCGGCCGGCGTGCTGGTAGGCGCGCCACTGCAGCAGCCGCACCACCGAGGCGAGCACGCACAAGGAAGCCCAGGCGATGGCCCAGCGGTGGCCGGTCTGGTCGGCCACGGCGATGGCCAGCCCGATGGCGGTCAAGGCGCTGACCACGGCCACCGGCACGGTGGGCGCGAACAGCATGCGGATGCGCTCGCCCCGGATCAGCCGGGCGAGTTCGGGGTCGCGGGAAGCGTCGTCGCCGCCGCCGTGCAGGGGCGGCGCGAGCGCGGAAAAGCCAGACGGCATGCAGTCCTTCGGTCGGGGCGGCCGCGCTGGCGGGGGCACGCACGCACACGGTGGACCGCCACAAAGCATGGCTTCGGGCCGCTCACCTGCACGCCTGTGCGCCCGTCACAGGGACATCCTCTTGGTTTGGTTGTTGCGGCCGATGCTGCAGCGATTGGCGCCACGTGTCAATCGGGCGGACACTGGGCCGTCGCCCTCAACCCTCGGACTGAGGGATGTTCAGGCGCTCACAGACGCGCATGGTGGCCAACTGGAAGGCCTGGAAGTGCAGGCCGACCTGGTGGGCGACAGGCTCCAGCTCGGACCAGACCGCTTCCGGGTCGGTGTTGCCCAGCGGGTTGAGCAAGAGCTTGTCGACGGCCGCGCCGATGGTGAGCAGCTTTTGCACCGCCGGGCGCTCCTGCGTCCATTGGCTGGCGCTGTTGGGGCGGGCGCGCACGCTGTCGCTGACCTCGCGCGACAGGCCCCAGGACTGGCACAGCGCCGCGCCCAAGGCAGAGTGGCTCACGCCAAAGGCTTCGATTTCGGCTGCGCACAGCAGGGCTTCGTCGGAGGCGTCGGTGTCCAGGGCCGCGTAGCGCTGGCGGTCGTAGGCGAAGAGCACGGCGCGACCGCTCTCGGCGAACAGGCCGGCGGTGTGCGACAGCCATGGGTCGACGTCGAGTTGGCGGGCGATGCGGCCCATGGCCAGGCCGCGGATGCCGGCGCGGTCCCAGATGTTTTGCAACAGCGGGCTGGGCGGGAAGGCGCCGCGCAGCCCGATCTCATAGGTCAGGCCGGCGACCTGCGCCATGCCCAGGTAGCGGATGCCTTCGTGCACGGTTTCCACGCGCTTGAGCAGGCCGAAGAGGGCCGAGTTGACCGTGCGCACCACGGCCGAGGACAGGGCCATGTCGGTCTCGATGAGCGAGGCGAGCTGGTCGGTCGAGCAGTTCTCGTCGGCCATCAGCAACGACAGCTTGACCAGGGTGCTGGGGCAGGCCGGCAGGTCGATGTTCAGGTTGCGGAGCTGGGGCGCGATGCTCATGGCGAAGTCCTTGGGAAACCCGTTCAGTCTAGGGCGTCGGCATCGTCCAAAAGCATGGAACTGCGCCGGACAAGGGGACTTTTATGAGGCTTATGGCACGCATCAGCCAGCAAGTCGCTGTCGCTGCTCAGCGCGGGATGAAACGGCGGCGGACCGGGCCGGCCGCACCGGGCCGTGTTGCGCCCCGGGCCCGGCGGAACTCGCTGGGCGGCACGCCGCGCCAGCGCCGAAAGGCCTCGATGAAGGTCGTGACGTCGGCATAGCCCAGGCGTTCGGCGATTTCGCTGTGCGTGAGCGTGGCGCGCGTCATGAGCTCTTCGGCCAGGGTGGAGCGCACTTCTTCCAGCAGGGCGCGGAACGAAGCGCCCTCGGCCGTGAGGTGGCGGCGCAGGGTGCGGGACGTCATGCCCATTTCGGCGGACACCTGCTCCATGTCGGGGATGTGGCCGGGTGTGCGCATCAGGCGGTCGCGCACCTCGGCGGCCACGCCGGTGCGGGCGCCGCGCTCGTCCACCAGACGCTTGCACATCTGCTCGCACAGCGCGGCGGTGTGGGGGTCGGCCTGGGGCAGGGGCTCGTGCATGAGCGCCGCGGCGAAGAGGCTGCGGTCCTGCGCCTGGTTGAACAGCGGCCGCACGCCGAACAGCTGGGTGTAGGCCTCGACCACGTCGGGCTCAGGCTCAGGGCGGCGCATCAGGATGGCGCGGTAGGCCAGGGGGTGACCCAGGATCTCGCGCTGCAGCGTGACCACGGCGGCGCGGTCGCGGTCCATGATGAACTGGCGCACCTCGGCGGGCAGGTGGTCGGAGTGGTAGGTCACCATGATCTGGTCGCCCACCTGCTCGACCTCGTTGGTGGTCAGCGAGAACGTCTGGTTGAGCATGCGCGAGGCCATGCTGATGCCCATGCCCAGCGTCGGGCTCGCCATCACGGCGTAGCCCCACAGCCCGTAGGTGGTGACGTGGTAGCGACAGCCCGCTTCGATGCCCAGCGTGGGCCGCTGCGGCAGCAGGCTGACCAGGTTGCGGATGATCTGGATTTCCTGCTGCGCTTCGATCTCCCCGCGGGCGTCTTCGGTTTGGGCGATGGACAAGCCGGTGTGGCGCAGGATGTCGTCGGTGTGGAGGCCGTGGTCTTGACCGAGCTGGCACAGCACGCGCGCCGTGGCCATGCCGCGGCGGAAATCCCAGAGCTGCCTGGGCAGGGTTTTCAAACTCATCGCCGATCTCGCAAACGTGACATTTGTCAAGAACATTATGTCCGACACCCTCCGGGCTCGGGTGGCACCGATGTCCGATGTTGCCTATTTCCACCCGCGCCGCGCCGGAGTATCTTTCGGGCCATGGCCCGCGTCTCAGCGGCCCCTCACCTGTCCGGTGCGGCTTCATCCGTGCCCCAAGCCCCGCCATGAGGCACATCCATCCCCGAACCGCGCAGGCCGCCACGGCGGCGTCCGCCACCGAGCAGCCGACCGGACAGCCGTCCCCTGCCGTGCCCCTGGACGCCGCGGCGCCTCCAGAGGTGGCCTTGCTGGACGCCATCGTGCAACTGGTGCGCCATGCCACGCAAGTCGATGTGTCGCACTACAAAGACAGCACCTTCCGCCGCCAGCTGCAGCGGCGCATTCTGGAGCTGGGCGTGCCCGACCTCGACGCCTACGTCGCTCACCTGCAGCAGGACGCCACCGAGCTGCAGCGTCTGCAGCGCAGCCTGCTGATTTCCGTGACGCGGTTTTTCCGCGACCCCGAGGTGTTTGCGCGCATGCGCGACGCGCTGGCCGAGATCGTGTCGGTGCGCAGCGACGCCGAGGGCCTGCGCCTGTGGGTGCCCGGCTGCGCCACCGGTGAGGAGGCCTACACCCTTGCCGTGCTGGTGGCCGAGGTGCTGGGCGACCGCCTGGCGCGTTGCCCTGTGCGCCTCTTCGCCACCGACATCGACACCGACGCCATCGCGCAGGCCCGCCGGGCCGTGTACCCGCTGGCCGCACTGGACGGCGTGCCGCCCGAGCTCGTGGCGCGCCATTTCGTGGTCGAACAAGACGGCGTTCGGCCCGCTCGCCACATCCGCGACCTGTGCGTCTTTGCGCAGCACGACTTGCTCTCGCAGCCGCCCTTCGTCAACCTCGATGTGCTGAGCTGCCGCAATGTGCTGATTTATTTCGAGGGTGCGGCGCAGGCGGAAATCCTCTCGCGCTTCCACCATGCCTTGCGCCCGCAGGCCTGTTTGCTGCTGGGGCAGTCCGAGTCGGTGGGGGCGCTGAGTGAGTTGTTCCAGCCCATCGATGGTCACGTCAAGCTGTTCCGCCGGCGCACGGTGCCATCGCCCCGCTTGCTGGAACTCTCGATGGGGTGGCGGCGCGTCGGCGCCTCGGCCGCATCACCCAAGGCGCACCCGGAGCCTGCCGAATTGCTGGCCGCCAGCGAGTTGCGCTTCCACAGGCACCTGCTGCAGCGCCACGCCATGCCCAGCGTGCTGGTGGATCCGCAAGGCCAGGTCCAGCACCTCTGGGGCGATGTGGACCGCTTCCTCAAGCTGGAGGGCGGCCGCGCCGACTTTTCCCTGGCCGGCCTGTGCGTGCCGGCCTTGCGCTCTGAGGTGCGCACGCTGCTGCACCTGGCCACCACGGCGGCGCCGTCGGAGCTGGTCAGCCTGCCGGTCATGCTGCCCCTGCCTGCGTCAGCGCAAGGTCAGGGCCAGCCCACCACCGAGGCCGTGCGCCTGCACGCGCAAGCCCTGTGCAGCCCGGTGGGTGAGGTGCAGGGCGTGGTGGTGAGTTTCGAGGCGCAAGCGGTGGCGTCGCCCGCCGGTGCGGCCGCTCCGGGCCATCATGCCGGTGGAGGCCATGCCCCCGACGCCGCCGGTTTGCAGAGCGAGACCGACACCGCCGAGCACCACCGCCTGCGCGATGAGCTGGCCGTGGCCCGCGAGCACCTGCACGCCATGGTGCAGCAACTGGAGCGCGCCAACGACGAACGGCAATCCTTGCACGAGGAGCTCCAGGCCTCCTCGGAAGAGCTGCAATCGTCCAACGAGGAGCTGCAGGCGTCCAACGAAGAGCTCACCACGCTCAACGAGCAGCTGCTGGCCAAGTCCGAAGAATTGACCGACCTCAACGACACGTTGCTGAGCATCGAGAGCTCCATGCAGGTCGCGCTCGTGGTGGTCGATGGGCAGATGCGTGTGCGTCGCTTCAACCCGCTGGCGGTGCGCATCTTCGGCCTGCTGGAGCACGATGTGGGGCGCCTGCTCGCCTCGGTGCCTTGCAGCTTGCCGCTGCCCGGCTTGCCCGCCCAGATCGGCCAGGTGCTGGCAACCGGCGAGGCGCAGGTCTCGCGCGTGGACCACGAGGGGCGGCATTACCTGATGCAGCTGTCGCCGCTGCGCGATGCCGATGCCCGCCTGCACGGTGCCATCCTGAGTTTCACCGACGTGGCCGAGCTGCGCCACGCCGAGGTCGAGCGCTCGCGGCTGGCGGCCATCGTCACGAGTTCGGAAGACGCCATCGTTGGCAAGACGCTGGGTGGCATCGTCACCAGCTGGAACCCGGCCGCTGAGCGCCTGTTCGGCCTCAGCGCGGCCGAGGTCATCGGCCAGCCCATGCTCAGGGTGTTCCCGCCTGAGCTGCACGACGAGGAAGCGATGCTGCTGGCCCGCATCGCGCGGGGCGAGACGGTGTCGTCCTTCGACACCGTGCGCATGCACCGCGATGGGCGCCGCCTGGCCGTGTCCGTGACGCTGTCGCCCATCCGCGATGGCCAGGGGCAGATCGTCGGAGTGTCGACCATCGCGCGCGACATCAGCGAGCGCATCGCCGCGGAAGAAGCCCGGCAGGCCGACCACGCCCGCCTGGCTTCGCTCGTGGCCGAACGCACCCGCGAGCTGGCCGACAAGGAGCGCCACCTGCAGTCCATCCTCGATGGCATGCCGGGCATGGTGGCCTACTGGGAGGTCGGGGAAGTTGGGGCGGCCGCGCCCGATGCATTGCGCCTGCGCTTTGCCAACCGGGTGCACCGCGAGACCCTGAAGCACGGTGAGCGTGCCTCGGACGGCGGCGCCCTCGGCATGCTGGAGCTGCTCAGCGACGAGCTCTACGGACAAATCTCCCCGTTCGTGCAACGCGCCCTGCGTGGTGAGGCCTGCGTCTGTGAGTGCTCGCCCCTGCCCGCGCCAGAGGGCGGCGTGCCGCCGGTGTGGCAGCTTCACTTCGTGCCTGATGTGCGCAGCGGCGACGTGCGGGGCTTCATCGTCATGGGCTTCGATGTGTCCGTGCTCAAGCGCGCCGAGGTGGCCGCAGAGGCCGCCAACCGCGCCAAGAGCGAGTTCCTCGCGAACATGAGCCACGAGATCCGCACGCCGCTCAATGCCGTGCTCGGCCTCGCGCAACTGGCGCAGCGACAGCACGATGGCGAGCCGGTGGCCAGCACCTTCGGCCACATCGTGCAGGCGGGCCAGCACCTCTTGGGCGTCATCAACGACATCCTCGATTTCTCCAAGATCGAGGCCGGCAAGCTGGCGCTGCAAGTGGGCCGCGTGGACATCACCGAGCTGATCGACCAGGCCGTCACCATGGTGGCCCAACAGGCCAAGGCCAAAGGCCTGGCGCTGCGCATCTCGCGCGACCCGAACCTCGCCGAGGCCTACGTGGGCGACCCCGTGCGCATGGCACAGCTGCTCATCAACCTGCTGACCAATGCGGTGAAGTTCACCGACGCGGGCCGGGTGGAGCTGGTGGTGAGCGCGACGCCCACGTCACCGCAACGGCCGCAAGGTGGCGTCAGCCTGGTGGTCAGCGACACTGGCTGCGGCATGAGCCCGGCGGTGCAGCAGCGCCTTTTCCAGCCCTTCGAGCAGGGCGACAGCAGCAGCACACGTCGGGTGGGCGGCACAGGCCTGGGCCTTTCGATCTGCAAACGGCTGGTTGACCTGATGGAGGGCAGCATCGGGGTCAGCAGCGAGGTGGGGCGGGGGTCGCGCTTCGAGGTCTGGCTGCCGCTGAGGCCTTTGCTGACCCGGCTGGCCGGCGCACCGACGGTGTCGGCCCCGGACGGCACCGCCGCGCGGCCCGACCATCCGCCTCGCCAGCCTCGTCTGCAGGGACTGCGCGTGCTGGTGGCCGAAGACCACCCCATCAACCAGATGGTGCTGGGCCAGTTGCTCGGCCTCGAAGGCGCCGAAGTCACCATGGTCGACAACGGCTTACAGGCCGTGTGTGCGCTCGAGGACCGCGGCCCCGAGGCCTTCGACGTGGTGCTGTGCGACGTCGAAATGCCGGTGATGGACGGCTACGAGGCGACGCGGCGCATGCGCGCGATGGTGCCCGCGCTGCCCATCATCGGGCTGACGGCCCATGCCTTCGAGGATGCACGCCAGCGCGGTGAAGCGGCGGGCATGAGCGGCTACCTGACCAAGCCCTACGTGCTCGATGACCTCGTGCAGAGCCTGGCCCGGCTGAAGCGGCCAGGGCCTTCGGGCGGCTTGGCAGACGAGAGAGCGCCGGTGGCGGCGGCCATGGTGCGCCTGGACGAAGCGGCGCTGCTGGCCCATTACCGCGCTGTGCCCGACTTCGTGCCCCGCTTGCTGGGGATGGTGCACGCGCATTGCCTCACGGAACCCGCGCTGCTGCGCCAAGCCATCCAGCGCGGCGACGCCGAGGCCTTGCGCCAGCTGGCCCATGGGGTGGTCGGCATGGCTGGCAACGTGCTGCAGCCCGAGCTCCGCGAGGCCGCCCAGCGCGTGCAAGCCCGGGCGGAGCAGGGTGAACTCGATGCCACCACACACCAGGCGGTGGAGGACCTGTGCGACATGCTGTGCGCCCTGGCCGACAGCCTCGCGCTGGCCGGGCATGGCAAGGCGGAGGGCTGATCAGCCTCCGCCCTTGTCTTTGCGGCGCGCCCGCGGGTGGGCAGCGTCGTACACCTTGGCGAGGTGCTGGAAGTCGAGCCGCGTGTAGACCTGCGTGGTGGCGATGTGGGCGTGGCCCAGCAGCTCTTGCACCGCCCGCAAATCGCCACTGGATTGCAGCAAGTGGCTGGCGAAGCTGTGGCGCAGCATGTGCGGATGCACGTGGGTGGGCAGGCCGGCCGTTTGGGCCAGTTGCTTGAGCCGGTTGCGCAGCTGCATGGCCGTGAGCCGGCGCCCCAGGCGGCTGAGGAAGAGGGCTGGGCCGTCGGGCGGCACCAACTGCGCGCGCATGGCCAGCCATTGCTGCACCGCCGTCACAGCGGCGGCCCCGATGGGCACGGTGCGCCGCTTGCTGCCCTTGCCCAGCACGTGCGCCTCGGCGCCGTCGAGGTCCAGCCAGCCAACCGCTTCGGGGCCAGCCACCACATCGAGGCTGAGCAGCTCGGCGCTGCGCAAGCCGCAGCTGTAGAGCAGCTCCACGATGGCGTGGTCACGGGCTTGCAGCCAGGGTGCCTCGCGTGCGAGGCGAGCGGCCGCAGCGGGCGAGGCGGCGTGCTCGGAGGGGTCGGGCGGGGTGTGCTCGGCCAGGGCCACGGCATGGTCCACCGACAGGGCCTTGGGCAGCGGCTTGGCCGCCTTGGGCGGCTTGATCCCCTCGATGGGGTTGGCCGCGATGCCACCCTCGCGGCCCAGCCAGCGGTAAAAGCCCCGCCAACCCGACAGCGTGATGGCCAGGCTGCGCGGCCCGAGCCCCTGGGCGTGCAGCCGGGCGATCCAGCCGCGCGCGTGGTGCGGTTGGACCGCGTGCAGCGCCAGGCCCTCGCGCTCGCAGAAGCCGCGCAGGCGGGTCAGCGCATCGCGGTACATGCCCAGCGTGCTGTCGGCCAGGCGGCGCTGCACGCGCAGGTGCGTGAGGTGCCGCTCGATGAGGGTGTCATCGGCGGGCGCAGGGAGGGAGGCGGCCATGCGGCCATTGTGGGCCGGAAACCGCGCCGGGAGCGGCTGTTCGGCGTCAAGCGCGGCGGCGGGCCAGCCCCACCAACGCGATCAGGCCCATCGCCATCGTGGCCCAGCCGCTGGGCTCGGGCACGGCGCTGCCCACGGTGGACAGGGTGACTTCGCCGAACTGGGGGTCGTTGCTGCCCAGGCTGCCGCCGGCGGAAATGGTGATGCTGCCGCCCGCGGTGCCTTCACCTGGCGCCAGCGGGCCGGGGTCAGAAGCGCCGATGTCCGCGCCGTTGATCAGCAGCACCCCTCCCGCGCCAAAGCGTGTGTCGGGGGCGGTCAGGCGTGGGTCTGTGAGGCGCGGGTCGGTCACCCCGCCCGACGAAAGACTCAGCACGGTGCCCGTGCTCACCGACACCGTGCTGCCATTCAGGGCGATGCGCGGCGCCTGCAGCAGCACGTCCCGCAGGCTCAGGCGGCCCGTGGCGCTCAGGGTGATGCTGGTGTCGGCCAGCAAGCTGCCCTGCTGCCCGTCCAGGCCTTGCAGGCTGAAGTCACCGGCGCAGCTCAGCACGTAGGCATCGGCCTCTTGCACCACCAGGGCGTCGCTGCATTGCAGGCCGATGTGGTTGAGCTGGAAGGCCGCTTGTGCGGGCGAGGCCAGCGCGCCCAGAGCGAGGGCACAGGCGCTTGCGGTCAGCGCCGCGCGGTGGCGAGCGTGCATGAAAATCTCCCGGATGTTGAATGTGCCGGGAGGGTGACACACATGCATGACTCTGACTTGACAGCGCTGCATGGCCCAGCCGTGCAGCGCTTGCTCAGCAGCTCAACAGCCGCGCCAAGGCCGCGCTGGCGATGTCGCCCACCTGCAGCAGGAAGTCCACACCCATGTCGGCGGTGTAGCGGGTCGCGTCGGGCGAGCCCAGCACGAGCAGGCCGTAGCAGGCGCCGCCGTGGTGCAGCGGGATCAGCGCCAGCGAGGTGATGTGGGTGCCGTCTTCCAGCCACTTGCTGGCCTCGAAGCCGGCGTTCAGGCCGCAGTAGGGCTGGCCCAGGCTGGCGGCGAAGCGGCTGGCGTCCTCGCTGACGGGCTCGGCGCAGGGCAGGGCAGCGACTTCGGCGCGCAAGGCCTGCTCGGGCGTGCCCCAAATGCGCACTGCCACCTGCGGGATCAGAAATTCGTGGCGCAGGGTTTCGACCAGCACCTGCGGCAGGGCGGCGTCTTCGTGGGCCAGGAGGGTGGCGCGCACCCAGCGGTGCAGGCGGTCGGCAATGGCCTCGTTCTCCTGGCTGTGGCGGATCATCTCGATGATGCGCTTTTCCAGGCCGCGGATCTTGTCGCGCAGCATCTCCATCTGGCGCTCCTGCAGCGAGACGGCGCGCTGGCCGTGCGGGCTGGTGAGCTGGATGGAAGCCAGCAGCTGGGCGTTGCGCTCGAAGAAGCCGGGCGTGTGCACCAGGTAGTTGGCGATCTCGTCTTCGGTGATGCCTTGCAGGGTCATGTTGTCAGCGGTTGAAGGGGTGGGTCACAGGGCGGGCACGTCGATCTCGCCCGAGAAGACGGTGACGGCCGGGCCGGTCATGAGGACGGGCTGGCCAGGGCCGGCCCAGGAAATCGTGAGCCGGCCGCCGGGCATGTCGACGTCGACGGTGCCGTCGAGCCAGCCCAGGCGGATGCCGGCCACGACGGCTGCGCAGGCGCCCGAGCCGCAGGCCAGCGTTTCGCCCGAGCCGCGCTCGAAGACGCGCAGGCGGATGTGGTCGCGGCTGACCACTTCCATGAAACCGGCGTTGACCCGGCGCGGGAAGCGTGCATGGCCTTCGATCTGCGGGCCAAGTTCTTCGACCGGGGCGTGCTCGGCGCTGTCCACGCGCATCACGGCATGCGGGTTGCCCATGGACACCACGGCCACGTCGACCGGGTGGTTGGCCAGCTGGATGGGCCACAGCTCGCAACCGTTGACCAGCTTCGGCGTGAGGCCGGTGGCGTCGAACGGCACCTCGGCGGGCACCAGGAAGGGCGCGCCCATGTCCACGGTGACCCGGCCGTCGGCCTGCAGGCGCGGCTCGATGATGGCTTTCATCGTCTGCACGCGGATGGCGTCTTTCGAGCTCAGGCCCGTGTCGTGTACGAAGCGCGCGAAGCAGCGTGCGCCGTTGCCACATTGCTCCACCTCGCCGCCATCGGCGTTGAAGATGCGGTAGGTGAAGTCGGTGCCGCGTGCCGCGTCGCCGGGCTCGACGACGAGGATCTGGTCGGCGCCGATGCCAAAGCGCCTGTCGGCCAGGAAACGGTACTGGGCCGCACTCAAAGGCAGCGGCCCGCGGGTGGCGTCGAGCACGACGAAGTCGTTGCCCGCGCCGTGCATCTTGGTGAAACGCAGCTTCATGGTCGCTGATTATCCGCCTGTCTGCGGCGGTCAGCGACCCCGTGCTGGGCCGGCAGGCGGGCTATGCGTTCAGCCGTGGATGTGGAAGCGTTGCACCGTTTGCGACAGGTCCATGGCCTGCTGGCGCAGGCTGTCGGCCGCCGCCGCGGACTGCTCCACCAGGGCGGCGTTTTGCTGGGTCATGTGGTCGAGCTGGGTGACCGACTGCGTGACCTGGCCGATGCCGCTGGACTGCTGGCGGGTGGCATCGGCCACTTCGCCCATGGCCTGCGACACACGTTGGATGGCGCTGACGATCTCGTCCATGACGGCGCCCGCCTCGCGCACCTTCTGCGAGCCCACCTCCACGCGCTCGGTGGATTGGCCGATCAGGCCCTTGATCTCGCGGGCGGCCTCGGCCGAGCGCTGTGCCAGCGAGCGCACCTCGCCGGCCACCACGGCAAAGCCGCGCCCTTGCTCGCCCGCACGGGCCGCTTCCACCGCGGCGTTCAGCGCCAGGATGTTGGTCTGGAAGGCGATGCCGTCGATCACGCCGATGATGTCGGCGATCTTGCGCGAGGCCTCGCTGATCTCGTTCATGTGCTGCACCACGGAGCTGACCACCTCGCCACCGGCGGCGGCGCGCTGGCTGGCGGTCGAGGCCAGGTGGTTGGCTTCATTGGCCGAATCGGCCGAGTGCTCCACCGTCTTGCTGAGCTGGTCCATCGAGGACGCGGCCTCCTGCAGGTTGGACGCGGTTTGCTCGGTGCGGGTGGACAGGTCCTGGTTGCCCGCGGCGATCTCGGTGGAGGCCGTCAGCATGCTCTCGGACGAATCGCGCACCGAGGCCACCATCTGGCGCAGGCCATCTTGCATCGTCCGCATCGAGGTCATCAGGTGGGCGATCTCGTCCTTGCCGTTGGGCCTGATCTCGCGGGTCAGGTCGCCATGGGCGATGGCCTGGGTGATGTCTTCGGCGCGCTTGAGCGGGCCGGTGATGGAGAAGATCGTGGCGCCCATCAGCGGCAGGAAAATGATGCCGGGCGACATCAGCAAGGCCCACAGCGCGGTGATGGCGGCGCTGACCTCTTCGGCCACGGCATCGCGGTGGCGGTCGGCCACCTCGGTGACTTCGCCATTGAGTTTGGCAGCGATCAGCTCGACCTGGTCGGCCTCTGCGCGGGCCGGTTCGCTCGATTGGTAGGCCTCGGCGGATGAGCCCAGCGCGTTGGAAACGATCAGCTCCAGCGTGGGCGACAGGCCCTTGCTGTAGGCTTCCAGCTTGACCTTGAGGGCGTCGGCCTCCTGGCGGATTTGCGCGTTGGGGGCGGCCGCGGCCAGGTCTTGCGAGGCCTTGATCGACTCCGTCAGCGCGAGCTTCCAGGCTTTGAAGTGGTTCTCGGCGGTGACCGAATCCCCGGTGTTGATGATGGCAGCCTTTTCTTGGCCCCGCAGTTTGCTCAGGCTCAGGGCCAGCGTGGCCATGCGCTGCGTGGCGGTGAATTCCTGCTGCGCGAAGGTGTCGAACTCGCCCTTGAGGGAGAGCAGGCGCCAGCTCATGCCAGCACCCACGATGGTGCCGATGATCACCACCAAAGCCATGCAGGCGATCAATCGGGACCGGATGGAAAAGCCCCGCAGCCATGTGATCCAGTTCATGAACCAGAACTCCTCGTCTTGTGCGAACCACGGACGTGGTCCTTCTACAGCGTGTTCTGGTATCGGCGCGCGCTTGCCCGAACTTGAATGGCGGATGCGTGCGGAACTGGCGGCTGGAGCTGGCGGCTTGATGTGCCTCAATAAAGCCAGGGTTCGCCGGGTGGGCGGGTTTTGAAGCGCTTGTGCACCCAAAGGTACTGGGCCGGGTTCTTCAAGATCTCACCCTCGATGAAGCGGTTCAGCGCCAGGGTGTCTGCCTCGGCGTCGGGCGTGGGGAAACCCGCCAGCGGGGGCAGGAAGTTCACCCTCCAGCCACGCCCGCCGGGCAGCAGCTCGGCGATCACCGGCTGCACCACCATGTTCAGCATGCGGGACATGCGCGAGGGCGCCAGCAGGGTGGCGGCGGGCACACCGAAGAAGGGCACGAAGGCGGCGTCCTGCATGCCGAAATCCATGTCCGGCAGGTTGAAAAAGCCTCGGCCGACCTTGATGGCGCGCAGCAGCGGCTTGATCGAGTCCTGGCGCGGGAAAATCTCCGCATCACCGAAGCGCAGGCGGCCTTCTCTCATCAGCCGGTCAAGCAAGGGGTGGCTTTGTGTCTGGTAAATGGAGGCGCCGGGTTGCGGCTGGCACAGCAAGATGGCCGCGCCGGCCACGTCCAGGCCGACGAAGTGCGGGCACAGCCACATGGTGGCGCGGCCTTCCTCGCGCCAGACGCGCTCGGCCAGGCCGATGTCGCCCTCGACCTGGATCAATTTCTTGATGCGCGCCGCAGGGGCCCACCACAGCACGGCGCGGTCCAGCAGGCTTTGCGTCAGCCACTGGAAGTGCTGTTTCAGCAGGGCCTGGCGTTCGGCCACGGGCATGGCGGGGAAGCACAGCTCGAGGTTGCGCAGGCCCACCTTGCGGCGCGAACCCGCCAGGCGGTAGAGGAGGGCGCCCACGCCGCGGGCGATGGCGGCCAGCGCGGGCAGGGGCAGCCAGTGCATGAGCCACAGCACCACCAGCCCGAAGCGGATGCCCGCTTCGCTGCCCAGCTCGGCCAGGCGCTTGCCCATGGATGTGCTCATGGACGCTCCTGCGGCGGCGTGGCGGAGGTCAGGATCTCGGAGCGTGGGCCCTTGTAGCGGTTGTAGCCCCACAGGTACTGCTCGGGCGCTTGCATGATGAGGCTTTCCATGAGCTGGTTGATGGCGGCTGCGGATTGTGCCGCATCGCCTGCGGCCAGCAGGGCCTCGGTGTCGGGCGACACCCGGGTGGCGTGCACAACGTACTCGCAGCCCCGACGCCAGCGCGCCAGCGGCCCCAGGCGTTCGCCGCGCAGCAGCACGACGGCGCAGCGCGTTTGGGCCACCAGCTTGGCGGCCATCGTCATCGTGTAGGCATCGCGGCCGAAAAACGGCGCCCACACGCCCATGCCTTCGGGCGGCACCTGGTCGGGCAGCAGGCCCACGGTCTGGCCCGTTTTGAGCGCACGCAGCATTTGCCGCACGCCGCTGAGTGTGGCCGGGCTGGTCAGCATGCCGGGGCGGTTGCGCGCGTTTTTCATCATCTCGGCCAGCCAGGCCTGCTTGGCCGGGCGGTACAGCGCCGTGATGGGTTGTTGCGCGCCGAAGCGCTCGGCGTAGGCCTGGGCCGTGATCTCGAAACACCCCAGGTGGGGCGTCAGCAGCAGCAGGCCCCGCCCTTCCGCCAGCGCTTGCGACACCACCTCGGGGCGCGTCCATTGCACGGTGTCGCCCAGGGCCTGGTCGCGGGCACGGCCCCACAGCCGCGGCGTTTCGCCCACCATCCTGCCGGCATGTGCCACGGCGCCGGCCACCTGCCAGACGCTCAAACCGGCTGCGCGCCCGTGGGCCACCAGCCGGCGCCGGTAGGTGGGCGACAGCAGGAAGGCCAGCCAGCCCAGCAGCGCGCCGATGGGGTGCAGCAGGGCCAGGGGCCAGGTGGAGAGCAGGGCGAAGAGGCGGGACATGGGGGCAGATTCTGCCCGCTCTGCCGCGCAGCGCCCGATGTGGTGGGCGCTGAACGCGCCGCGCGGTGCGCCGCGCATTTGTGTCAGGTGACACAGCCATCGCACAACCGTGTCACATCAGATCCACTACACTCATGGCATCGCCGAGTTAACAGGACAACTTGCGGGGCGATTCAAACATGCCGCTAAAGCGTTCGCCGCTGTGGAAAAAATGCTTTTCAGCAGCCTGGGCGACGCCGAGGTTGATGTCATTTTTTAGGAGCACACAGCGTGTCGAACGATTTCCTCTTCACTTCCGAGTCCGTCTCTGAAGGCCACCCCGACAAGGTCGCCGACCAGATTTCCGACGCGATCCTGGACGCCATCTTCGAGCAGGACCCCAAGTCTCGCGTGGCCGCCGAAACCCTGACGAACACCGGCCTGGTCGTGCTGGCCGGTGAAATCACCACCAACGCCCACGTCGATTACATCCAGGTCGCGCGCGACACCATCCAGCGCATCGGCTACGACAACACCGAGTACGGCATCGACCACAAGGGTTGCGCCGTGCTGGTGGCCTACGACAAGCAGTCCAACGACATCGCCCAGGGCGTGGACCACGCGTCCGACGACTACCTCAACATCGGCGCCGGCGACCAAGGCCTGATGTTCGGCTACGCCTGCGACGAAACGCCCGAGCTGATGCCCGCGCCCATCTATTACGCCCACCGTCTGGTGGAGCGCCAGGCCCAGCTGCGCAAGGACGGCCGCCTGCCTTTCCTGCGCCCGGACGCCAAGAGCCAGGTCACGATGCGCTACGTCGATGGCAAGCCCCACAGCATCGACACCGTGGTGCTGTCCACGCAGCACAGCCCCGATCAGTCCGAGACCCCGACCAAGATGAAGGACAGCTTCATCGAGGCCGTGATCGAGGAGATCATCAAGCCGGTGCTGCCCAAGGAATGGCTGCAGAACACCCGCTACCTGATCAACCCGACCGGCCGTTTCGTCATTGGTGGCCCGCAAGGTGACTGCGGCCTGACCGGCCGCAAGATCATCGTGGACACCTACGGCGGCGCCTGCCCGCACGGCGGCGGCGCCTTCTCGGGCAAGGACCCCTCCAAGGTGGACCGCTCGGCCGCCTATGCCGCCCGCTACGTGGCCAAGAACATCGTGGCAGCCGGCCTGGCCCGCCAGTGCCAGGTGCAGGTGGCGTACGCCATCGGCGTGGCCAAGCCCATGAACATCACGGTCTACACCGAAGGCACCGGCGTCATCCCCGATGACAGGCTGTCCGCCCTGGTGGCCGAGCACTTCGACCTGCGCCCCAAGGGCATCATCCAGATGCTGGACTTGCTGCGCCCCATTTACTCCAAGACCGCAGCCTACGGCCACTTCGGCCGCGAAGAGCCCGAGTTCACCTGGGAAAAGACGGACAAAGCAGCCGCGCTGCGTGCGGCTGCCGGGCTGTAAGCCCGCCGCGCGTCAGCGCGGTGTCCGGCTCACGCCGTGCGGAACACGTTCACCGCGCCCGACAGGCGCTGCGCCTGATCGCGCATGCTCTGCGAGGCCGCGGCGGACTGCTCGACCAGCGCGGCGTTCTGCTGCGTCATCTGGTCCAGGTGCGACACCGCCAGGCTCACCTGGTGGATGCCGTCGCTTTGCTCCGAGGTCGAGGCGGTGATGTCGCCCATCATGTCGGTCACGCGCTGGATGGCGGTGACGATCTCGTTCATCGCCTGACCGGCCTCGCCCACGAGCTGGGCGCCCGAATCCACCCGCTCGCCCGAGGCGGCGATCAGGCCCTTGATTTCGCGGGCGGCGTTGGCCGAGCGCTGCGCCAGCGAACGCACCTCCGAGGCCACCACCGCGAAGCCGCGGCCTTGCTCGCCCGCGCGCGCCGCTTCCACGGCGGCGTTCAGCGCCAGGATGTTGGTCTGGAAGGCGATGCCGTCGATCACGCCGATGATGTCGTTGATCTTGCGCGACGCTGCGGCAATCTCCTCCATGGTCGACACCACCTGGTGCACCACCTTGCCGCCACGCTGGGCCGCATCGCTGGCCGAGGTGGCGAGCTGGTTGGCCTGTGAGGCCGCCTGGGCGGACTGCGCCACCGTGCTGGTCAACTGCTCCATCGACGAGGCCGTTTCCTGCAGGCTAGAGGCCGTCTGCTCGGTGCGGGTGGACAGGTCGTGGTTGCCCGTGGCGATCTCGGTGGACGCCGTGTAGATGGCGTCCGTGCTCTGGCGCACGTCATGCACCAGGCGGGCCAGCGAGCTCACCATGCCGTTGAGCGCCTGCATCAGCTCGCCAAACTCGTCCGTGCGGGAGGTGTCCACGCGCACGCTGAGGTCGCCTTGCGCGATCTGTGACGCCACCGCCACTGCCGCCTTCAGGGGCGCCTGGATGGAGCGGATCAGGAAATGCGCGCCGATGGCCGTGCATACCAGCACGACCACCACCATGACCGCGGCCGTGGCCGTGATGTTGCGGCGTGCCTGGGCGATCTCACCACGGATCGCCGTTGCGTTGCGTTCTTGCAAAGTGATGAAGCCTTGCAGTGCATCGCTGTAGGTTTGCGCCATCGGCGCGAACTCGCCCACCACCTTCGCGCGCACCTCGTCGTGCTGCCCGGCGGCCTTCATTGCTTGCAGCGATTTGTGCAGGGCCAGCACCTGCGCCCGCAGGTCCGCGATCTTGGCCATTTGCTGGCGGTCCTCGTCGGTGAGCGGCAGAGACTCGATGTGCTTTTGCAAGCGGTTGATCTCGGCGATCGATTCCGCATTGGTTTTGGCATAAGTCTCTGCGACGACCGGGTCGCTGCTCAGGTTGCCCGCGATCACGCGCGTCACGGTGGTGGTGCTTTTGCCGGCCCAGGCGGTGGCTGAACGCAGCTTGTCATCGCTGACCTTGAGCGCGGCGTCGGCGGCCTGCTGCTGCGACACCGAGCGCCACGCGGCCAGGGCGACGATGCCCGTCATGGCGATGATCAACGCCACCACCGCGGTCCACAACTTGCCTGAAATGCCAAGGTTTTTGAACATGAGGAACCGTCTCCCGGTGCGTAGCGCTCGGGCTGGGTCGGCGACGCCCCATGCGGGGGCCCGTCTCCCGCGGCGCGGCGACCAGGATGCCTGGTCTGCAGCAGGGATATCGGCAGCATGGCCGATGGCTGAAGCCGTGATCCGCGCCACAAATGCCCGCCTGCCGAGGTTTATTCGATGGATGGCGTGCAGCGCAGCGGGCTAGGATCAGGGTACCCCAGTCGGCGCGCACCACCCGGTGCGCGCTCCACAGCCCATGCTCAGGAAGATCCCGACCCACCAGCTCCGCATCGGCATGCACGTCCACGAGGTGCCCGGCTCATGGCTGTCGCACCCGTTCTGGCGGGCGTCCTTCAAGGTCAGCGACGGCAAGCAAGTCGCGCAGTTGCGGGCGGCGGTGTCCCACGTCGTGATCGACACCGCCAAAGGTTTGGACGTGGCCCAGGCCGACGCCGAAGGCGAGACGACCACCTTCCTGGACGACGTCGAGGTGAACGAGGTGGTGGGCGGCGCCGTGGACGACGTTGCCGGCGACGTGTCTGACGACATGGCATGCAGCACCGCAGACGCGCCTGTGGGTGACCTGCCGCTCCCGCCCATCCGGCCCGTGGGTTTGCAGGACGAGGTGCTGCGCGCCTCGCGCATCGTGGCGCAGTCCCGCACGGCCATGCAGTCCATGTTCCAGGACGTGCGCCTGGGCAAGGCCGTCGATGCCGAGCACTGCCTGCCCCTGGTGGACGACATCACGCAATCGGTCAGCCGCAACCCCGGCGCCATCGTCAGCCTGGCGCGCCTCAAAACCAGCGACGACTACACCTACATGCACTCGGTGGCGGTGTGCGCGCTGATGGTCAGCCTGGCGCGGCAGCTCAAGCTCAGCGAGGCCGACACCCGCGAAGCCGGGCTGGCGGGCCTGGTCCACGATCTGGGCAAGGCGCTGATGCCGCCCGAGGTGCTCAACAAGCCTGGCGCCTTGACGCGCGAGGAGTTCGCCGTCATGAAAGGCCACCCAGAGGCCGGCCACCGCATGCTGGTGGAAGGCCGCGGCGTGGGCCCGGTGCCGCTGGACGTGTGCCTGCACCACCACGAGAAGGTCAACGGCAAGGGCTACCCGCACGGCCTCGCCGGTGACGACATCAGCCTGTTTGCCAAGATGGGCGCCGTCTGCGACGTCTACGACGCCATCACCTCCAACCGACCCTACAAAGCGGGTTGGGACCCGGCGGACTCGGTGCAAAAAATGGCGCAGTGGGCCAAGGACGGCCACTTCGACGAGCGCATCTTCCAGGCCTTCGTCAAGAGCATCGGCATCTACCCCACGGGCTCGCTGGTCAAGCTCAAATCAGGCCGGCTGGCGGTGGTGGTCGAGCAGGGCGAAAGCTCGCTGCTCAAACCCCTGGTCAAGGTGTTTTATTCGACCAAGGCCAGCGAGCCCCTGGTGCCGCAGCTGCTCGACCTGAGCCAGTCCAGCGACGACATCGTCGGCCGCGAGCAGCCTGCCACTTGGGGCTTCAAGAACCTGGACGAGCTGTGGCTCAAGGCCTGAGGCCAGGCCTCACCGCACGCTTCAGGCCAGTTCCTTGTCGAGCGCGTCGAGCGCTTTTTGCAGGTCCTTGCACAGGCGAACGATCACCTGTTCGTTCTTGCTGCGCGCCTTGTCGTCATCGCCGGCAGATTTCTCCGCCACTTGCAGCGCGTGCGAGAACGAGTCGCCATCGTGCACCTTCCAGGTGTCCCAGAGAGCGTCCTTGAGCGCTGGCGTGCTGCGGATGACGGTGTGGATGGCCTTGCAGGCGTCGAGGCAGTGCTTGTCCCAGTTGTCGCGGCTGGGTTGCTTGAGGCACACGCCCAGGCCTTTCTCCAGCTGGCGCATGGGCCCTTGCAGCGTCTTGCGCAGGTGGTCGCCGGCCTTGACGAGGCGTTTGCGGGCCACATCGAAGGGGCCGAAGATCTCGCCCAGGTCCTTGAAGGCGCTCGACACCAGTTCGGTATCGCGCACCACCTCGGCGGTGCGCATCACCATGGGCCGGGGGATGCCCGGGTCGCTCTGCGCCTGTTTGGTCAGCTGTGTGGCCAGGCGGCGCACCTCGGCGCACTGCGCGATCAGGGGCAGCACCCCGCTGCGGTAAACCGCCTTGGCTTGGCGCTCGGCGTCGTCCAGTTCATCGAGGGTGTCGAACGCCCTCCCGGCCTTGGGCCGCAACTCGGCCACATTGAGCTTTTTGTGGATGGCCTCCAACTTGCCCAACGCCAGAGCGAGCGCCTTGCCCTCGGCCGTGGCGGCCAGGGGCGTGGCGCCGCGCACCCAGTCGATGGCGACCAGGCTGTCGGGCCACTCGCCGCGCTTGCCGAACGGGTCGAAGCCGGCCATCACGCCACCTCCGCGGTTTGGCGGGCCTGCAGCAAGGCGCGCAGTCGGATGGGCTTGAGCGGCTTGCGCAGCACCTCGATGCCCCGCTCGGCCGCCCCCAGGTCCACGGCCGGGTCGACCTCGCCGGTCACCAGCGTGATCGTCGGCTCCTCGCCGATGATGGTGCGGATGCGGTCGGCCACCTGCAGGCCGGTTTCGTTGTCGGCGAGCTGCTGGTCGAGCAGCACGTGCCAACGGCGGTCCAGCGCTTGGCTGAGGATGGACAGGGCTTCGTCGCCGCACGCGCACATGCTCACGTGCACGCCCCAGTCTTTGAGCATGCGGTTCATGGCGTCTCGCACCAGGGGGTCGTCCTCGACGAACAGGACATGCAGGTCGCCATCCAGTGTGTGCACTGGTTCTTGTGATTCGGTGAGTGAGGTGCCGGAGTCTAAGGGGAAACTCACGGCGAAACGGCTGCCATGGCCGGGTTGCGAGTGGACCTCGATCCGGTAGTGCAATGCCGCACACAATCGGTGGACGGTGGACAAGCCCAGGCCGTAGCCCTTGTCGCGCTGGCGCTCCGGGTTGTGGGCCTGGAAGAAGTCTTCAAAGATGCGTGCCTGCTCGTTGGCCGCCATGCCGATCCCGGTGTCGATCACGGTCAGGACGGCGTGGCCAGCGCGGCGCCGCACGCCCACAAGCACCTGGCCCCGTTCGGTGTAGCGGATCGCGTTGGAAACCAGGTTGCCCAGGATGCGCTCCACGATGGCAGCATCGGCATGCAGCAGCGCGTGGGTGCGAGCGGCGCGCAGGCGCAGCCCCTTGGCCTCGGCCGCCGGACGCAACTGCACCAGCACCTTGTCGATGATGGGTTGCAGTGCGACGCGGCTTGGGCGTGCGTGCAGGTGCGCGGTTTCAGCGTGCGTGACGCCCAGGATGGCGTCAAAGAGGTCGGTCAGGCTGCCCACGCAGGAGCCGATGTGATCGAGCAGTTCCTGCCGCTCGGCAGCCGGGGGGTCCTTGCGCAGCAAGGCGGTGTAGAGGCCCAGCGCGTGCAAGGGCTGCTTGAGGTCGTGGCTGGCAGCGGCCCAGAAGCGTGTTTTCTCCGCGTTGGCCATCTCGACCATGGCCGACTCGCGGGCCGTGCGCGATGCGACCTCCCGCTCGCGCGCGAGTGTGTCGGCCGCTTCCCGGCGCAGGCGCGCGGTGTCCCGCAGCGTCTGGCGCACGCGCACGGCCATCCAGACCAGGGCGATGGCCATGGCGACCATCACCGCGTCGCCCACCCAGGTCCAAGCGGTGGTGCCCACGCTCAGGCTCCCTTCACAGCAGGCGGTCTCGCATGGCCTGGCTGACCGCCTCGGTGCGGTTGCTGGCGCCCAGCCGCTCGAAAATGCTGGCCCAGTGGTCTTTGACCGTGCGCTCGCTGATGCCCATCAGCGCCGAGATTTCCTTGTTCGACAGGCCCTTGGCGGCGAGACGCAGCACTTCGCGGCGCTTGTCGGACAGGTGGGCCGGGCCGGCGGCGGGGGCCACGTCGAAAACCACCCCGCCATCGAAGAGCGCGCCCAGGGCGTCCACCAGCCCCTGGATGTCGCGGTCCTTGGAAAGGCAGGCCACGCAGCCCAGCTCCTTGGCGCGGCGCGCCATGGCTGCATCGGGCGCGCCACACAGCAGGCCACGGGCCATGGCCGGCTGGGCCGCCCGCAACTCGCCCAGCAGGGCGAGGCCATCGCCATCGGGCAGGGTGAAGTCGCTCAGGCACAGGTCGACGTCGGGCTCGCGCGCGAGCAGGGCCAGCGCGCTGTGCCGGCCTTCGGCCACGAGCACCCGCAGCCCCGGCATCGCGTCGCGCAGGGCACGCTGCAACCCCTCGCGGTAGAGGGGGTGGTCGTCGACGAAAACCAGGGTGTTCATGCACGCGATGATCCCACAGCGCTGCCTGGGAGGCATCTGTCCAGATGGACGGTTGTGGCGGCCCTGTGGCTTGGTCGCCGCAGCCATGGCCGTCCCTTCGGACGGTTGTGCGGGCGCGCCAAGCTGCGCACCATTCGCAGCGTTCCCCACCTGACCGAGGTTTGCTCCATGCTGCTGTCCCACACCGCCGCCGATGCCACCGCACACCGCCAGAGGCCCAGCGACCTCGTGCCGATCGACCGTGCGTCGCCGCCGCCGCCTGCGCCCGATGCGGCTTGGCGGGTGTGCGCCCAAGTGCAGGCGTCGGCCGCCGAGCACATCGACGCCAGCCTGTCGAGCCTCTTGCACGGGCTCATGGCGGTGTGCGGGGCGGTGGGCGCCCGCTGGCGGCTGGAGGACACCAGCCGCGCCGGCCCACCCTGCGTGGTGGCCGGTTGCGAGGTGGGGGCGCCTTGGCGTGGGCACGTGGGGCTCTCCGGTGGCCACCCGCTGAGTCTGCGCAAGGCGGTGCGGCCCGGCCGCGGGATGGTGTTCGAGTTCGACTTCCTGGCCGACCACGCGCCCACCACGGAGGCGCAGGACACGCTGCGGCTCATCCTCGACAGCCTGGGCCGCTGGTTGCACTGGCTGGACATGAGCCACGGCCCGGTGACGGCCCAGGGCGCCATGCCGCAGCACCAGCGCAAGGTGCTGCTCCTGATGGTCACGGGTTTGTCCGAAAAACAGATCGCCGACCGCCTTGGCATCAGCAACAACACGGCGCACCAGTACGTCACCTCGCTGTTTCGCCGCTACGGCGTGCGCAACCGGCCCTCGCTGATGGCGCGCTGGCTGGGCGACCTCGCCCAATTGCCCGCGGCCGAGGTGCGCCAGGTCCGGGTGTGCTGAGCGCCTGGTGCAGCCCCCATCTTTGGGGGGGCGCCTTGACGCGGCGCAAGCGCCATACTCCGGGGACTTTGACCGAAGACCCTGGCAACATGGACAACCGGTCCGTTGGCGCATGAGGCGTTGTTGCCAGATGAGAATTGCATTACCTCTTGCTCAGGTCCGCCACGCAACCGGGGTCGGTCGCTGGCGTCCTGCGGGCGGCACACCACTGATCGCCTGGGCCCTCGCCGCCGCCATCGGGGCGTCGCCGTCCGCGCGCGCGGCCGATGCAGCGCCGGCCGTTCCGCCCGCCGGGGCGGTGCCCACCTTCGAGCAGTTGCGCCCCAACCTCGCGCCGCCCGCCCCCTCATCCGACGCCGTGCCGGACTTGCCGCCACCGCGCGAGCTTGGCAAGCCGCTGGACGACATCACCGTGGACGTCACGGGCTACACCGTGGACGCGTCCGCACCGGCCGAACTCCGCGCGGCCCTCGCCGAGTTGACGGCGCCGTACACGGGCCCTCGCCGCAGTTTCGAGGACCTGATGGGCGCGGTGGCGGCCGTGGGGCGCTACCTTCAGCGCGACATGGGCCTCTACCTGGGCTACGCGTACCTGCCAGAGCAGCGCCTGGAGGACGGTCAGGTGCGCATCGCGGTGCTGGAAGGCCGGCTCGACGAGGTGTTGCTGCGCTGGCGCGACGACATCCCCGTGGACCGGGCTGTGGTCGAGGCGCATCTGGCACAGCTCAAGCCAGGCGATGTGCTGCGCGTGATCGACGTTGAACGCGTTGTGTTCTTGCTCAATGACCTGCGCGGCTTGACGGCGCGCTTTGAGGTGCGCCAGGGCCGCAAGCCCGGCACTGCAACGTTGGTGGTGTCGCCCCAACCCGATCAGCGCGTGGGCGGCAAGATCGAGCTTGACGCGAACGGCTCGCGCTTCTCCGGCCTCTACCGCATGGGTGCCACTGCCTACGTGGCCAGCCCCCTGGGCCGCGGCGACGGCGTGGTGCTCAGCGCGCAGACCACCGACACCCAGGGCCTGAGTTTCTTGCTGGGCGGCTACACACTGCCGATCGGCAGCCAGGGCCTGAAGGCGGGCGTGTCGATGTCCCGGGTCGACTACCGCCTCAACGAGGAGGTGCCCTTGGGCTTGACGGGTCGCGCCACGGCGGCGTCCATCTATGCCTTGCACCCGGTGGTGCGCTCGCGCAACCTGAACCTGTTCTTGCAGGTGTCTCAAGAAGTGCGCGAGTTCCTGGACCGCAAGGCCGACCTCGGCTCGGTGGCCGATGCCACCAAGCGCACGCGCGAAACCCGCCTGGGCATGGCGGGCGATTTCCGCGACAACGCTTTGCTGGGCGGCGTCAGCACCTACGAGCTGGCGGCGGTGTTCAGCCGCGTCGACTACCTGCGCAACGGGCCGTCGGCGGCGATGCGCGACCCGCGCCAGCGCACACGGGTGACGTTCGGCTTTTCCCGCCTCAACAACCTGATCAGCAACCGCATGCTGCTTTTCTTCAGCCTGCAGGGCCAGAAGGCGCGCAGCAACCTCGACACCACTGAGCAGTTTGGCATTGGCGGCCCCACGCGCGTGCGGTCATATGCCCCGGGCGAGGGCACGGGAGACGAGGGCCTGGTCACGTCCGTGGAACTGCGCTTGCTACCGCCCGAATCGTGGCTGGGCCGCCACGCCCGCGAAACGGTGCTGATGGCCTTCTACGATTGGGGCCGTGTGCGCTACAAGCACGACCCCAGTGCCCAGGTGAATGGCTTCGTCAACCGGGGCACGTTCAGCGGCTATGGCATGGGGGCGATCTGGGAGCGCCCCCGCACCCTGACCGCGCGCCTGACCCTGGGTTGGCCTGTGCAGGGCGAAGTCCAGAACGACACGGTCAAGCGCTCACCGCGCTTGTACGCCACCCTGACCCACCCCTTCTGAGCCTGGAGCAGCCGTGAAAAGTCCGCGCCGCCCGAACCCGCTGTGCCCCGCCAGGCTCACCCCCCTTGCGCTGGCCGTGGCCGGCCTGGCCGGTGCTGCGGGCGCCGCCCCCTTCACCGGCGTGCAGACCACCGACAACGTCCAGATCAGCCAGCAGGGCCAGACCACCACGCTCACGCAGACAGCACCCGTGGGCATTGTGCGCACCGAGGGTTTCGGCATTGGGGCCACCGAGGCGGTGCGGGCCTTGCAGCCCACCGCCCAGTCGACCCTGTGGATCGACGTCACGGGTGCGGCGCGCAGCGACATCCTGGGCAGCCTGACGGCCAATGGCCGCGTGCTCATCAGCAACCCGTACGGCATCTACTTCGGGGCGGGTGCGCAGATCAACGTGGGCGCGCTGGTGGCCACTACGCTCACGCCCCAGGCCGAGGGCATCGCCCAGGGCCGCATCCTGCTCAAAGACAGCGGAGTGCCCGGCGGGCGCGTGGTCAACGCAGGCACCCTCAAGGCCGATGGCACGGTGGCGCTGGTGGCGCCCCAGGTGGTCAACGAGGGGGTGATCGAGGCCCACCGCGTGGGTCTGGCCGCCGCCAGCGAGGTGCTGGTGGACGTGGAGGGCGACGGGCTGGTGTTTTTCCAGCTCGGTGGCGCGCAGGTCGCGCAGCGGCTGGACCAGCTTGGGCGCATCACGTCCGATGGCGGTACGGTGGATTTGCGCGCCAACGCGCGGGCCGCAATGGCCGACACGGTGCTCAACCTCGACGGGGTCGTGCAGGCGCGCAGCCTGGGGCAGCGTGGCGGCGTGGTGTACGTCGATGGTGGCGCGCAAGGGCGCACCGAGGTCAAGGGGGCGGTGGATGTCAGCGGCCTGGACTCGGGAGAGCGCGGAGGGCGGGTTGACATCACCGGTCAGCAGTTTAGCGTGGCGGCGTCGGCCCGCATCGACGCGCGGGGCGACGCGGGGGGCGGCACCGTGCACCTGGGCGGCGGCTGGCAGGGCACGGGCTCACTGGCGCACGCCAACCGGGTCGATGTGGCCCAGGGCGCGCAGATCGATGCGAGCGCGGTGACCCTCGGCGATGGTGGTGAGGTGGTGGTGTGGTCGCAGGGCGTGACCCGCTTCCAGGGCCTGGCGCGCGCCCGTGGTGGCGCGCAGGGAGGCGACGGCGGTCGGGTGGAGGTGTCGGGCGCACAGCTCGGTTTCCAGGGCCAGGTGGACACCGCCGCACCGCTGGGCCGGACAGGTTCGCTTCTGCTGGACCCGACCGACCTGACCGTGCTCAAGGTGAACGGCCAACTGGGGGCCAACGAGGTCGACGTGGCCACGCTGAACGCGTCGACGACGAGCGTGACGCTGCAGGCTGACAACAGCATCACCGTCCAGGACAACATCCACATGACGCAGCCCGGCGCCGGGCTGACCCTCAACGGCGGTGCCAGCATCGTCTTGAAGGCCAACATCCTGATCGATGACGGCGCTTTGAGCCTGACAGCCACCACCATCAGCTTGAGCGGCAAGGGCGGGCAGGTCAGCGATTTTTCGCTTTCGGCCAAGGGTGGGGTGAGCCTGCTCGGGGCGCTCACCGGGGGCGGGCAAAACCTGACCATCGACAGCGCGGGCGCGAAGTCGCTGGCAGCGGTCAGCGGCGTGTTGAACCTGGCCAGCACCGGCGCGGGCGCGACGACGCTGAATGGCGACGTGGCCACGACGGGCACGCAGAACTACGGCGCCGTGACCTTGGGCAACGATGTCACGCTGACGTCCAGCGGCACCGGCGCGGCAGGCGCCATCAGCGTCAGCGGCGCGCTCACCGGCGCGGGCAAGAGCCTGACGCTGGACAGCGCGGGTGCGAAGTCGCTGGCGGCGGTCAGCGGTGTGTTGAACCTGGCCAGCACCGGAACGGGCGTAACAACGCTGAACGGCAACGTGGCCACGACGGGCACGCAGAACTACGGCGCGGTCGCGCTGGGTAGCGATGTCACGCTGACGTCCAGCGGCGCTGGCGCGGCAGGCGCCATCAGCGTCAGCGGCGCGCTCACCGGCGCGGGCAAGAGCCTGACGCTGGACAGCGCGGGTGCGAAGTCGCTGGCGGCGGTCAGCGGTGTGTTGAACCTGGCCAGCACCGGAACGGGCGTAACAACGCTGAACGGCAACGTGGCCACGACGGGCACGCAGAACTACGGCGCGGTCGCGCTGGGTAGCGATGTCACGCTGACGTCCAGCGGCGCTGGCGCGGCAGGCGCCATCAGCGTCAGCGGCGCGCTCACCGGCGCGGGCAAGAGCCTGACGCTGGACAGCGCGGGTGCGAAGTCGCTGGCTGCGGTCAGCGGCGTGTTGAACCTGGCCAGCACCGGCGCGGGCGCGACGACGCTGAATGGCG
>Ga0310345_10000755_pt1 | contig 42582 bp, 32 predicted proteins | sample HC15DNA20500_MG_FD_204667 | JGI IMG/M metagenome (GOLD analysis project Ga0310345, IMG submission 204667) | Marine microbial communities from station ALOHA, North Pacific Subtropical Gyre - HC15-DNA-20-500_MG | ecosystem: Environmental > Aquatic > Marine > Oceanic | place: Pacific Ocean: North... | reverse complement strand
GCGGAGCTCGGCCCCGAGGACGACTACGGCCTGACCATCGCCGCGGTCTACACCGCCACCGGCGCCCAGTATTTCGCCGACCTCGCCCCGGGCGAGTGGATCACCCTCGACAGCGGCGCCCGCGTGCAGCTGGTCGACGGCGAGCTGGTCTACGACTCGGCCGGCGCCTTCGACGACCTGCTGATCGGCCAGAAGGCGACCGACACGTTCGAATACGCCGTCTACGACGCCGACGGCGACCCCGGCTTCGCCGAGGTCACGGTCAGCATCTGCGGGTCGACCAACTACGTCGAGACGATCGTCAACACCGCCCCGGTGCTGGTGACCATGAACATCGAGCCGATCGTCAACCCGACGACCTCGGCCACGCTGAGCAACGCCGTCATCGTCGACTTCGCGGACGACGCTCTCGGCCTCGACGGGACCTACCAGAACGGCTACTGCATCGACCGCGCGACGCCGGTGAACCTGAACGCCACCCAGGCGCAGGTCTACAGCTCCACCGACGCGATGCCGGGCGACGTCGACCTGGTCGACAAGCCCGAGAACCTCGATCTCCTGAACTGGGTGCTCAACCAGGGCTTCGAGGACAGCTACTCGTTCATCGACATCCAGAGCGCGATCTGGGAGCTCGTGGACGATCTCGGCGGCCTCGACACCGACCGCCGCACGCCCGGCACGCAGCTTTCGGCCGGCGCGCAGGAGATCGTGACCGCGGCGTTCCTCAACGGCGAGGGCTTCACGCCCGACGCCTCGGACGACTCGACCGACATCGTGGGCATGATCTTCCGCCCGGTCGTCGGCGACGGCGCCGGCGGATTCGTCTCGGCCGGCCAGACCTACGTCGTCGGCTTCGAGCTTCTGCCCTGCGAATGCGAGGGCGACAGCCTTGTCTGAGACGACGACGCCCGAAAGCGGCGCAATTCACAACCTTTCCCCCCGGAACCCGCGAGGCGGCCCGGAGCGGCCGCGGGGGGAGAGCGGAAACGAACGAGGAGATGGGGGTCTCTTGATGAAGATGTGGATTCGGACCTGCGGACTTGCGGTCGCGGCGGCCTTCGGCGCGGTCCTCTCGATGGCCGGCGCGGCGACGGCCGCAGCCGTCGACATGCCCACCTTCGTCGTGGCCGATCTGGTCACGACGCCGGGCGAGGCCTACTACGACGTCTCCGACCCCATCGAGGGCGGCGAGCTGAACTTCTTCGGCCTGAACTGGGCCCTGGACAACAGCGGCTCGGGCGAGGCCTACGAGATCACCATCGACGGCATCCGCTTCTGGGACACGGTGTCCAGCGACCTGTCCCTGTTCGTCAGCACGTCGAAGGTGGACTATGCGAGCGGGTCCGGCATCACGCCCTCCGGCACGGTGCTTCCGGCGGCGATCCTGTTCTCGGGCCAGTCCTTCGCGGCGGGGACCCCGGGCGCGGACGCGCCGCTGAGCCTGACCTTCCAGGTCCCGGCCTTCACCACCTACTACCTCAGCCTCGCCGGCTCGTCGCTGAAGGGCGGCGGGATCCTGCTCGAGCTGAACGCGGCCGAAGCCTCCCCGGTGCCCCTCCCCGCCGCCCTGCCCCTGCTGGCGGCCGGTCTCGGCGGGCTCGCCCTCGTCGCGCGGCGTCGGCGGGGCTGAGCGCGCGCTCGGCGGCGGTCCGGCGGACCGCCCTGCGATACGCCCGCCCCGGTCGCCGGGGCGGGCGATTTCTTTTGCGCTGCAACGTCTCCGCTAGGGGGTTGCGCCGAGCCCGGTCGAGGGGCTTATCTGTGTCGCCCGGACGGGAACCGTTTGCGCGGCGACCGTCCGACCGAACAAGGAGAGCGATGTGGAACTCAAGGGGTCTCGCGTCATCGCCGCGCCCCGCGCCGCCGTCTGGCTGGCGCTGAACGACCCGGACGTTCTGGGCGCCTGCATTCCCGGCTGCCAGGAGCTGACCGGCTCCCCCGAGGAGGGCTTCGCGGCCACCGTCGTCCAAAAGGTCGGCCCGGTGAAGGCCACCTTCAAGGGCGAGGTGACGCTCGAGGACGTGGTCGAGGGCGAGAGCTACCGGATCGTGGGCGAGGGCAAGGGCGGCGCCGCCGGCTTCGCCAAGGGCGCCGCGGCGGTGAAGCTCACCGAACTCAGCGAAACCGAGACGCAGCTCGACTACGACGTCGAGGCGAAGGTGGGGGGCAAGCTCGCGCAGCTCGGCTCCCGCATCATCGACGGCTTCGCCAAGCAGATGGCCGACAAGTTCTTCGGCAACTTCCAGAAGGTGGTCGAAGGCGGCGACAAGGACGAGGCCGGTCCCGAGGACATGCTCGAGGCCCCGGCCGAGGAGAAACGCGGCTGGCTCAAGAAGCTGATCGGCTGAGCGCCGGTCGGCCGGACGATCCGGCCGCGAATGCGAGCGAGCGAAACGCCAGCAAGACGGGGAGAACGCGGCGATGCCGACGATTTCGATGACGGTGAACGGCAAGTCCGTTTCCGGCGAGGCGGAGGGGCGCACCCTCCTGGTCACCTTCCTGCGTGAAGAGCTGGGCCTGACCGGGACCCATGTGGGCTGCGACACCTCCCAGTGCGGCGCCTGCACCATCGACGTGAACGGGCAGAGCGTGAAGGCCTGCACCATGTTCGCGGCCGAGGCCGAGGGCGCCCAGGTGACCACGATCGAGGGGATGGCCAATCCCGACGGCAGCCTCGGCGTGATCCAGCAGGCCTTCCAGGACAACCACGGCCTGCAGTGCGGCTTCTGCACCCCGGGCATGGTGATGACCGCCGCCGACCTGCTGAAGAACAACCCGAACCCCTCCGAGAAGGAGGTGCGGGAGTATCTGGAAGGCAACCTGTGCCGCTGCACGGGCTACCACAACATCGTCAAGTCGATCCTCGCCGCCGCCGCCACGCTCCGCGGCGAGCAGGTCGCGGCCGAGTAAGGGGGACGCGCGCATGTACGCCTTCGATCTCGTCAAACCCAAGTCGCTCTCCGAGGCCATCGAGGCCCTGCAGGCCGACGAGGCGCAGCCGCTGGGCGGCGGCCAGACCCTGATCCCGACGCTGAAGCAGCGCCTGGCGATGCCCTCCTCGCTGGTCAGCCTCGCCGGCATCGCCGAGCTGGTGGGCATCTCCGCCTCCGGCGGCGTGCTCACGGTGAAGGGCGCGACCACCCACGGCGCGGTCGCCGCGCAGACCGACTTCCCGGGCCTCGCCGGCCTCGCCGGCAAGATCGGCGACCCGGCGGTGCGCCACCGCGGCACCATGGGCGGCTCGATCGCCAACAACGACCCGGCCGCCTGCTATCCCTCGGCGGCGCTGGCCTGCGGGGCGACCATCGTCGCCGCCGGCAAGGACGGCTCGCGCGAGATCGCGGCCGACGACTACTTCCAGGGCCTGTTCGCCACCGCGCTCGAGGAAGGGGAGATCGTCACCGAGATCCGCTTCCCGATCCCCCAGGCCTCGAACTACCAGAAGTTCGAGCAGCCGGCCTCGCGCTTCCCGCTGGTGGGCGTGTTCGTGGCGAAGTTCGCCGACAAGGTCGGCGTGGGCGTCACCGGCGCCGGCGAGAACGGCGTGTTCCGCTGGGAGGAGGCCGAGGCGGCGCTGGCCGGAAACTTCTCCCCCGACGCGATCGAGGGGCTGTCGGTCTCGGCCGAGGGGCTGATGGGCGACATCCACGCGACGCCCGAGTACCGGGCGCACCTGATCAAGGTGATGACCAAGCGGGCCGTGGCGGCCTGCGCCTGAGTTCGACCCTGCGGGCCGCCGGTTGCGCCGGCGGCCCGTTCACGCTCCATTGCGCCCGCGCGGACCGGCGGCTATCGAAGGGACGCCGCGCCGCGGGGGCCCGTAGCTCAACGGTCAGAGCAGACCGCTCATAACGGTTTGGTTGCAGGTTCGAATCCTGCCGGGCCTACCAGCGCATGCCGGACATTCCCCGCCCCGCCGTCGCCCCCGTGGCGATCCCTGGAGCGGGCCGACTTCAGGATCAGCGAGCGCGCCCCTCGGCGCGGCCAGCCGGACCTGCTCTCCGAAACCGGGAGGATCCCCGATGAACTACCCCGAAACCCAGCTTCTGATCGACGGCGAATGGCGCGGCGGCGTCGAGGGCAAGTGGATCGACGTGCTCGATCCCGCCACCGACGAGGTGATCGGCCGCGTCGCCCATGCGACCAAGGCGGATCTCGACGCCGCGCTGAAGGCCGCCAAGCTCGGCTTCGCCACCTGGTCGGGCATCTCCGCCTATGACCGCGCGAAGATGATGCGCAAGGCCGCCGACAACCTGCGCGCCCGCGCCGACGACATCGCCTACATGATGACCCGCGAGCAGGGCAAACCGCTGGCCGAGGCGAAGGGCGAGGTCATGGCCGGCGCCGACGTCATCGACTGGTTCGCCGAAGAGGCGCGCCGCACCTACGGGATGATCATCCCCGCCCGCGCCCCCGGCGTCACCCAGATGGCGATGAAGCTGCCCGTGGGCCCCGTCGCCGCCTTCACGCCCTGGAACTTCCCGATCAACCAGGTGGTGCGCAAGCTCTCGGCCGCGCTCGCCACCGGCTGCTCGATCATCGTCAAGGCGCCGGAGGAGACCCCGGCCTCCCCCGCCGCCCTGATCAAGGCCTTCCAGGACGCGGGCATCCCCGCGGGCGTGATCAATCTGGTCTACGGCGTGCCCTCGGAAATCTCCGAGTACCTGATCGCGCACCCCGTGATCCGCAAGGTGACCTTCACCGGCTCCACCCCGGTGGGCAAGTTGCTGGCGGGCCTCGCCGGGCAGCACATGAAGCGGGCGACGATGGAGCTGGGCGGCCATGCCCCCGCGATCGTCTTCGACGACGCGGATCTGGCGGCCGCCACCAAGCAGCTGGTCGCCTTCAAGACCCGCAACGCGGGGCAGGTCTGCATCTCGCCGACCCGCTTCCTGGTGCAGGAGAAGGTCTACGACAAGTTCGTCGCCGACTTCACCTCGGCCTATGGCGCGATGGTGGTGGGCAACGGGCTCGAGAAGGACACCCAGATGGGCCCGCTCGCCAACGAGCGGCGCATCCCGACCATCGAGGCGATGGTGAACGACGCCCGCGAGAAGGGCGCCGAGATCACCACCGGCGGCGAGCGGATCGGCAACGTCGGCAACTTCTACAAGCCCACCGTGATCGCCGGCGCCCCGCTCGATTCGAAGATCATGAACGAGGAGCCCTTCGGCCCCGTCGCCGTGATCAACCGCTTCAAGGACTTCGACGAGGTGGTGGAGGAGGCGAACCGCCTGCCCTACGGCCTCGCGTCCTACGCCTACACCGGCTCGGCCCAGACGGCGCAGAAGCTGGGCATGCAGGTCGAGGCGGGCATGACCTCGATCAACCACATCGGCCTGGCCCTGCCCGAGGTGCCCTTCGGCGGCATCAAGGACTCCGGCTACGGCTCCGAGGGCGGCTCCGAGGCGGTCGAGCCCTACCTGGTGCAGAAGTTCGTCACCACCCTGGCCTGACCGGCCCCGGGACCGACGCGAGACAGGCGCCCGGCGGGAGACCGCCGGGCGCTTTCGCGTCCGGGGGAACGGCGCCCGGCGGATCGCTCCGCCGGGCGCCTGCGCGCCGGGCCGGCGTGGGGGGACGGCGCCGAAGGGGGGAAGGACGCCTCGCCGGCCTGCCCGACGCGGCCTCGGGCCGGGAGGGGGTCTCTCCGGCCCTGCGCCATGCGGGGCGACGTTGCGTTGGTGGGGGGAAGGCGGCCGCCAGGTTCACGCGGGCGGCGAGAAAATCGCGGCTCCCGCCCTCGTCGGTCCCGACGATCCGGGCGGGCGGGCGCGACCCCATGGTCGCGGCCCGTCCCGCGCGACAATATGCGGTCCCCGCGCGTCGCCTAGCGGAACGCATCGCCATTGCACCCCGTCGCCCGCCCGGCGATAGTGCGCCCAACCGACAGACGGGCCGGCCGTGCAGCCGCCCGCCCCCGAGGGGAGGACCCGTATGACCATAACCCGCGACCCGCGCTTCGATTTTACCGGCCGGAAAGTATTCGTGGCCGGCGGCACCAGCGGCATCAACCAGGGCATCGCCGAGGCCTTCAAGGTCAACGGCGCCACCGTGGGCGTGTTCTCGCGCAGCCAGGACAAGGTCGACGCGGCGGTCGAGCGGCTGAAGGGCCTGGGCGACGCGCCGGCCTTCGGCATGGCCGGCGACGTGCGCAAGCCCGAGACGGTGGAGGCCGCGCTGAAGGCCTTCCACGAGGCGCATGGCGAGATCGACGTGGTCGTCTCCGGCGCCGCGGGCAACTTCCTCGCCCCGGCGGCGGAGATGTCGCCCAACGCCTTCGCCACCGTCATCGGCATCGACCTCAACGGCACCTTCAACGTGCTGCGGCTGGCGCATCCCTACACCGCCAGGCCCGGCGGCTCGATGATCGTGATCTCGGCGCCCCAATCCACGCGGGCGACCATGTACCAGGCCCATGCCTGCGCGGCGAAGGCGGGCATCGACCAGCTGATCCGCGTGCTGGCGCTGGAGTGGGGCCCCGCCGGCATCCGCGTCAACGGCATCGTGCCCGGCCCGATCGCGGGGACCGAGGGCGTGGACCGGCTGTTCAACACCGACGCCGCCCGCAAGCAGCTGATCGAGAAGACGCCGCTGCGCGTGATGGGCGGGCTCGAGGACTGCGCCAACATGGCGATGGTGCTCTCGACCGACCTCGCGAAATACGTGACCAGCGCGATCATTCCCGTCGACGGCGGCACCACCGTCGCCGGCGGTTCCGACTACGGCTCCGACGTCTCGCGTCGGAACGCCTGAGACACCAGGACCAAGGAGAACTCCCCATGAGCGGACTTCTGGACGGCAAGGTCGTCGTCGTCACCGGCGCCGGCGGCGGCATCGGCCGCGACATCGCGCTGGCCTGCGGCAAGGCGGGCGCGAAGGTCGTCGTCAACGACATCGGCGCCTCCGTCTCGGGCGAGGGCGGCGACGCCGGCCCCGCGCAGCAGGTCGCAGACGAGATCAAGGCCGCCGGCGGCGAGGCGGTTCCCAACACCGACTCGGTCGCCGAGCCGGCCTCGGCCAACGCCATCATCCAGCAGGCGGTGGACACCTACGGGCGCATCGACGGCGTGATGAACAACGCCGGCATCCTGCGCGACCGCATCTTCCACAAGATGTCCGAGCCCGAGTGGGACGCGGTGATCAAGGTGCACCTCTACGGCGCCTACTACATGTCCAAGGCCGCCGGCGCCCACTTCAAGGAGCAGGAGTCGGGGTCGTTCGTGCACATGACCTCGACCTCGGGGCTGATCGGCAACTTCGGGCAGGCCAACTACTCGGCCGCCAAGCTGGGCATCGCCGCGCTGTCGAAGTCGATCGCGCTGGACATGGGCCGCTTCAACGTCCGCTCGAACTGCATCGCGCCCTTCGCCTGGTCGCGGATGATCGCCTCGATCCCCGTGGACACGCCCGAGCAGCAGGCCCGCGTCGAGAAGATGAAGCGGATGACCACGGCCAAGATCGCCCCGCTGGTCGTCGCCCTGCTGTCGGACGAGGGCAAGGACGCCAACGGCCAGATCTTCGCGGTGCGCGCCAACGAGATCTTCCTGATGTCGCAGCCGCGCCCGATCCGCTCGGTCCACACCGCCGAGGGCTGGACGCCGGAGAGCGTGATCGAGACCGCCCTGCCCGCCCTGAAGGGCAGCTTCTACGACCTCGACCGCTCGCAGGACGTGTTCACCTGGGATCCCATCTGATCCCGGACCCGCCCGCCCCGAAGGGGGCGGGCCCGCCCATCCGCGCCCGCCCCTCCGGGGGCGGGCGACCCCGGACGCGGTCCCATGCGCCGGCCCCGCCGGCGCATCGCAACGCGCCCAGTTACACCCGACAGGAGATGACCATGGCCAACGCCGGCGTCGACGACGACATCTTCGAAGCCCTTCTCGAGACGGTCGAGCGCTTCGTGCGCGAACGCCTGATCCCCGCCGAGCCCACCGTCGAGGAGAACGACGAGATCCCCGCCGACATCGTGGCGGAGATGAAGGAGATGGGCCTGTTCGGCATCTCCATCGGCGAGGAATACGGCGGCCTCGGCCTCTCCACCATGCAGGAGGCCCGCCTGATCGAGGCGCTGTGCAACGCCTCCCTCGTCTTCCGCTCCCTGATCGGCACCACGGTGGGCATCGGCTCCCAGGGCATCGTGATGGACGGCACCGAGGCGCAGAAGCGCGAGTGGCTGCCGAAGCTCGCCACCGGCGAGGCGATCTCGGCCTTCGCGCTGACCGAGCCCGACTACGGCTCCGACGCCAGCCGCATCAAGACCTCGGCCCGGCGCGAGGGCGACGACTTCATCATCAACGGCACCAAGCGCTACATCACCAACGCGCCCTACGCCTCGGTGTTCACGCTGATGGCGCGCTCGAACCCCGAGATCCCGGGCGCGCGCGGCATCTCGGCCTTCATCGTGCCCGCCGACACGCCCGGCATCACGGTGGCCAAGCCCGACAAGAAGATGGGCCAGCGCGGCGCCAAGACCGCCGACGTGATCTTCGAGAACGTCCGCGTGCCGGCCGCCAACATCGTCGGCGGGCTGGAGAACGAGGGCAAGGGCTTCGTCACCGCGATGAAGGTGCTCGACCGCGGGCGGGTGCACATCTCGGCCATGGCCACCGGCACCGCCCAGCGGATGCTGAACGAGGCGACCGACTACGCCATGGACCGCAAGACCATGGAGAAGCCGATCGCCGAGCATCAGCTGGTCCAGGCGATGCTGGCCGACTGCCAGACCGAGATCTACGCCATGCGCTCGCTGGCCCACATGGCCGCGAAGCTCTACGACGAGAAGGGCGCCGCGCCGATGGAGGCAGCCTGCGCCAAGTACTTCACCACCGAGGCCGCGGGCCGCATCGCCGACCGCTGCGTGCAGGTCTTCGGCGGCGCCGGCTACATGGCCGAATACGCGATCGAGCGGCTCTACCGCGACGTGCGCCTGCTGCGCATCTACGAGGGCACCAGCCAGATCCAGCAGACCACCATCGCCAAGGGCCTGGTCAAGCGCCGCGCCGAGCAGCGCTGAGGCCCGCGGGACGGGCGCAGACCGGGGGGCGGGCGCGGCGGCGCCCGCCCCCTTCGCATGTCCGGCCCCCGGCTTCGGTCGCGGCATCGCGACCGCCCGCCGCTTGATGGACGGGCGCCGCGGGGTGTATCCATGCCAATCGAGGGCCGTCCGCGGGGACGGGCGGCCGCGACCTGAATTCGGGATAGGGTGACTTCATGAAGCGCATCGCCAGCCGCCTGCCGGCCGTCGCACTCCTGGCGGCGGTCGCCGCGGCGACGGGACCGGGCGCGCCGGCGCGCGCCGCCTCGATGGACCCGTTCCTGGAGCAGCAGCAGACCGAGCAGGCGCTCAACCAGGCGGTGATGCTCTACGCCCGCGGCGAGTTCGCGGAGGCGGAGACCGTCGCGCGCAACTACCTGCGCTTCGATCCCAGCTCGCCCAAGGGTCATGAGGTGCTGGGCGCCGTGCTCGCCAAGCAGGGCCGCCTCGAGGAGGCGATGGAGGCGCTGGACATGGCCGTCCGCCTCGACCCCAGCCAGCCCGCGCCGCATATCAACCGCGCCGTGCTGCTGATGGGCATGGACCGCCTCGACGAGGCGCGCGAGGCGCTGGAGACGGCGGTCGAGCTCGACCCCCAGATGCTGCCTGCGCGCGAGCGGCTGGGCCGGGTCTACGAGATCCTGGGCCGCTACGACGACGCCATCGCCCAGTACGAGGCCTATGTCGCCGCCTCGGAGGAGAGCGGCCCTCCGGGCGTGCGGCTGAACCTCGCCAATCTCTACAACGCCCGGCGCGACTACGACCGGGCGCTGGCGGTGCTGTCGCCCTGGCAGCGCGACCGCGACGTCGACAGCGCCGTGCAGCGGGTGCTGGGAGACGCGATGCTGGGCCAGGGCCGGGCCGAGGCGGCGGTGCGCCAGTTCCGCTTCGCCATGGACGTCGACCCCGCCAACCCCGCCAACCGGCTGGGCCTGGGCATCGCCCTGCGCGCCTCGGGCAACCACCGCCAGGCGATGGAGCTGTTCGAGGCGCTGGCGCAGGAGATGCCCGCCTCCCCGATCCCGGTGATGCAGATCGCCGAGACGCAGCTCGCCGCCGGCGAGATCGAGGCCGCCAAGGCCTCCTTCCGCAAGGCCGCCGAGATGTCCGGCCAGCCCGGCGGGATCGAGCAGCGCTACGCCGCCATGCTGATCGAGAACGGCGAGCCCGACGCCGCCGCCGAGGTGCTGCAGGCCGGGATCGAGCGCGACGGCGCCGATCCGCGCCGGCTCTCGGCCCTCGCCGCCGCCTACGGCGCCGCCGGCGAGACCGAGAAGCAGCGCGAGACCCTGGTCCGCGCCACCGAGACCTTCCCCGAGGACCCCGGCGGCTTCATCCGCCTCGCCGTCTACGAGCGCGAGACCGGCGATCTCGAGAGCGCGCTCGCCGTCGCCACGACCGGCCTCGAGACCCACCCCGAGGAGCCGGTGCTGCTGCGCCTCGCCGCCGTCGCCTCGCGCGATCTGGGCCAGGACGAGGAGGCCGTGCGCCTGGGCGAGCGGCTGCTGCGCCTGCAGCCCGACAGCGTGCCCGACCGCTTCATCTACGCCACGCTGCTGGACCGGGCCGGGATGGACGGGCCCGCGGCCCAGTTCTATCGCCAGGTGGCCGAGCGGCAGCCCGACAACTGGGCGGCGATGAACAACCTCGCCCTGGTGCTCTCGCGCCTCGGCCGCGACCAGGAGGCGCTGACCTACGCCCGCCGCGCCGCCCAGCTGCAGCCCGACAATCCCGCGGTCGCCCACACGCTGGGCTACGTCCTCTACAAGGTCGGCTCGCTCGGCGAGGCGGAGAAGCTGATGGAGAAGGCGGTGCTCGCCCTGCCCGACGTCGGCGAGATCCGCTACCACTACGGCTACATCCTGCTCGCCCGCGGCCGCAAGGACGAGGCGCGCGAGCAGCTGGAGATGGGGCTCGAGATGGACCCCGAGAACAGGGAAGCCGCCCGGGCCAAGGACATGCTGCTGCAGATGTGACGCCCACCGGGCGCGCCCCAGTACGCAGACCCGGCGATGAAAAAGGCCCCGCGGTTCGCCGCGGGGCCTTTCGCGTCTGCCTCGCCCGTCGCGGGCGCGCCGTCAGACCAGGCGGGACTGGCGGACGGCGGCCTCGACGAAGCTGCGGAACAGGGGGTGCGGGTCGAAGGGCTTCGACTTCAGCTCGGGGTGGAACTGCACGCCGACGAACCAGGGGTGGTCGGGCAGCTCCATGATCTCCGGCAGGCGGCCGTCGGGCGACAGGCCCGAGAAGCGCACCCCGCAGGCCTCCAGCCGCTCGCGGTACTTGATGTCGACCTCGTAGCGGTGGCGGTGGCGCTCGGCGATGTCGGCGCCGCCGTAGATCTCGGCGACCCGGCTGCCCGGCGTCAGCACCGCGTCGTAGGCGCCCAGCCGCATGGTGCCGCCCTTGTCGTCGCCGACCTCGCGCCGCACCGTCTCGTTGCCCTCGACCCACTCGGACATGTGGAAGATCACCGGCTCGAACCGGGCGTTGCCGTCCTTGGCCTCGTGGTCGAACTCCTGGGAGCCGGCGTTCTCGATCCCCAGCAGGTTCCGCGCCGCCTCGATCACCGCCATCTGCATGCCGAGGCAGATGCCCAGGTACGGCACCTTGCGCTCGCGCGCGAAGCGGGCGGCGTTGATCTTGCCCTCGGTCCCCCGCTCGCCGAAGCCGCCGGGGACGAGGATGCCGTGGAAGCCCTCGAGCTTCGCGGGCGCGTCGTCGGCCTCGAAGACCTCCGCGTCGATCCACTCCACGCGGACCTTCACCCGGTTGGCGATGCCGCCGTGGGTCAGCGCCTCGTTGATCGACTTGTAGGCGTCCTCGAGCTGCGTGTACTTGCCCACGATGGCGATGCGCACCTCGCCGTCGGGGTTGTGCACCGCGTCGGCCACGTCGTGCCACTTGCGCAGGTCGGGGCGCGGGGCGGGGGAGATGCGGAAGGCGTCGAGCACCGCCTGGTCCAGCCCCTCCTCATGATAGACCAGCGGCGCCTCGTAGATCGACTTCAGGTCCAGCGCCGCGATCACCCGCTCGGGCCGCACGTTGCAGAAGAGCGCGAGCTTCTCGCGCTCCTTCGGCGGGATCGGGGTCTGCGCCCGGCAGACCAGCACGTCGGGGGCGAGGCCGATCGAGCGCAGCTCCTTCACCGAGTGCTGGGTCGGCTTGGTCTTCAGCTCGCCCGCCGCCGCGATCCAGGGCAGCAGGGTGAGGTGGATGAAGATGCAGTCCCCCGCCGGCTTCTCCTGGGAGAACTGGCGGATCGCCTCGAAGAAGGGCAGGCCCTCGATGTCGCCGACCGTGCCGCCGATCTCGCACAGCATGAAGTCGACCTCATCCTCGCCGATGCGGATGAAGTCCTTGATCTCGTTGGTGACGTGGGGAATGACCTGGATGGTCTTGCCCAGGTAGTCGCCGCGCCGCTCCTTGTCGAGGACGTTCTGGTAGATGCGGCCCGAGGAGATCGAGTCGGTCTTGCGGGCCGCGACGCCGGTGAAGCGTTCGTAATGGCCCAGGTCCAGGTCGGTCTCGGCCCCGTCGTCGGTGACGAAGACCTCGCCATGCTCGAACGGGGACATCGTGCCCGGGTCGACGTTGAGATAGGGGTCGAGCTTGCGCAGCCGCACCGAGTAGCCGCGGGCCTGCAGCAGCGCGCCCAGCGCGGCGGAAGCCAGACCCTTGCCGAGCGACGAAACCACGCCGCCGGTGATGAAGATGAAGCGCGCCATAGAGCGGGGTTCCCGTGGTCGATCCTGCGACGGCCGGAGGGGCGCAGGCCTGCGCCCGTCCCTCATGCACGGGACTCACGAAATACAGCATTTCGTGGCCCGCCACAAGGCGGCCGCTAGGTGGAGTGTCCTTGATGAGCCGGGCCCATTTCGGGGCCCCTGGCGGATGGTGGGCGGTGACGGGATCGAACCGCCGACATCCTCGGTGTAAACGAGGCGCTCTGCCAGCTGAGCTAACCGCCCGGTCGCGCGAGGGGATAGGCGAAGCGGCGCGGGGCGTCAATGCGGATGGCGCCGCGGCGGGCGCAGGCCCGGGCGCAGGGTCGGGCGGGGAACGAAAAACGCCGCCCGGCGCGGAGGCGCCGGGCGGCGGAAGCGACCTCGCGGCAAGGCGAGGTCGACGGGCTCACCCGCTCCAGTAGGGGCGGTCGTCCTCTTCGCGGATCACCGGGATGTCGGCCAGCGCGTCGGGGGCGACGCCGGTGTGGTAGCGGTCGAAGCCCGGACGCCAGCCGCGGTCGTAGCCCGACCAGGGCAGCGCGTAGGGGCCGCCGTAGTCCTGCTGGACGCCGCCCTCGACCACCACCGCGCGGATCTCGCCGTCCTGGCCGATCAGCATGTCGTCCACGTAGCCGTAGCCCGAGCCGTCCGAGAGATAGGCGTAATCCTCGATCAGCTCCGAGGCGCGCCATTCGCGCTGGGCCACCAGCCGCTCGTCGGAGCGGTCGCGCAGGACGTCGTAGTCGGCGATGTTGTCCTCGACCAACGGCACGCGCACGTCGTCGTAGCCGCGGATCTCCACCTCCTCCCAGGGCACCCGGAAGTGGGTGTCGCCGATGTCGAGGAAGCCGCCGGCCTCGACGATCATCGCCACCACGCGCCCGTCGGGGCCGATGACGATGTCCTCGACTTCGCCGATCTCGTCGCCGTCCTGGCCATAGACGTCGGCCTCCTCGACCAGGTCGTCCACGCGGAAGGCGCCGCGCAGCGACTCGCGGTCGAGGCCGGTCATGTCGGCTTCGAAATCGGTCTCGTAGTTGTCGCGCTCCATGATGTCCGGCGCGCGGGCGGCGCCGCTCTCCTCGGACTTCTGGGCCAGAGCGCCGCCCGCGCCGAGCGCGACGACGGACACGGCGGCGGCAAGGATCGTGGCTCGATGGGTCAAGGGGGGTCCCTCCTCTCAACGGTCGGATCCGTGGCGCATCGTCGATGCGCGCCACTGTCTCCCCAACCCTCGAATCCGCCCTGCGTTCCAATCATTCTCCATGAATCCGCGCCCCAGCGCCCGCCCGCGGCCCGAAACGCAAACGTCCCGCCGCTCGGGCGGAGCGGCGGGACGCCTCGGGTCGGGCCCGGACCGCCGCGCGGGCGGTCCGGAGGGGTCAGTGCGGGCGCGCCTCCGAGGCGGGGGTCTCCGCCGCGCGGGCGGCGGCCTCGGCCTCGGCCTCGGTCCACTCGGTGGGCTCCGGCTGGCGGGTCAGGGCGTGGCGCAGGACCTCGGTCACGTTGTCCACGGGGATGATCTCCAGCCCCGTCTTCACGTTGTCCGGGATCTCCGGCAGGTCCTTCACGTTGTCCTTGGGGATCAGCACCGTCTTGATGCCGCCCCGCAGGGCCGCCAGCAGCTTCTCCTTCAGGCCGCCGATCGGCATGGCGTTGCCGCGCAGGCTGACCTCGCCGGTCATGGCGATGTCCTTGCGCACCGGGATGCCGGTCAGCACCGAGACGATGGCCGTGACCATCGCGAGGCCCGCCGACGGCCCGTCCTTCGGGGTCGCCCCGTCCGGCACGTGCACGTGGATGTCCACCTTCTCGAACACCGGCGGCTTCACGCCGAGGTCCACCGACTTCGAGCGCACGTAGGAGGCGGCCGCGTCGATCGACTCCTTCATCACGTCGCCCAGCTTGCCGGTGGTCTTCATCCGGCCCTTGCCCGGCAGCTTCAGCGCCTCGATCGAGAGCAGGTCGCCGCCGACCTCGGTCCAGGCGAGGCCGGTGACCACGCCCACCTGGTCCGTCTCCTCGGCGAGGCCGAACTTGAAGCGCGGCACGCCCAGGTGATCGGCGATCTTGGCCTGGGTCACGTGGACCGACTTCGCCCCGTCCTTGACGATCTCGGTGATCGCCTTACGGCAGGTCTTGGCGAGCTCCCGCTCCAGGTTCCGCACGCCCGCCTCACGGGTGTAGCGGCGCACGATCTCCAGCAGGGCGTCGTCGTCGATCTGGTACTCCGCCGGCTTCAGCCCGTGGGCCTTCATCTGCTTGGGCAGCAGGTGACGCCGGGCGATCTCCAGCTTCTCGTCCTCGGTGTAGCCCGAGATCGAGATGATCTCCATGCGGTCCAGCAGCGGCCGGGGCATGTTGTAGGAGTTCGCCGTGGTCAGGAACAGCACGTTCGAGAGGTCGTACTCGACCTCCAGATAGTGGTCCATGAAGGTCGCGTTCTGCTCCGGATCCAGCACCTCGAGCATCGCGGACGCCGGGTCGCCGCGGAAGTCCTGGCCCATCTTGTCGATCTCGTCGAGCAGGATCAGCGGGTTGACCGACTTCGCCTTCTTCATCGACTGGATGATCTTGCCGGGCATCGAGCCGATGTAGGTCCGACGGTGGCCGCGGATCTCCGCCTCGTCCCGGACGCCGCCGAGCGAGATGCGGATGAACTCGCGCCCCGTGGCCTTCGCCACCGACTTGCCCAGGCTGGTCTTGCCGACGCCCGGAGGGCCGACGAGGCACAGGATCGGACCCTTCAGCTTCTGGCTGCGCTGCTGCACGGCCAGGAACTCGACGATCCGCTCCTTGACCTTCTCGAGGCCGTAGTGGTCGTCGTCCAGGATCTTCTGGGCGTTGTGCAGGTCCTTCTTCACGCGGGTGCGCTTGCCCCACGGAATGGACAGCATCCAGTCGAGGTAGTTGCGCACCACGGTCGACTCCGCGGACATCGGCGCCATCTGGCGGAGCTTCTTCAGCTCGGCCATCGCCTTGTCCTTGGCCTCGGCCGAGAGCTTGGTCTTCTCGATCCGGTCCTCGTACTCGCCGATCTCGTCGCGGCCGTCCTCGCCCTCGCCGAGCTCGCGCTGGATCGCCTTCATCTGCTCGTTGAGGTAGTACTCGCGCTGGGTCTTCTCCATCTGGGTCTTGACCCGGCTCTTGATCTTCTTCTCGACCTTGAGCACCGAGATCTCGCCCTGGATCAGGCCGTAGATCTTCTCCAGCCGCTGCTCGACCGACAGCGTCTCCAGCAGGGCCTGCTTCTCGGAGAGCTTGACCGAGAGGTGGCCGGCGATGGTGTCGGCGAGCCGCGAGGGGTTCTCGACCTCGGCGATGGAGCCGAGCGCCTCGTCCGGCACGGACTTGTTGAGCTTGACGTATTTCTCGAACTCGTCCGACAGCGAGCGGGTCAGCGCCTCGACCGCGGCGGCGTCGCCGGTCTCCTCCTCCAGCATCTCGGCCGTGGCCTCGAAGTAGGGGTCGGTCGAGGAGAAGCCGGTGATGCGCGCGCGCTTCTGCCCTTCGACCAGCACCTTCACGGTGCCGTCGGGCAGTTTCAGCAGCTGCAGCACGTTGGCGACCACGCCGGCGCGGTAGATGTCGTTCTCGTCCGGATCGTCCTCGCCGGGATCGGTCTGGGAGGCGAGCAGGATCGACTTGTCGGTCCGCATCACCTCCTCGAGGGCGCGCACGGATTTGTCGCGGCCGACGAACAGCGGGACGATCATGTGGGGGAAGACCACGATGTCGCGCAGCGGCAGGACCGGCAGGGTGACCTTGCCGGTGGGGGGGGCGCTCGTGGAGGTCTCGGACATGGTGCTTCCTTTTCGGCGGATCGCCCGGTCCCGGCCAGCGGCGACGGGGGGATCCCGGGAGGGAGTCGCGGCCCGCATTGCGCGGCGCGGCGATCCCTGAAAGTGGAGCGGGGAGAGGGCGGAATCAAGGAGTCGAAGGTCGCGGGGCGGGGGCCCGGTGGAGGCTTCACCATGAAACTGGTGCGGCCACCCGTTGTTCGATCAGCTATCGCAGGCTATCCGCACATCCGACTGATATCGCCTGTCGCGAGCCCAAACGTCTGGCTAGTCGGTCACCTTCTGCTCAGCAGAGATTCGATGACAAGGCTCACATTTCCTGGACTTCTGCACCTTCCGATCCGTCGTCTTCGACGTACTCTATTAGTTTCGCCGCATTCTCAGTTATCGAGATGGCTTTGCCTAGACTCGCGTCAACGGCAGTGAGGACGACGAGACCTGCCACTGCGAGACGCGCAAGTTCTTTGTACAATGCCGCCACCCTCGATCCTTGAGGGGGCGGGCTAACCACCATCGCTCCGACGAGACCCTCTAGCTCCTCCTGAAGATTGTCGGGCCCGAATGCATAGTAGTGATCTAGTATCGAAGCCATCTTTAGAGTTCGCTTCAAGAGTGATCGCTTCAGAGCTTCAGGCAGGTCCTCATGCTGGATCTGCTTGGCGACTTGCCGAAATCTCTGCGCGAGATTTTCCGCCTCCGTACGCTCGACACTTCCGCGAACGACATGGCCGGTCAGTGCCAAGTGAATGTTCATGAGCCCAAGGAGCGATTCAGCCTTTAGGAAATGACTCTTCGCTTGCTCAATGTTCATGTGAAGATTCTGAAAGTTCAAGAAAGGACCAAACGGGTTCAGCTGAACCTGAAGGTGCTTCTTCATGTCCTCCGGAATCGGTAGCTGCTCGATATCATCTTTGGTTTCTGAGAGTCTTGACGCAAGAATTGATGCGACTTGTGATTTGGCATCCGCCCCGTGCAGATTCATGTGATCCGCCAATACCTGAAGGAAGTTGGTTTTCAGTTTGTTCGATGTGCTTGCGACAGTCAGAATCTGCTGCAGCGATAGAGCGGATGTCTGCATGATGTTTTTTGGGGCCCTAATGAATGCGCTACCTCATGCGAAGCATCGCAAGCCGTCAGCCGTTATACAACTGACTTCCGCCATCCCACCCTTCCCCAATTGGGCGAGTTTTGCCTTGGCATCGGTCCCTCGTTGCTATCCCAGCGGAGGTTGGCACAACAAATCCTTGCCGCAGATGCTGCAGTCCCAACACTCGTCCGTCGTGGCCTGGGAGCTAGCCCTCATGTTCGCCTCCCAAACGAAACGGGAGCGCCCGGTGGGGCGCTCCCGTCGAAACTCCGGCCATGGCGGAGGGATCAGGACGCCGAGGCCTTGGCGTCCTTGTCCTGCTTCTCCGCGTAGATCAGCAGCGGCTTGGCGCGGCCCTCGACGACCTCGTCGTTGACCACCACCTCCTCGACCCCCTCGGAGCCGGGCAGGTCGAACATGGTGTCGAGCAGCACGTTCTCCAGGATCGAGCGGAGGCCGCGGGCGCCGGTCTTGCGCTCGATCGCCTTGCGGGCCACCGAGGACAGCGCCGAGTCCGTGAAGGTCAGCTTCACGTCCTCCATCTCGAACAGGCGCTGGTACTGCTTGACCAGGGCGTTCTTCGGCTCGGACAGGATCTGCACCAGCGCCGCCTCGTCGAGGTCGCGCAGCGTGGCGATCACCGGCAGACGGCCGACGAACTCGGGGATCAGGCCGAACTTCAGCAGATCCTCGGGCTCGAGCTCCATCAGCACCTCGCCGACGCGGCGGTCGTCCTCGGAGCGGACCTCCGCCCCGAAGCCCATCGCCGAGCCCTTGCCGCGCTGGGAGATGATCCGGTCCAGCCCCGCGAAGGCGCCGCCGCAGATGAACAGGATGTTGGTCGTGTCCACCTGCAGGAACTCCTGCTGGGGATGCTTGCGTCCGCCCTGCGGGGGAACCGAGGCGACGGTCCCCTCCATGATCTTCAGCAGCGCCTGCTGCACCCCCTCGCCCGAGACGTCGCGGGTGATCGAGGGGTTGTCCGACTTGCGCGAGATCTTGTCGACCTCGTCGATGTACACGATCCCGCGCTGCGCCCGCTCGACGTTGTAGTCGGCGGCCTGGAGCAGCTTGAGGATGATGTTCTCGACGTCCTCGCCGACATAGCCGGCTTCGGTCAGGGTGGTCGCGTCGGCCATCGTGAAGGGCACGTCCAGGATGCGGGCGAGCGTCTGCGCGAGCAGCGTCTTGCCGCAGCCGGTCGGGCCGATCAGCAGGATGTTCGACTTGGCCAGCTCCACGTCCTGCTGCTTGGCGGCGTGGTTGAGGCGCTTGTAGTGGTTGTGCACGGCGACGGACAGCACGCGCTTGGCCACCATCTGGCCGATCACGTAGTCGTCGAGCACCTGGCAGATCTCGGTCGGCGTCGGCACGCCGTCGGACGATTTCACCAGGGAGGTCTTGGTCTCCTCCCGGATGATGTCCATGCACAGCTCCACGCATTCGTCGCAGATGAACACGGTGGGTCCCGCGATCAGCTTGCGCACCTCATGCTGGCTCTTTCCGCAGAAAGAGCAGTAGAGCGTGTTCTTCGAGTCCTGTCCGGTCGGCTTGGTCATCCAGTTCTCCCGCCCCGTGGTTCGCGCCACGGGGTCACCGTAGGTCCTCGAACCTTAAGGGATCGCTAGCTTCGCGCAGCGAATCCCGGCGTTTCGCCCATTCCTGCACGCCGCGGCGGCCGAGGCAAGGGCGAAGCCCCCGCAAATCCGACGCAGCCCGACGACGAATCCGTGATCGCGCCGTCCTGCGCGGCCGCGCGCCGCGCGCCGGGACCCGCCCGCATCGGCGGGACCCGGCGAGACGCCGATCAGGCCGGAGGGGCCTCGGGATCGGCGCGGCTGGTGACGATCTCGTCGATCAGGCCCCAGTCCTTGGCGGTCTCGGGGCTCATGAAGTTGTCGCGCTCCAGCGCCGCCTCGACGGTGGCGTAGTCCTGGCCGGTGTGGTGCACGTAGATCTCGTTCAGGCGCCGCTTCAGCGCCTCGGTCTCGCGCGCGTGGATCAGGATGTCGGTCGCCTGGCCCTGGTAGCCGCCCGAGGGCTGGTGAACCATGATCCGCGAGTTCGGCAGCGAGAAGCGCATGTCCTTCGCGCCCGCCGTCAACAGCAGCGAGCCCATCGAGGCCGCCTGCCCCACGCACAGCGTGGAAACCTTCGGCCGGATGTACTGCATGGTGTCGTAGATCGAGAGCCCCGACGTCACCACCCCGCCCGGCGAATTGATGTACATCGAGATCTCCTTCTTCGGATTCTCCGCCTCGAGGAACAGCAGCTGCGCCACGATCAGCGTCGACATGCCGTCGTGCACGGGGCCCGAGACGAAGATGATCCGCTCCTTCAGCAGGCGCGAGAAGATGTCGTAGGCGCGCTCGCCCCGGGCGGTCTGCTCGACCACCATCGGGACCAGGGTGTTCATGTAATGCTCGACGGGGTCCTTCATGGATCGGCCTTTCGCATGCGGGCGCGCGGCCCTGAACGGGCGCGGGAGGGGTCATGACGGGGCGCCGTCGCGCGGACCCGGCGGGGCGCGGAGAGGGCGATCTGGGAAACTCGTCTTCCTGTCCTATGCCTTCGCCCGGGGGCCTTCAAGGGCGCGCCCCCGCGGCGGGCGGCAAGGGCGTCCCGCCGGCCACGCCGCGGCGGCGGGCGGGCCAGCAATCCGACAGCGGCCTTAACAAATCCTTACCCGTTCGGCGGCGGCCGCCGGATCCGCGGCGGTCTATTCAGGTTTCTTAATAACTGTTGATCAAATGCGGACGGAGAATTAGCGATTCCTTCGTCGTCTTCCCGGAAAAGACGACTCGGATCCGGCCAGGGCGACCCCGCCCGCCGCCGGGCGCTCCGCGCGGACGGTCCCTGCAGGCCCCGCGCGGGGCATCGGCGCGCCCCCGTGCGGCCTCCTCCCCCGCGCGGCGCCGGCCGCCGGCGGCGGGAGGGCGGCGCGGGCGCTGAACGCGACGGCGCAAGGCTGCGCCGCGCTTGGGACGGCGCAGGGCTGCGCCGCACTTGGGACGGCGCAGGGCTGCGCCGCACTTGGGAGGAGACGGACCATGGCCGGTTCGACCCTGATCGACGACCCGGCGCACCCGGGCGGGACCCTCATCGACGGACTGGGAGGGGTGGCGGGCTTCGGCGAAGGCGCCGTGAGCCGCAACGACGACGGCCATTCCGGGTTCGTCGACCTGACCGCGGTGTTCGAGAGCGGGCTGACCTTCTTCGGGCAGACCTTCTCCGGCCTCTACGTCAACACCAACGGCAGCGTCACCTTCGCCCAGCCGCTGGCCTCGTTCACGCCCTTCGCGATCACTGCCGGCGCCACCGCCGGGCTCTTCGCCTTCTTCGCCGACGTGGACACCAGCACGGGCCCCGCCCCGGTCAGCCCCGGGGGGACCTCCACCGGCGCCAACCGGGTCTCGTACGACGTCGACGCGACCCTCGACCGGGTGACCATCACCTGGGACGACGTGGGCTACCACTCGGACGGAGTCGACCGCACCTCCGCCTTCCAGATCATCCTCGAGGACGCCTCGGCCCAGGACGGGCGGGCGGCCGGCGACTTCAACATCATGTTCCGCTACGAGAACGTGAACTGGACCACCGGCGACGACTCGGGCGGCGAGGGGGGCCTGGGCGGCACGGTCGCGCGCGCCGGCTGGACCGCCGGCGTCGACGGCGCCTTCTTCGAGCTGCCCCAGTCCGGCGACCAGGCCGGCATGCTGGCGCTGGAGAGCACGCCCGGCAACACCGGCGTCCCCGGCGTCTGGTGGTGGGAGGTCGCCGACGGCGAGATCCCGGTCGCCGTCTCCGTCTCCGCCCCCGCGTCGATCGTCGAGGGCGACGCCGGCGTGCAGACCCTGGACTTCGTCATCACCCGCTTCGGCGACCAGTCCGAGACGCTGGAGGTCGACTGGCTGATGCGCGGCGACACCGGCACGGGCCGGGCGCTGAGCTCCTCCGACGTCGACGGCGTCCTGCCCCGCAGCGGCACGGTCACCTTCGATCCGGGCGTCTCCGCGATCACCGTCTCCATCGACGTGCTGGGCGACGCGCAGATCGAGCTCGACGAGGTGCTGGAGATGCGCCTGACCGCGGCGCGCAACCTCACCAACGACGACCCGGTCAGGATCGCCGGCGCCCGCGCCACGGTCGAGATCCTGGACGACGACGGCCTGCCGCCGCCCCCGCCCCCGATCATCGCCCGGTTCTGGGGCGACCCGCATCTGACCACGCTCGACGGGCTGGGCTATTCCTTCCAGGCGGTGGGCGAGTTCGTGCTGATCCGCGGCACGGACGACAACCTCGAGGTCCATGTGCGGACCGAGGCGCTGACCGACGCCGTCTCGGTGATCACCCAGCTCGGCACGCGGATCGGGAACAAGCAGGTCACCATCGACCTGACCCGCAAGGATCCGCTGTGGGTGAACGGCAAGGCCTCGGGCCTGCGGGAGGGGGACGGCGCGCTCGACGTCGGGCCGGGCAAGGTCTACCTCAACGACGGCGTCTACACGATCGTCTACGGCTCGGGCGAGCAGCTGAAGGTCTCGCTGTTCGAGACCAACCTCAACGTGCAGGTGTTCCTCAACGAGGGCCGCGCCGCCGGCTCGGTCGAGGGGCTGCTGGGCGACTTCGACGGCGATCCCTCCAACGACGTCCAGGTGGACGGCGTGGGGCTGCTGCTGCCGGTCGACTTCGACCTGCTCTACGGCGATTTCGCCGACGCGTGGCGGGTGACCAACCGCACCTCGCTGCTGGACTACGGCGCGGGCGAGGGCACGCGCGACTACACCGACCGCTCCTTCCCCGGCGCGGCGCCGACCCTCGACGACCTGCCGCCGGAGCTGGTGGCCTGGGCGGCGGAGCAGGCGCAGGCCGCGGGCATCACCGATCCCGCGGCGCTGAACGCGGCGATCCTCGACTTCGCGCTGACCGGCGACCTGAACTTCGTGACCGCCTCGGCGGGGCTGGCGCCGACGACGACCGCGGCGACCGCCGCGCCGACCGGCGCGCCGGCGCTTGGGACCACGCTGCTGCTCAGCCGCCTCGCCGCCGACCCGGCGGAGGGGGACGCGGGCTCGATCCTCGTCGACTTCACCGTCACCCGCGGCGGCGACGCCTCCGGCGCGCTGACGGTCGACTATCGGGTGTCGGGCACCGCCGACCTGCTCTCGGGGAACGGCTCGGTGACCTTCGCCGACGGGGAGACGACGAAGACCATCCAGGTCGAGGTCGCCTCGGACACCGTCGCCGAGCTCGACGAGACGCTGACCGTGCGCATCTCGACCGCGGCCGAGGGGGTCTCGGTCCTCGCCTCCCAGCGCAGCGTGACGATCCTCAACGACGACGGCGACGTCGGCTCGATCTTCGCGCTCGCCGCCGACCGCGCCGCGGTCGCCGAGGGCGACCGGGGCGTGCGCGACGCGACCTTCGCCGTGACCCGCACCGGCGACACGGCCGAGGCCGCCTCGGTCCGCTACGAGATCCTGACCGGCGACGGCCGGGTCGCGAAGTCGGACATCGACGGCAGGAAGCTGACCGGCCGGGTCGACTTCGACGCCGACGAGGCGGCGCGGACCCTGACCCTGGGCGTGACCGGCGACGCGCTGGCCGAGGCGGACGAGACGCTGATCGTGCGCCTGACCTCCGCGACCGGCGGCGTGCTGGGCGAACAAATCCGCGCCCAGACCGTGATCCGCGACGACGACGCGCGGGGCACGAAGAAGGGCGACAAGCTGGTGGGCGACGAGACCGGCAACAAGCTCGCGGGCCTCGGCGGCTCGGACAAGCTCATCGGGAACGGCGGGAACGACCGGCTGGACGGCGGCTCGGGCAACGACGTGCTGAAGGGCGGGGCGGGGAACGACCGGCTCGACGGCGGCGGCGGGCGCGACCTGCTGATCGCCGGCGGCGGCCGCGACCGGATCGAGTTCGGCAAGGGCGACGGCCGCGACGTGGTCAAGGGCTACCACGACCGCCAGGACCTGTTCGTCATCGACGTCAAGGGCATCGGCTTCCGCGACCTGGACATCGACCAGCAGCGCAAGCACGCGGTGGTCGACTACGGCAAGGGCGAGTTCATGATCGTGAGGTTCGACGCCGACGACCTCGACCGCGGCGACTTCCTGTTCGGCTGAGCCTGCGGGCCGCCGGGGGCGACCCCGGCGGCCCGGCCCGCGCGCGCCCCGGCGCTCAGAACTCCAGCCCGCCGCCGACGCTCCACCCGAAGAGGTCGTCGCCGGTGATCGCCGAGATCCGCAGGCTGACGCCCTCGAGGCCGATGCCGCGCGCCACCTCGCGGTCGACCAGCTCGGCGCCCAGGCCGAACTCGGCGATCCAGTCGACCCCCAGCGCGTCGGAGCCGTCGCCGGTGATCCAGGTCCCGGCGGCGAACAGGATCCAGCGCAGCTCCCGCCCGAAGACCGCATGGGTGGTGGGCCCGTCGAGCTCCCCGTGGGCGGTCGCCACGCCGAAGCTCGCGTCCCCCTCCAGCACCCGGCTGGAGGCGGAGTAGGTCGTGCCGAACACCCAGTTCAGCCGCGTGCGCCCGGTGAAGGTCACGTCCCCCGGCAGCGGCGCCGCGTAGTCGAGGCGCAGGGCCCCGCCGTAGAGGATCTCCTGCACGTCCCAGTTGAACAGCAGGTCGTCGCTGGCCCGGTCGAGCCGCCGCGCCCCCGGCCCGACGAAGGCGGTGTCGTCCTGCACCATCCCCCAGCCCGCGGTGACGATCGGCGTGAGCGAGAGCGCGGGCGTCAGGTCCCAGGCCAGCCCCAGCCCGCCGACGACGGTGTAGGCGTCGATGCGGTTGCGCGCCTCCGCCGCGAAGGCGGTTCCGGGGAACAGCGTGGGATAGTCGGTCTGCGCGGTGAACCAGCTGAAGGTCCCCTCGGCATAGAGGTCCCCGCCCAGCAGCTCCACGCTCTCGAAGCGGCGCGAGGGCGCGCCGACCAGGCGGCTCAGCTCGGTGTCGGGACCGCCGGCATTGCCGATGGTGAAGTTCGAGGCGCTGACCCCGGGCAGCGCCGCGAAGCCGGTCAGCCCCAGCACCGACTTGCCGAACTCGCTGGAGCGGGCGGCGGCGCGGATCTCCTCGCGCACCCCCGCCAGGCTCTGCGCCGCGCCCGGCCCGGCCGCCAGCAGCCCCGCGGCGGCGGCCGCCGCGAGGGTCGCGAACCGCGCCGCGCGGCCGCGCGGGCCGGGGAAGAAGCGGAGGCGGGCTGCGGCCATGCGGCGTCCTTTCCACAGGCGGCGCCTCGCGGGCGATCGCGGAGGCGCGGCGGGCGCCCCTCACCCTACGAAGGTTTCGCCCGGCGCCGCGAGCGAATTCCGCCCGCCCCCGCCCCGAACGCAAACGGCCCGCCGGAAAGGCGGGCCGCGAGCGGATCAGGGCCCCGCGCGGGGCTATAGCCGGGATCAGGCCGAGGCGGTCTCGTCCTCGGCGTCCATCGCCTCGAGCCGCGCCTGCAGTTCGTCCTTGGAGACGGACACCTCGGTGACCTGCGCCAGCTCGAGGATGTAGTCGACGACCTTGTCCTCGAAGAGGGGCGCACGGATCTGCTGCATCGCCCCCTCGTTCTGCTTGACGTACTCGAAGAAGGCCTGCGGCGGCACGTTCATCTGCTGCGCCTGGCGCACGATCCGCTGCATGATCTCCTGCTCGGAGACCTGGATCTCGTGCTTGGAGCCGGTCTCGGCCAGCAGCAGGCCCAGACGCACCCGGCGCGCGGCGAGGGTCTTGTGCTCCTCGGTCGGCTCGATGGCGTCGTGGTTGTGGCCCTGCACCTCGGGGTGCTCCTCGTGCCACAGCTGGTGCGCGATCTGCTGCGCCTCGACCTCGAGCAGCGAGGGGGGCAGGTCGAACTTCACCGTCTCGTCCAGCGCGTCGAGCAGCTTGCGCTTGACCAGCGCGCGCGAGGCGACGTTGTACTCGTTGGCCAGCTGCTCGCGGACCTGGGTCTTCAGACCCTCGAGGTCGTCGGAGCCGAACTGCTTGGCGAGCTCGTCGTCGACCTTCGCGGCCACCGGGGCGGCGACGGTCTTGGCGGTGCAGGTGAAGACCGCTTCCTTGCCCGCCAGATGCTCGGCCTGGTAGTCCTCGGGGAAGGTGACGGTCACGTCCTTGGTCTCGCCGGCCTTGATGCCCACGAGCTGCGGCTCGAAGCCGGGGATGAACTGGCCCGAGCCGATCACCAGCTGGAAGTCCTCGGCCGAGCCGCCCTCGAAGGCCTCGCCGTCGACCTTGCCGACGAAGTCGAAGGTCAGCTGGTCGCCCTCCTCGAGCGCCTCGCCCTCGGCGCGGGGCTCGAAGGTCTGGGCGCCCTCGGCGAGCTTGGCCAGCGCCTCGTCGACGGCGCTGTCCTCGACCTCGGCCACCGGCTTCTCGAGCAGGATCTGCGAGAAGTCGGGCTCCTCGATGTCGGGCAGCTTGTCGTAGGCGAGCTCGAGGTGCAGGTCGTGGCCCTCGTCGAAGTCCTGGTTGGTGACCTTGACGTCGGGCTGCAGGGCGGGACGGTCGCCCGTCTCCTCGAAGTGCTGGCGGATGGCGCCGTCGACCGACTCCTGCACGATCTCGCCCAGGAGGGACTTGCCGAACATCTTCTTGAGAAGCGGCAGCGGGGCCTTGCCCTTGCGGAAGCCCTTCATCTGGACTTCCTCGCGGGCGGCCATGAGCTTCTCGTTCATCTTCGCCTCGAGCGCGGACGCGGGCAGCGTCATCGCGTAGGCGCGGCTCAGACCTTCGGACTTGGTTTCGACGACCTGCATTTTCCGTCCTGTTCCAGCTTCGTCTCGGCCGCCGCCGATCATGGTGCGGGCGGAGGGACTTGAACCCCCACGCCTTGCGGCACGAGAACCTAAATCTCGCGTGTCTACCGGTTCCACCACGCCCGCAGCGGCCGCCGCCGGCCGGAGCCGGCGCGGATTCGGGGCTGACCTATCAGGCTTCCGCGCGGGGCGCGAGTCCTGATCGGCGATTCCGCGCGCCGGCGCGGCGCGGGCGCGCGCGGCGCCGGATTACGCTGCGGCACGGCGCCCCGCCCTCCCGGCCGCCGCCGCGGCGGCGCCTTTCCGCCGCATCCGCGGTTTTCGCGCCGCAATGCTCGCCCCGGGGCGGCGGCCCTCCTAGCTCCATGGCATGGAATGCGCGTCCGAACCGGGACGCACCAGCGCGACGGAGACCGAAACCGATGGACCTGATCCGCATCATCCTGTCGATCCTGCTGCCGCCCCTGGGGGTGTTCCTCCAGGTCGGCATCGGCCTGCAGTTCTGGGTCAACATCCTGCTGACCCTGCTGGGCTACATCCCCGGCATCGTGCACGCCATCTGGATCATCGCGCGCCGCTGACGGCGCGCGCCCCCCTCCACCCCAACGCCCCCGAGGCCCCCCATGCGCGACGAGCACCCCCTGACCGGCGAGATCCTGGAGCCCGGCGAGCGGCCCTCCGCCCGCCCGGGCGGGCGCGCCGGCGCCGCCGAGGACCTGCGCGCCGGCGCCCGCGCCGCGCCGCCCCCCGGCTTCCCCCCCGGCTTCAACGGCTCCAGCCTGACCCAGGAGGAGGCCGAGCTGCTGCGCCGCGCCGAGCTCGCCTCGAAATGGATGGACACCCGCTTCCGCCTGCCGCTGACCCGGTGGCGCTTCGGCTTCGACGGCCTGCTGGGGCTGCTGCCGGGCGTGGGCGACGGCGCAGGCCTGCTGGTCTCGGGCTACGTGGCCTGGACGGCGTGGCAGGCCGGGATGCCGGCCTCGCTGGTGGCGAAGATGGCGGGCAACATCGCGCTCGACGCGGTGGTGGGCTCGGTGCCGCTGCTGGGCGACATCCTCGACTTCGGGTTCAAGGCGAACCGGCGCAACGCGGACATGATCCGCGCGCATCTGGAGCGCCGCACCGCCGGCCTCGCCTGAGGCCCGCCCGACGGCGCCGGGACCGCGGCACCGTCATCCGGGCAGAAGGCCCGCGAGCACCCCCGGCAGCGCCTCCGGCAGGTCCTCGGCGATCAGGCCGGGGCCGAAGCGGCGGGCCGCCTCCACATGCAGCCACGCGGCCGTCGAGGCCGCGTCGAAGGGCGCGAGGTCCCGCGCCATCAGCCCCGCGATCAGCCCCGCGAGCACGTCCCCCGCCCCCGCGGTCGCAAGCCACGGCGCCGCGCGCCCGTAGGCGGCCGCGTGGATGCGGACCCGCCCGTCGGGCGCCGCGATCACCGTGTCCGCCCCCTTCAGCAGCACCACCGCCCCCGCCCGCGCCGCCGCCTCCCGCGCCACGTCGAGGCGCGAGACCGCCGGCCCCCGCTCCGCCGGGGCCGAAAGCCGGGCGGCGAGGTCGGGGAACAGCCGGGCGAACTCCCCGCCATGGGGGGTCAGCACGCAGCCGGGATGCAGCCGGGCGAAGAGCGCCTCGGGGTCCCCGGCGAAGGCGGTCAGCGCGTCGGCGTCGAGCACCGTCGCCCGCTCCGCCGCCAGCGCCGCCTCGACCAGCGGCCGCACCCGCTCGGGCGCGCCGAGGCCGGGGCCCAGCAGCAGGGCGTTCAGGCGCGGATCCTCCAGCATCGCGCCCAGCGCGCCCACGTCCTTCACCGCCCGCAGCATCACCGCGTCGAGCCGGGCGGCGTTCTCGATAAGCGCCGCCGGCGGGCAGCCGAGCGTGACCAGCCCCGCCCCGACCCGCAGCGCCGCCCGCGCCGCCATCCGCGCCGCCCCCCCGCGCCCGACCCCGCCCGAGAGCGCCAGCAGGTGCCCGTGCCCGTACTTGTGATCCCCCGCCCCCTTGGCGAGCCAGCCCGGATCCGGCGCCCCCACCGTCTCGATCGAGGTCAGCGCCCCCGGCGTCCGCTCCGCAATCGCCGCGAGCAGCTCGGCGCGGCCGGCGGCGCTCTCCGCCGGATCGTCGACAGGCGCCGCGAGGTCGCGCAGGCGGGTGCGCCGCGCAGGCGCCTCGGCCGCGTCTTCGAGCAGCTCGCGAATATAGGCGGCGCCCCCGCCCGGCGTGCCGCCGGGGGCCGCGGCGGCCTGCGCCTCGCGCCGCGCGCGGCCCGCGGCGGCGAGCCAGGGGCCGAGGCCGATGTCGCGCACCGCCAGCCGGCCGCAGAGGCGGGGGCCGTCGGCCAGGAAATGCCCGGGCTTGGCCGCGTGGAAGGTCACCGTCAGATCGGCCGGCAGCGCCCCGCCCAGCGGCCGGCCGCTGTCGGCGCAGAGCCCGCTGGGCACGTCCACCGCCACCCGCCGGACGCCCGGGGCGGCGGGGCCGTCCCCCTCGTCGGCGCCCAGCTCCGCCAGCGCGCCGGAGAGCGGCCGGGCCAGCCCGATCCCGAACAGCGCGTCGACCAGCAGCGCCCCCGGCGCCGCCACGGCCCGCCGCAGCGCGGGGGCGTCCAGCGCCGCCAGATCCTCGACCTCGCCCCCGATCGCCGCCCAGGCGGCGGCCATGGCGGCGGCGTCGGAGCCCTCGGCCGGGCGCCCCAGCGCCAGGACCCGCACCCGCCAGCCCCGCTCCGCCAGCCGGCGGGCGATCACGTAGCCGTCGCCGCCGTTGCCGCCCGGGCCGCAGAGCACGGCGGCCTGCCGCTCCGGTCCGATGGGGAGCCCCCCGAGCTCGGGGAACCGCTCGAAGATCGCGGCGACGACCTCGGCGCCGGCCCGCTCCATCAGGGCGCGGGCGTCGCAGCCGGCGGCGAAGGCGGCCTGCTCGGCGGCGCGCATGGCCGCGGCGGTCAGCAGGTCCGCGGAGCGCCCGTCCTCCGTATCGGCCGGCGTATCGCCCCGCGAGCCGATCTGGGGGCCGGTCTGGGGATGGCTCTCCATGGCGACTCGCTTTCCCTTCATCTTTGCCCAAGGCTTGGGCAAACTGCCCTGATATCAGGCGCCTTCGTGCGATTCCCGGGCCTGCCCGGCTCCGCCGCCCCGGCGCCCATTGCATCCCGCCGGCCGATGCGTTTGGCATGCGGCCTGCATGAACAACTGGCGCGACGCGCGGGGCGACCGGCCCGGCCGGCGCAGCGGACAACGAGGGAGCCCGGAGGTCCATGAAGAAGATCGAGGCCATCATCAAGCCGTTCAAGCTCGACGAGGTGAAGGAGGCGCTCCAGGAGATCGGCGTGCAGGGCCTTTCCGTGATCGAGGCGAAGGGCTTCGGCCGCCAGAAGGGCCACACGGAACTCTATCGCGGCGCCGAGTACGTCGTGGACTTCCTGCCCAAGATGAAGCTCGAGGTCGTGGTCGACGAGGACATGGTCGAGCGCGCCGTGGAGGCGATCGTGGCCGCCGCGCGCACCGGCAAGATCGGCGACGGCAAGATCTTCGTCTCCAACGTCGAGCAGGCCATCCGCATCCGCACCGGGGAAGAGGGCGCCGACGCGCTCTGAGGCTTCCCGCCAGCCATCCGCCGCGGCCCGCCTTCGCGGCCGCGCGACCCGAACGCCCCCGCCCGGCCCACAGGACGCCCGGGCCGCAGAGGGGCCCCATGCGACACCAAGGAGAGGATCCAGCATGACCGACGCCGCTTCCGTCGTGAAGAAGATGAAGGACGAGGAGGTCGAATACCTCGACCTGCGCTTCGTCGACCCCAAGGGCAAGCTCCAGCACGTCACCGTCATCGAGTCCGAGATCGACGAGGACTTCCTGGCCGAAGGCTTCATGTTCGACGGCTCGTCGGTCGCCGGCTGGAAGTCGATCGACAAGTCGGACATGAAGCTGCTGCCCGACTGCACCTCGGTCTACATGGATCCGTTCTTCGCCGAGAAGACGATGTGCATCCACTGCGATGTGCTTGAGCCGGACACCAACGAGTACTATGAGCGCGACCCGCGCGCGACCGCCAAGAAGGCCGAGGCCTACCTGAAGTCCTCGGGCATCGGCGACGCCTCCTACTGGGGTCCCGAGGCCGAGTTCTTCCTCTTCGACAACGTCAAGTACGCGGTCGAGATGAACAAGGTCTCCTACGAGGTCGACGCCGTCGACGGCGCCTGGAACTCGGACGCCGACTTCGAGATGGGCAACATGGGCATGCGCCCGCTGATCAAGGGCGGCTACTTCCCCCTGCCCCCCGTCGACCACATGCAGGACATCCGCGCCGAGATGCTCTCGACGATGGCCCGCATCGGCATGAAGGTCGACAAGCACCACCACGAGGTCGCCTCGTGCCAGCATGAGCTGGGCCTGGTGTTCGGCTCGCTGACCGAGCAGGCCGACGCGATCCTGAAGTACAAGTACATCATCCAGCAGGTCGCCAACGCCTACGGCAAGTCGGCCACCTTCATGCCCAAACCCATCGCGGGCGACAACGGCACCGGCATGCACGTCAACCAGTCGATCTGGAAGGACGGCAAGCCGCTGTTCGCGGGCGACAAGTACGCCGACCTCTCCGACGAGGCGCTGTGGTACATCGGCGGCGTGCTGAAGCACGCGAAGGCGCTGAACGCCTTCACCAACCCGTCGACCAACTCCTACAAGCGCCTGATCCCGGGCTTCGAGGCCCCCGTGCTGCTGGCCTACTCGGCCCGGAACCGCTCCGCCTCGATCCGCATTCCGTGGACGGAGTCGCCGAAAGCCAAGCGCGTCGAGACCCGCTTCCCCGACCCTTCGGCGAACCCCTACCTGGCGTTCTCGGCGCTGCTGATGGCCGGCCTCGACGGCATCAAGAACAAGATCGATCCGGGCGAGGCCGCCGACAAGGACCTCTACGACCTGCCCCCCGAGGAGCTGGCCGGCATCCCGACGGTCTGCGGCTCGCTGCGCGAGGCGCTGAACTCGCTCGAGGACGACTACGAGTTCCTGACCGCGGGCGACGTGTTCACCCGCGACCAGATCGAGGGCTATGCGGAGCTGAAGTGGGAGGAGGTCTACGCCTTCGAGCACTGCCCGCACCCGATCGAGTACAAGATGTACTACAACCTCTGATCGCTGAAGATCGGACCGAGGGAAACCCGGGGGCGGCGCCGAAAGGCGCCGCCCCTTTGCGTTCCGGGGCCCTTCGTTCATCGACGGGCGCGGCGCGGGCAGGCAGGATGCCGCAACGGAACCAGAGGGGGATTTCGCCATGGACTACATCAAGGCCCTGCCGGCGCCCGATCGCGGCCGCTACGCCTCGGCCCTGCAGCTGCTGGTCGACGCCGAGACGGCGGACGGCTCCGGCCCGCCGGGCCAGGCCATCGTCGCGCATATCGACAGCGGGGTCGCGCCCCACGAGGGGCTGGGCTGGGCGCCGGGCGCGCCGCCGCCGGCCTGGCTGCTGCTCGACCGGGGGCGGAATTTCCTCGACGGCGCCTGCGACACGCCCGGCGACCCGCCGCCGGGGACCGACGCGCGGCCCATCGCCGGCATGACCCGCTCGGGCGGCGCCGGCGACGAGCTGATCGAGTGGCCGGACCACGGGGTGAAGACGCTGTCCGCGCTCTGCGCCGACGTGCCGGGGCGGCTGCGCGGGGTGGTCCCGGGGGTGCGGGTGATCCCCTACCGGGTCTCCAACGGGCCGCTGTTCTACACGCCGACCGGCGCGGGTCCGCTGATGACGCGGCGCGCGACCCTGCGGGTGGCCTGGGCGATCGACCACGTGCTGGCCCAGCCGCAGGTCCCCGGCGTCGTCACCATGTCGATGGGCAACCCCGGCTTCCTCGGCCCCGCCTACGAGCCGATCCGCCAGGCGCTGGGCGGCGAGATGGGCATGGACCCCGCCGTGGCCGAGGCGGTGAACCGCGCCTACGAGGCCGGCGTGATCCTGTGCTGCGCGGCGGGGCAGGTGATCGACTCGGTGATCTACCCCGCCCGCTGGGACCGGACGCTGGGCATCTCCGGCTACGACCAGCAGGGCACCGGCGGCCAGTGCCGCCACTACCCGCCCGGCGGCTACCGCGACGCGGACGCCCGCCACTGGGTCGACATCCACTGCCAGGCGATGCGCATCAACCGCGCGGGCTACGATTTCTCCCGGACGCCGCCCACGCCGGAATGGGCCGAGGACGGCGAGGCCGGCGAGCCCTCGGGCACCTCCTACGCCACCCCCCAGGCCGCCGGCGCCGCCGCGCTCTGGCGCAACTTCCACCATCGCCGGCTGGAGGAGCTCTGGGGCGCGCCGGGCGAGCGGTGGAAGATCGTCGAGGCCTTCCGCCACGCCCTGCGCAGCTCCGCCGCCGTCATGCAGGCCGACATGCGCCCGCCCCCGGGCGCGGGCTGGGCGCCGATTCCCACCCTCGACATCCCCGCCCTCCTCGCGCGCGAGCCGCAGCCCGACTGGCCCCTGACCCGGCGCCGCCCCGCGGCCTGAGGCGCGCGCGGCCCGGCCGCGCGGCCGGCGAGGGGGCTCGACGCCCCTGAGCCGGCCCTCCGCCCCCACGCCCGCCGTGGGTCCCGACGTGGCCGCCGAAGCGCCCCGCGCCCGCGCCCGCAGGCGCCGCCCTTCCCCGGTCCGCGCGCGCAGCCCCCGGCTGCGCGGCGGGCGAGGGGGCTCGACGCCCCCGAGCCCGCCATCCGGCCCCGCCCTCGCCCCGCGCCCGCCGTCACGGGGCGGCGCGCGCGGCCCCCGGCCGCGCGGCCGGCGAGCGGGGGCTCGACGCCCCCCGAGCCGGCCCCCCCGGCGCCCGGCCGGGGTCGGTCCGCAGGTCAGTCCGCAGGTCAGTCCGCCCGGGCCGCCTCCCGCGCCGCGCGGGCGCGCAGCGCGGGGCCCAGCTTGCGGGCGCCCTGCTCCGCCGGCAGGGCCGCGATCAGGGCGTCGAGCTCGCGCCACTGCGCGGGCGAGAGGCCGTCCGCCGGGGTCACGATCGTGCGCACGCCGAAGAGCACCGCCCGGGTCCGCGGCAGGCGCAGCACCGTCTGGCGCTCGACCCGCAGCCAGGCGTCCTCGGTCAGGGCCAGGCGCTCGCGGTACATCCGGGTCTTCTCGGCCTCGGCCATCGGCGTCACGATCTCGGGCCCCGTGGCGAAGTGCCAGTTCGCCCGCCACAGCGGCCGCTCCGGCTGCACCCCGTCGAAGAACCGCTGCACCCGCCGCGCGAGATCGCCCGAATACTCCGGCACCGGCAGGTGGATGCGCAGCAGCGGCCGCCCGATCTTCTCGCCCAGCGTCCAGTGCGCCGGAAAGCACAGCACGCCCGAGACCAGCACGTGCTCCTCGCCCCCCTCCGGCCGCGCCATCAGCAGGAGGTCGTCCTGCACCAGCCGCCCCGCCGTCGCGATCGGAGGCAGGTCGTCGAGCCCCACCCGCACCCCGTCGGGACGGATCAGCGCCCTGGGCCCGTCGGGCCGGAACCCGTGGCGCGCGACCAGGTGGGGGACCATCGCCTCCAGCAGCTCGGCCTCCGCCGCCTCGCCCTCGGCGGTGCGGGCGACGGCCCAGTCGGGATGCGCGGCGATCAGCCGGTCGCGCTCGGCCATCTGGCCGGCGTGGTCTTCGGCGATCAGGAACCACTCCGCCGGGTCCAGCGGCTGGATGCCGGGCGCCACCGCCAGCCGCGGGCTCGCGAAGGGCGCGACCGGAGCGTAGGCGAGCGCCCAGGGCGGCAGGCGCCCGGGCGCGGCCGGGGCGGCATGGGCCGGGCTCATCGCGCAAGCCCTTTCGAGCAGTGCAGCAGGTTCGCCCCGACCAGCGCCCGATAGGCCGGCCCGAAGGTCGAAGCGAAGGCGAACCAGTCCATCCGCGCCGCCTTCGCGATCTCGCCGAAGCTGCGCTCGGCCGCGAGCGCGGGCAGGAACGGCGCCGCCGCCTTCGGAACCGGGACCCAGTGGCGCAGCCCCGAGAGCGTGATGGCGAAGCCCCCCTCCGCCTGCACCTTCGCGGCCAGCGCCCGGGGATCCGGTCCGCCCCAGCGCGGCACGGCCTCGGCCGAGAGCGAGGCCATCGCCTGCCCCTCCCGCCCCGCCTTCGCCGCATAGACCACATGCATGCGCATGTTGCCCGACAGCCGCTCCGCCAGCGCCCAGCGCTCGGCCGGGCTCATCCGCTTCAGCCGCTCCGCAAAGGCCGGCGTCGCGGGCAGATGCGGCGCGGGATCGTAGCGCAGCGGCTCGAGGAACGAGACCGCCGCCAGCCCCGCGCCCGCAAGCTCCGCCAGCAGCTCCGTCACCGCATAGGGCCGGTCGCGCGAATGCAGCAGCAGGTCGTAGAGGCCCGCGTCCGAGGCCTCGTGGTCGCTGACGAACGGGTTGCGGCGAAAGCCGTTGGTCTCGGGGACCGAGGCCAGCACCTCCCGCGCCAGCGCCACCTGGGTCTCCGGCGCGTCCTCGCCCAGCAGGGCGCGCAGCGCCTCCTGCATCGGATAGACCCCGTCGCGCCCATAGGGCGCATAGACCATCAGCCCGATGCCGCCGCCTGGCGCCAGCGCGTCGCTCAGCGCCCGGAACCCGGCCGAGGGATCGGGCAGGTGATGCAGCACCCCGCAGCAGTCGATGTAGTCGAAGGCCCCCCGTTCCGCCGCGATCTGCGGCGCGTCGAGCAGCGAGCGGACCTCGTAGACGGCACGCAGCCCCCGCGCCTCCATCCGCGCCCTGGCGATGTCGCGGGACGCCTCGGAGAGGTCCAGGTAGTGGATCTCCGCCGGGCAGCCCGCATCCGCCAGCTTCTGGGCCAGCATCACCAGCCCGTCGCCGGTCCCCCCGCCCGCGATCAACGCCCGGAACGGGCGGCTCCAGTCCCTCCGCCCGCGAAACAGGAAATGGTCGATCTCGATCGGGTCCGAGGGCGAGCCCTCCACCAGCCGGCGCGCCTCGTCGGCGGGATCGCGGGCGGGGTAGGGATAGCTCTCGTACTGGCGTTTCACCGGGTCCATGGGGCCTCCTCGTCCGGGATCCGTCTTCCGGCGCGGGGGCGGCCGGGTCAAGGCCCCGGGCAAGGGACGGAGGGCCGCGGTCGATGCTGGCGCCGCGCGCGGAAACCCGTTACCGTCCGATCTTAATCGCGCGATTAAACGCGCGGAGCGATTGGGAGGACGCGATGCGACGCGAGACGGTTCACGTGCGGGGCCTGGAGTTCAGCTGCCTGGTCGACGGGCCCGAGGACGCCCCCCTGGTGCTGATGCTGCACGGCTTTCCGGAGTATTCCGGCGCCTGGACGGAGATGATCGGGCGCCTCTCGGACCGGTATTTCTGCGTGGCCCCCGACCAGCGCGGCTACAACCTCACCGAGAAGCCGGCCGAGACCGAGGCCTATGTCACCGGCAAGATCGGCGCCGACGCGCTGGCGATGATCGAGCACTGGCGCCCCGGCGGCCGGGCCCATGCCCTGATCGGCCACGACTGGGGCGCCGGCGCCGCCTACAACGCCGCCATCCGCGCCCCCGAGAAGATCGAGCGGCTGATCATCGTCAACGGCGTCCACCCCCTGCCCTTCCAGCGCGAGCTCCTGAAGGACGGCCCCCAGCGCGAGGCCTCCCAGTACATCAACTGGCTGCGCCGCCCCGACAGCCACGAGAAGCTGGCCGAGAACGACTGCGAGGGCGTGATCCGCATGCTCGAGCGCAAGATGAAGATGACCTGGATGACGCCCGAGAAGAAGGCCGCCTACAAGGAGGCCTGGCGCCGCCCCGGCGCCCTCAAGGCGATGGTCGACTGGTACCGCGCCACCCCCCTGGTGGTGCCCGAGGTCGGCGAGCAGGCCGACGCCTCGATCCTCGACAAGCTCGACCCCGCCGCGATGCGCATCCGCATGCCGCACCTGCTGATCTGGGGCCTCGACGACGGCGCCCTGCTGCCTGAGTGCCGCGAGGGTCTGCCCGACCTGTGCGACGACCTCGAGATGGTCGAGATCGAGGGCGCCGACCACTGGATCATCCACCAGAAGCCCGAGGAGGTCGCGGGCCACATCCGCCGCTTCCTCGACAAGGCCTAGCCGCCCCGGGCGCGGCCCCGCCGCGCCCTCGCTCCGCGCGGGACGCCCCTCCCCGGCGTCCCGCACCGGCCCGCGCGACGCCTCTCGACGCGGGCCCCGCCTCGCGATGGCCCCGCCGCCGTCCTGCGGCCCCCTTCGCGATGGCTTCGCCGCCGTCCCGCGGCCTGCGTTGCGATGGTCTCGCCGCCGTCCCGCGGCCCGCGTCGCGACGCCCCCGCCGCCGTCCCGCGGCCCCCCCCCTCCCCCGCCGGCGCCCCGTCCGACCGCCCTCCGCCGCCCCCGGAGAGGCGCGCCCGAACCGTCTGCGCGCGGGTCGGCGAACAAACATTGACCGGCTGGCCGGTTTTTCTTACAACCTGACGCAGACGCCGCCCCGCGGCCGCCTCCCCTCGCAGAACCACGGCGCCGATTCCATGCATCCACCCGCCCCCCCGGCCCCGCCCGCCCGGAGCCGCCGATGACCCCCGCAGACCCGGCCTGGCGGGGGCGCGCGCTGCAGCCCCGGCTCGCCGAATTCATCGGCGAGAGGCTGGGCGAGCCGGTCTCGGTCCTCGACCTGCACCGCTTCACCGCCGGCCTCTCCTGGGCCACCATCAGCTTCACCCTGCGGCGCGAGGGGGCGGCGGACCGGCCGCTGATCCTGCGCATCGGCGACCCCAACGGGCTGCTCGCCCCCTACTCGGCCCGGCCCGAGCACCTGGCGCTGACCTCGCTGGCGGGGCTCCCCGACCTGCCGGCCGCGACCTCGCTGTGGTGGAGCGACGCGCTCGACGTGCTGGGCGCGCCCTTCATCGTCACCACCCGGCTGGAGGGCCGCACCCCGATGCCGATCTGGCCCGGCGCCGCCCCCGGCGCGGCGGAGGCTGAGGACGACGGCCCGCGCATCCTCGACGACTTCGCCGCGGCCCTGGCCGCGATCCACGCCTGCGACTGGCGCGCCGCCCCCGCCGCCGCCCTCGACCCCGGCGCGACGGCCGAGCGCTGCGTGCGCGACGAGATCGCCCGCTGGGTCGCCCGCCTGCCCGGCGCCGAGGGCCGGCCCGAGGCGCCGGCGATGCGCTACGCCGCCGCCTGGCTGCACGACCACGCCCCCGCCGCCACGCGGGTCGCGCTGCTGCACGGCGACTACCGGGTCGGCAACTACATGGTGAAGGACGGCCGCATCTCCGGGATCCTGGACTGGGAGCTGACCCACCTCGGCGACCCGCACGAGGATCTCGCCTGGGCCGGCCTGCGCACCCTCGGCGGCACCGCAACGACGCTGGGCGGGCGGCTCGACCGCGCCGGCTTCCTCGAGCGCTACGCCGCCCGCACCGGCCTCGCGATCGACCCCGACCGCCTCCGCTATTTCGAGGTGCTGGGCCAGTTCAAGGCCGCCTGCCTGCTGCTGATGGCGCGCGAGCGGGTGCGCCGCGGCGCGGTCCACGACGCCCGCCTCGCGGTGATGGGCCTGCAGCCCGCCGCCGCCCAGATGGGGCTGATGAGCATGATCAAGGCGATCCGATGGACATGACCCCCGCCCAGATCTGCGAGGTGCTGCGCGACCGCCTCGCCCGCGACGTGGCCCCGAAGCTCTCCGACGACCACGCGCAGTCCCAGCTCCAGGCCGCCGTCGACGTGCTGGGCAAGATCGCCCCCCTGCTGGAGTGGTCTGGCGAGATGCTGGACGAGCAGCTCGCCGCCCTCGAGCCCCGGCTGGAAGAGGCCGCCCGCGCCGCGGCCGGCGCCCCCGGCGCCCCCGCCCCCGCGCCCCCCTGCGCCGACCGCAAGGGCCGGCTGGCGGCGCGGCAGGCCGAGACCTCGGCCTGGCTCGACTGGCTGCACGGCCCCGGCCGGGCGCTGGACCCCGCCCGGCGCGAGACCATCGAGCGGCTGCTGCGCGAGGCGCTGCAGGGGATGCTCGCGGCCGAACGCCGACGCATCGCGGCCATCGACTTCTCGTCGATGACCCGCGGCTGAAACCCATAGAAGGGAGAGGACGCCCCATGCTGTCGCCCCAGGACGACCTGCTCGGCCACCAGACGCCGACCACCTTCAACCACGTCGCCTCCAGCGACGACCGCTGGACCGAGCGCTACTGGTACTCCGCCGCCCCCATCGACCTGCCCGGCGTGGTGCTGGACCTCGGGTTGGGCTGGTACCCGAACCGCAACGTCATGGACGCCTTCGCGGGCGTCACGGTGGACGGGATCCAGACCACCGCCCGCTTCTCCCGCCGCCTCGGCCGCGACCCGCTGGGCGCGCGCGTCGGCCCGCTGAGCTTCCAGGTGATCGAGGGGCTGAAGCGCCACCGCCTGACGCTGGGCGAGAACCGCTCCGGCCTCGCCTTCGACCTCGACTGGCTGGCGAGTTTCGACGGGCTCCAGGAGGCGCAGAGCTTCCGGCGCAAGCGCAACCGGGTCGAGGAGGACCTGACCCGCATGACCCAGTTCGGCCGCCTGCAGGGCTGGATCGAGCTGAACGGCCGCCGCTTCGAGGTCGCGCCCGAGACCTGGTGGAGCCAGCGCGACCACTCCTGGGGCATCCGCTCGCGCATGCAGACGGACATGGCCTCGAACGACAGCCTGCCCACCTACAAGGACTTCTTCTGGTTCTGGCTGACCTACCAGTTCGAGGACTTCGCCCTGTCGCTGTTCCTCAAGGAACGCGAGCCCGGCGCCCCCTTCTTCCTCTCCGGCGAGGAGGTCGACCGCGAGGGCCGCACCCGCCACGTCGTCGAGGTCGAGCACGAGATCGACTGGGCCGACGACCCGCTGGGCCAGACCTGGGCGGGGGGGACCCTCGACCTGCTCTATGCGGACGGCGGGCGGCGGCGGCTGACGCTCGATCCCCAGCCGGGGCGGTTCTTCCTCAAGGGCGGCGGCTACGGCGGGCACAAGGGCTGGAACCACGGCGACGACATGGGGCGCGAGCATGCGGACCACTACGTCTGGGACCTCTCCGACCCCGAGACCCGCCGCCAGGCCCGCCAGCTGGGCGACCACTTCACCCGCGTGGAGTGCGACGGCGCCGTGGGCTGGGGGATGAGCGAATACGGCGTCGCCAGGGGCTACCCGAAATACCGGATCGCGCAGGCGCACGAGCCGCTCTGACGCGACGCCCCCGGCGCGTTCACCCGCGCCGGGACCATCCAGGGAGGATGAGATGCGGTTCATGTCGAGCCTGGAGCGGGCGGTGCAGACCCGCGGCCGCTTCCCCGCCGTGATCGACGGCGAGACCACGCGCACCTGGGCCGAGGTCGGCGAGCGGGTCGCCCGCCTCGCCGGCGGCCTCGCCGCGATGGGGGTCGAGCCCGGGGACCGGGTGGCGATCCTCGCGATGAACTCGGCCGACTACCTCGAGGCGCTCTATGCCGTCGCCCGGGCGGGGGCGGTCTCGGTCCCGCTCAACACCCGCTGGTCGGTGGAGGAGACGGCGGCGGCGCTGCTGGACTTCACGCCCAAGGTGCTGATCGTCGACGCCGCCTTCCGCGACCAGGCGCCCGAGCTGCGCCGCCGCGCCGGCATCGGCGCCGCGATCCACATGGGCCCCGGCCCGGTGCCCTCCGACATGGCGGGGCACGAGGCGCTGATCGCCGCCCATGCCCCCCTGCCCGACCGCTCCGGCTCGGGCGAGGACCTGTGCAGCCTGTGCTATACGGGCGGCACCACCGGGAGGTCCAAGGGGGTGATGCTGACCCATGCCAACCTCACCTTCGCGGCGGTCAACTGGATCGCCAGCCTGCATTTTTCCGACGAGACGGTGTTCCTGCACTCGGCCGGGTTCTTCCACCTGGCGGGCTCGATCCCCCTCTTCGCGCTGACCATGGCGGGCGGGACCCACGTCCTGCTGCCGAAATTCGACGCGGAGGCGGCGATGGCGACGATCCAGCGCCATCGGGTGACCTACTGCCTGTTCGTGCCGACCATGATCAACACGCTGATCCACCACCCGCGCTCGGCCGACTACGACCTGTCGTCCCTGCGGCTGATCGAATACGGCGCCTCGCCGATCTCCCTCTCGGTGCTGGAGGCGGCGATGGCGCGCCTGCCCGACTGCGCCTTCATCCAGGGCTACGGCCTGACCGAGGCGACGGCGCTGACCCTGTCCCTGCCCTGGCGCCACCATTTCGAGGGCGACGAGGGCCCCAGCAAGCGCGCCGCCACCGGGCGGGCGGCCTACGGCATCGACGTGCGCATCGCCCCTCCCGGCGGCGGCGAGGAGCTGCCGCGCGGCGAGGCGGGCGAGATCCTGCTCCGCGGCCCCCAGATCACGCCGGGCTACTGGAACCTGCCCGAGCAGACCGCGGCCGCCTTCCACGACGGCTGGCTGCTGACCGGCGACGGCGGCTTCATGGACGAGGACGGCTTCGTCCACATCACCGACCGGGTGAAGGACATGATCGTCTCGGGCGGCGAGAACGTCTATTCCAAGGAGGTCGAGAACGCCATCTTCGCCCACCCCGCCGTGCAGGATTGCGCCGTGATCGCAGTGCCTTCCGAGGAATGGGGCGAGGCGGTCCACGCCGTGGTGGTGTTCCGCCCCGGCCGCACGGCGAGCCTCGGGGAGATCCGCGCCCATTGCCGCGAGCGCCTCGCGGGGTACAAGTGCCCCCGCAGCCTCGAGGTGCGGGACGCCCTGCCCCTTTCGGCCGCCGGCAAGATCGTGAAAGCTGAGCTGCGCGCGCCGTGGTGGGCGGACCGGCGACGCTCGGTAGGCTAGAGGCACAGGGGGGGCGCGGCATGGCGCGGGTTCAGGCGGCCGACTACGGCGAGAAGCGGCAGGCGATCGTCGACGCCTCCGCGCGGCTCTTCGCCGAAGCCGGCTATCCCGCGGTGCGCATCGCCGAGATCGCCAAGGCCTGCGGCGTCTCCAAAGCCATGGTCTACCACTACTTTCCGGCCAAGGACGACATCCTCCACCACCTGATCCGCGACCACCTCCAGCAGGTCGCCGACAGTCTGGAGGGCGAGGTCGACGCCGACCCGGAGGTCGAGCGCGCGCGGCTGGAGGCCTTCGTGCGCGGCTTCCTCGAGGCATCCGCCAAGGCCCGCCACCGCAACCTGGTGGCGATCCACGACGTCATCTACCTCTCCCCCGAACGCCGGGCCGAGATGCAGGCCCTGCAGCGCCGGATCATGGAGCGGCTGGGCGAGCGCCTCGCCGCCGCCAACCCCGAGGCCCCGGCCGAGATGCTGCGGCCGATGGCGCTCTACCTGATGGGCGTGCTGAACTGGTCCGACCGCTGGTTCCGCCCCGATGGCCCGATCCGGGCCGAGCAGATGGCCGCCCAGGTCAACAAGGCCTTCCTGCACGGCTGGCTCAGCTTCAAGGGCTGAGAGGGCCGGATTCCGGAACGTCCGCTCCGTCTAACGGAACAGAAGTTCCGGAAGCCACAGCGAGATCCCGGGGACCGCCGCCAGCAGCAGCAGCCGCAGCACGTCGACCGCCACGAAGGGCGCGACCCCGCGGAACAGCGTCCACAGCGGCACGTCGCGCACCACCGTGCGCATCACGAACAGGTTCATGCCCAGCGGCGGCGTGATCAGCCCGATCTCGACCGCCATCACCACCACGATCCCGAACCACACCGGATCGAAGCCGAGGCCCGTCACGATCGGGAAGAACAGCGGCACCGTCAGCAGCATCATCGACAGGCTCTCCAGCACGCAGCCGAGCACCAGGTAGATCGCCAGGATCGCCCCGATCACCGCCCAGGGCGCGAGGCCCGAGGCGCCGACCACCGCCAGCACGCCCTCGTGGGCGCCGGAGAAGTTGAGGAACTCGGCGAAGACCGTGGCCCCGATCAGGATCGCGAAGATCGCCGCCGTCACCTCGGCGGTGGAGACCAGGATCTCCCACAGCGCGCGCAGGCTCAGGTCGCCGCGCAAGGCGACGATCAGGAGCGAGCAGGCGGCGCCGACGCCCGCGGCCTCGGTGGGGGTGAAGAGGCCCCCGTAGATCCCCCCGATCACCACGGCGAAGAGCAGCAGCACCGCCCAGACCCGGCCCAGCGCCGCGCGCACCTCCGCCCAGGGCACGCGCTCCCCCGCCGGCGCGCTGCCGGGGCGGCGGATCACGATCCAGGCGATGGCGAGGCAGTAGCCCAGCACCCCCAGCAGGCCCGGGATCAGGCCGGCGGCGAAGAGC
>Ga0310345_10000754_pt1 | contig 42612 bp, 48 predicted proteins | sample HC15DNA20500_MG_FD_204667 | JGI IMG/M metagenome (GOLD analysis project Ga0310345, IMG submission 204667) | Marine microbial communities from station ALOHA, North Pacific Subtropical Gyre - HC15-DNA-20-500_MG | ecosystem: Environmental > Aquatic > Marine > Oceanic | place: Pacific Ocean: North... | reverse complement strand
ACGAAAGCGGCTTCTTCGGCGCGATGGACGGTGCGTCGAAATTCGTGCGCGGCGACGCGGTGGCGGGGATCATCATCACGCTGGTCAACGTGATCGGCGGGATCCTGATCGGCGTGCTGACGCACGGGCTGTCGCTGACCGAGGCGGCGAACAACTACACCATCCTCACCATCGGCGACGGGCTGGTCACGCAGATCCCGGCGCTGATCGTATCGCTGGCCGCCGGCCTGATCGTCACCAAGGGCGGCACCGAGGGCGCGGCGAACGAAGCGGTTCTGGGCCAGCTTTCGCGCTTTCCAAAGGCGCTGTTCATGGCCTCGGCGCTGTTGTTCGGGATCGGGATGCTGCCGGGCTTTCCCGTCGGCGTCTTCGCGGTTCTGGCGGTGCTGATGACGGTGCTGGGCTACGTGATGATGCGGCAGGCGCAAGCGGCCGAGAAGGCGGCGGCCCGGGCCGAGGCGGCCTCGGCCCGGGCGGAGGCGTCGGTGTCGCAGGAGGACAGCGTGAAGGAGACGCTCAAGCTGGACGACCTGCGGCTTGAACTGGGCGACGCGCTGGTCGGCCTGCTGTCGTCGCCCGAGGCGGCGCTGCCCGGCAAGATCAAGAGCCTGCGCAACCTCTTCGCCCGTGAATTCGGGTTCGTCCTGCCCTCCGTCCGGATCAAGGACGAGGTGATGCTGCCCGGGCAGGCCTATGCCATCCGCGTGCAGGGGGTCGAGGTCGCGCGGGGCGAGGTGCATCCGGCCCGGATGATGGTGGTGAACCCCGGCGATTGCGGCATCCCCGGCACCCGGGCCAAGGACCCGACCTTCGGGCTGGATGCGCTGTGGATCGACCCGAAACAGGCGAAAGAGGCCGAAGCACAGGGCCTGACGGTGGTGGATCCCGAAAGCGTCATCACCACGCACCTGACCGAGGTGGTCAAGGAGCACATGCCCGAGCTTCTGACCTACGGCGCCACCCAGGCGCTGATCGAGGGGCTCGACCGCGAATATCAGAAGCTGGCGGGCGAGATCCCCGGCAACGCGCCCATGGTGCTGATCCAGCACGTGCTGCAGGCGCTGCTGGCCGAACGGGTGTCGATCCGCAACCTGCCCCTGATCGTCGAGGCGATCGCCGAGGCGAAACGCTCGACCGGCAACGTGGTGATGATCACCGAAGCCGTCCGCCGCCGTCTGTCGAACCAGATCTGCAAGTCGCTGATGGACGCCAGCGGTTTCGTGTCGGTCATCACCATGTCGGGCGCCTGGGAAAAGGAGTTCATCGAGGCGTTGCGGATCAACGGGGACGAGCGCAATTTCGTCATGTCGCCGCAGCGGGTGCAGGAGTTCGTGATGGACGCACGGAAGGAGATCCAGGCCTTCGCCGAGCGCGACGAATGGCCCGCGATCCTGGTCAGTCCCGAGGTGCGCAGCTTCGTCCGCTCGATGCTGGAACGGGTCAGCCCGATGACGGTGGTGCTGTCGCACAACGAGATTCACCGCAAGGTGTCGCTCCGCACCGTGGCGACGATCGGGGCATGATCCTTCCCGCCTGGCTCACCGGTGAATTTCTGGCCGCGGCGCTGGTCTTTGCCCGGATCGGGGCGCTCTGCATGTTCATCCCGGGCTTCGGCGAGACGTTCTTTCCCGCCCGCCACCGGCTTGCCATGGGGCTGGTGCTGGCGCTGTCCCTGACCCCGCTGGTCGGGCCGGATGCGGTGGACATCGCCGGGTTCGGGTCGCTTCTGGGCGCGCTGGCGATCGAGGTGACGTTGGGCATCTGGATCGGGATCACCGGGCGGATCATCCTCTCCGCGCTGCAGTTCGTGGGCTACCAGATCGGCCTGATCGCCGGGCTGACCAACGCCTTCGCGCCGCAGATGGGATCCTTCGAGGGCGCGACGATGATCGCCTCGGGCCTGATGCTCGGGGCCGTGGCGGTGATCTTCGCGACCGACCTGCACCACGTCATCATCGGCGCCATGGCGATGAGCTATGACGTCTTCCCGATCGGCCGCATCATGCCGCAGGACCTGTCCGAGCAGATCGTGATCGCGGTCTCGCGCAGCTTCTACCTTGGCCTTTCCATCGCCGCGCCGTTCTACGTCATGGGGCTTCTGCTGAACCTCGGGCTGGGGCTGGCGAACCGGATGATGCCGAACCTGCCGGTGTTCTTCGTGGCGGGGCCGCTGCTGATCGCCTCCGGCCTCGTGGTGCTGGTGCTGGCGGTGCCGGGAATGCTGAACCAGTTCGCGCAAAGCTTTGCCGACTGGCTCGGCCTGCTTACGTTCTGAGGGGGCAGCATGTCGGAGAGTGACGAGGACAAGGCCTCAAAGACCGAAGAGCCGACCGAGCGAAAGCTCAGGCAGGCGCGGGAGAAGGGCGATGTCGCCTCCTCGCGCGAAGCGGGGAACATGATGTCGGTGATGGCGCTGTTCACCATCGTCGCCTTCGTCCTGCCGGTCGCCGGGGCGCCGCTGATCGGCGTGCTGCGCGGGATCTTCGAGACGGCGGGGCAGGTGACCATCGGTGAGGGCGGGCAGGGCATCCGCGACATCGGCGGGGTGACATGGGCGCTGTCGCGCGGGATCGGCGTGACCATGGCGCCGGTGCTGGCGGTGCTGATCGTCTGCGCGCTGGTCGGGGTGCTGCTGCAGGGCGACATCGTCGTGGCGGGTGAGCGGATCAAGCCGAAACTGTCGAAGATCTCGCCGCTGGCGGGGATGAAGCGGTTGTTCTCGGCGAACAACCTCGTGGAATTCGTGAAGAGCGTGGTGAAGGTGCTGGTGGTGGGGGCCATCGCGCTGACCATCACCTACCAGGCCATTTCCGAGATCGCGCAGGTGCAGGGGCTTGTGCCCGAGATGATGCCCGGCTTCGCCCGCCGCGCGGCGATGCAGATCCTGCTGATCGTGGCGGTGATCCTTGCCTTCATCACGGTGGCCGACATCATCTGGAAGCGCTTCGACTGGCGGCGCAAGCAGCGGATGTCCTTCCGGGACGTGAAGGACGAGATGAAGGAGACCGAGGGCGACCCCCACATCAAGGGCAAGCGCCAGCAGATCCAGCGCGAGAAGTCCCGCCAGCGGATGGCCCAGGCCGTGCCGCGCGCGACGGTGGTCCTGACCAACCCGACGCATTACGCGGTGGCGCTGCGCTACGAGGGCGGGGCGGACGACGCGCCGATCTGCGTCGCCAAGGGGGCCGACCTGATGGCCGCCCAGATCCGCCGCCTGGCGCGCGAAGCGGACGTGCCGATCATCGAGAACAAGCCGCTGGCGCGTGCGCTCTACGACGTGGCCGAGATCGACCGCGAGATCCCGGTCGAGCACTGGGAGGCGGTGGCGGCGATCATCGGCTACGTCCTCGACCTCGGCCGCAACATCCGCCGCGCGCCGCCGAAAGGATCGAGCCTGCGCTACGGGGACTGAGACGGGAACTCCTCCGGGACTTGCGCATTTTGCCAATCCTTGCCATCATGACGGCGGAGGTGCGCCATGTCCACGATGAACATATCCTTGCCGGAGCAGATGAAAGCCTGGGTGGAATCGCAATCGCGCGACGGGCGCTATGCCAATTCAAGCGATTACGTCCGGGATCTGATCCGCCGCGACCAAACGCGGCAACTGGCGATCGCGGAATTGCAGGCCGCGGTCGATACGGGGCTGCAGAGCGGGCCCGCCACGCCCTTCGACCGGGCCGCCTTTACGGCCCGTCTTCTGGGTGGCTGATCTCAGGCTCAGGCCGGCGGCGGAAGGCGACCTTGAGACGATCTTCCGCGCGGGGCGCGAGCAGTGGGGCGAGGCCCAGGCGATTGCCTATATGACGGGGCTTCTGGACAAGCTCGACATGCTTGCGAGCTTTCCCGGGCTTGCGAGGGAACGGCGCGAGATTACGCCGCCCGTCCGGATGCACCCGCACGGCGCGCACCTCGTGATCTACATGGAGACGGCCGGGGGCGTCGAGATCGTTCGCGTGTTGCACGCACGGCAGGATTGGATCGGTCTGTTCTCGGACCCTGCGTAGGCCGGGCCTCCGGTTGCCCCGGTTGAGACTGCCAGCCCCGTAATCAGACTTATGTTACAACCGGATGTCGTCGAGCCGCTGGTCGCCCGGCAGTTTCGAGCGTTCGAGGATGATCTGCGACACCGCCCGGGCGCGGACCGGGTTCAGGGCGGCGAGGATCGGCGCGGCATCGCGTTCCTCCATCGAGCCCAGGACCATGACCGTCACCTCTATGTCGAGGTCGTTCATGATGGTCGCCGCTTCCTTGGGCTTCATGTTCCGGTAGAGCGCGACCAGCCGGTCGACGTCGGCGGTATGCGCGCGGTCCATCCGGGCCAGAAGGCCCTCCAGCTCGGTCTTCAGCTCGGCCAGCTTGCCGCGCTCGATCTCCAGCGTCTGGGCCGACAGATCGACCTCGGCCGCGCGCTGCGCCAGCTTTTCCTTCTGTTCGGCCAGCAACTCGCGCTCCTGCTTGATCGAACGCAGCATCTCTTCCGGCGTCTCGCAGGCAACCGGCGTGGGCGCGGGCGCCGCTTCGGGCACCGTGGGCGCGTCGGGCTTGGCCGGGCCCGCGGCCTCGGCGGCGGACAGGAAGAGCGAATCGCGCGGCAGGCCGGCGGCGGGCGGCAGCGGGTCGCCCATCAGGGCGATCCCCAGCTTGGCCGTCACGGCAAGACCGAGACCGGCGGCGATGAAGGGACCGGGCCGCATCAGGCTTCGCGCGAACGGACGGTTTCGAAGAAGCCGCGCACCAGTTCCGACTTCACCGGGATGCCGGCCGCCGGACGGCTGCGTTCGGGCTGGTCGCGCACCGTGCGGAACGACGCGTCGCGGCGCGGCGCCGGCTCCTCCTCCCGCGCGGGGCGGGGTTTGGCGAAGGGTGTCTGCACCGACTGGCCCAGCGATTTCAGCACCGACACGGCGCTTTCCGACCGGTCGACCGCCTCGGAGAAGCTGCCGATCATCGGCTCCAGTTCGCGCAGCGCCTGCATCATCTTGCGCACCCGGCGGTCGACGACGAAAGCATAGGCCAGCGTTCCGACGAGGAGCGCGAGAATGGCGAGATCAACGATCAAGGACATGTTGGGCTAACTCCTCGTCTTCATAGAGTTTGTCGGTGAATTTCAGGGCCACGCGGCCGTTCTTGCGGCGCCCGACCTCGGCCTTGGCGACGGGCAGTTCGGCGCAGGTGACGGTGACGGGATCGTCCTCCTGCATGCCGAAATCCAGCACCGTGCCGGGCGTCCAGGCCAGCACCTCGCGCAGCGGGATCCGGGTTTCGCCCATCAGGGCGTTCAGGGTGACGCTGGTGTGGCCCAGCATTCCGGTCATCTTGTTGCGCCAGCCGGTGTCGCCGCCCAGCTGACCGCCGGTGAAGGCCTGGGAGAACACGTGGTTCACCGGCTCGAAGGAGGCATTGGGCAGGACGAAGATCATCCGGCCGGACCGCTCCTCGGCCTCGATATGCATCACCGCACGGACACAGGCGCTGGTCGGCGGGCCGAGCAGCAGGGCGCGCGGGTTGGTTTCCAGATGGCTTATGGTGAATTCGGTGGGCGAGACCTTGGCGAAGGCGCGCTGCAGATCCTCCAGCGTGACCTCGCACAGCCGTTCGCCGATCCGCTTCTCGATCGCCGTGAAGCTGCGCGGATTGCGCGGGCCGCCAGGGACGGCGCGGCCGCCGAAGGTGATCTCGATCACCGCGAAGAGCAGCGAGGGTTCGACCACCACCGCCATCGGCCCGGCCCAGCCCGCCGCCTCGGTCACCGCGACCAGCGCCGGGTCGGGCAGATCCTCGACCGCGTCGTTGCAGGACAGGTAGTCGACCTTTTCCAGCGTCACCTCGGTCATCGCGCCCAGGTAGGTCTTGAGCACCTGGGAGAGCGAGAGCGCGAAGCGGTCGAAGACGACCTCGAGCATCGGCAGCCGGGCGTAGGAGAACTTCGCCCGCTCGATGATGAGCTCTTCGACGTGTTTCGGTTCCATCTGTTCTGCGGTCTGCATGGTTATTGCACGATCAGGTCGGCGATGAGGATTTCCTGCGGCGCCTCGCTGTCCGAGATGGCCCGGGCGCGGCGCAGGAGCTCGGTTTTCAGGTTCACCAGCCCGACGGAGCCCTGCAGGTCCACCTCGTTCAGCTGGCGCAGGTATTCCTGGAAGCTGTCGCGCAGGAAGAGCTTGCGCGGTTCGACCTGGTCGGCGCCCTGCACCGCCTCGTCATAGACCAGCGCCAGGTTGAGCTTGAGAAAGCGCGAGGTTTCGCGCCCGGTGGCGGTGGTGGCGGAGATGTTGACGATGATCTCCTTGAAGGGGGTGACGACGATCTTCTCCGTCGGCCCTGCGGGCGTGCCGCCGTGGCCGTCGCCGCTTTGGGCGGCCGCGGTCTCCTGCGCGGGGGCGGGGACGGCCTCGGCCGGCGGCGTGCCGTTCAGCAGCGCCATCGCCCGCTCCGGACCGAGGGCCGCGACGATCCCCGCCAGCAGCGCGGCGACGCACAGCACCAGCACGCCGATCCACCGGATCAGCCGCTTTCCAAGGGAAGTCCTGCCGGTTTTGTCCCGTCCTGCGTCCGCCATTGCTCCGAGCCGCGTGCCTATGCGTTATTCTTGCCTCACTATGCGCCGAGACTCTCGATTAAACAAGTATAAATCTCAGGTTGTTCTTGCTGAGCAAAGATAGATGTGCTTAATCTTGCTTAAATGTTACAGCACGGGGCAGTTGGGGACGTGCAAGGGGTCATAGACAATCTGAAGTCGCTGGGCATGCGGCGACTGGCAATCCTTGGTGGTATCGGGGCGGCGCTGGTGACGGTGCTGTTCTTCGGCCTGTCCTTGGCCGTCGCGCCGGATTACGCGCCGCTTTACCGCGACCTGTCGCCGGGCGAGGCGTCGCGCGTCGTCGGCACGCTGGAGCAGGCCGGGTTCAAGGTGCAGACCGACGCCTCCGGCTCGGTCGTCAGCGTTCCGCGCGAGGATATCGCCCGGGCGCGGATGGAGCTGGCGGGCGCGGGCCTGCCCGATGACGGCACCCCGGGCTGGGAGATCTTCGACGAGGCGAGCGGGCTGGGCATGAATACCTTCATGCAGAAGGTGAACCGCCTGCGTGTGCTGGAGGGGGAGCTGGCGCGTTCGATCCAGACGATCGACGGGATCGACGCCGCGCGCGTCCATCTCGTTCTGCCGGAACGTGAACCCTTCACCCGCGAACGCCCCCGCCCCTCTGCCTCCGTCATCGTGCGCGGGCGCGGGTCGCGCCAGCTTGGGCTGCGGCAGGGGCAGGCGATCCGGGCGCTCGTCGCCTCGGCCGTTCCGGACCTCGCGCCTGCATCGGTCACCGTGCTGTCGGCCAGCGGCGAGACGATCCTGGCGGACGATTCCGAAGCCGGGGTCGAGGCGGGGATGCAGAGCATGAAGGCCGGGATCGAGGACCGGCTGAGCCGCCGCGTGACCGAGATCCTGAGCGCCCGGGTCGGCGCGGGCAATGCCCGGGTGCAGGTCAGCGTGGACCTGACGACTGAACGGCAGGTGGTGCGGGAACAAAGCTACGACCCCTCGCAGCGGGTGATCCGCTCGACCGAGACGCGGGAGGAAAGCCGCGAGGATTCGAAGGCCGCGCGCGGCGAGGTCGGCGTGGCCGACGACATTCCGGCGGCGCTGGCCGACGGTGCGCCGCCGGCGAACCGCAACAGCTCAACCCGGACCGACGAGATCGTGAACTACGAGATCGGCGGCACCCAGAGCGAGACGGTGCGCGAACCCGGCGAGGTCGAGAAGGTGTCGGTCGCCGTGCTGATCAACGGCATCTACAACGTGGCCGACGACGGCACGGTCAGCTACGAGGAGCGCAGCCCCGAAGAGCTTGCCCGGCTGGAGGAGCTGGTGCAGAGCGCCATCGGTTTCGACACGGACCGCGGCGATAGCGTCTCGGTCGTCAGCCTGCGGTTCATGGATTACTCAATGGACGTGGGCGAACCGGTCGGGCGCAGCTTCATGCAGATCCTGTCGGACAACACCGGGTCGATCCTGCGCGGACTCTTCGCCCTGGCGGTGATCGCGGCGGTGCTGGTGCTGGGCGTCCGCCCCGCCCTGCGCCGTGTGGGTGAGCTGGAAGGGCCGAAGGAGGTGGCCGAACTGCCCGCCGCCGCGCGCGACAATGCCCCCGCCCTGCCCGGCCAGACGCCACAGGCCGCCGCCGGCGCCGCACCGGACGTGCGCCAGCCGCAGCAGGCGGGCCAGCCGGGCGCGCAGGTCTATCACACCGGCACCGTGCTGGATCCGCTGCCGCAGGGCGCACAGGACATGGTGCGGATCGCCTCCGTCCAGGGCGGGATCCAGCGCGGCTGGATCAACACGGTCAGCGACATGATCGAGCACGAGCCCGACGACGCCATCAAGGTGATCAAGAGCTGGCTGGCGGAGGGCGCGTAACCCATGCAGTTCGTGTTCGACCGGGATTTCGACGGCGAGATGGAGGTGCGGGCCCGCCGGTCCGATGTGCGGATCGGCGCGGTCTATACCGAGCAGGAATACGAGGACGCCATCGAGGCGGCGCAGAAACAGGCCTATGAGGACGGGCGCATGGCCGGGCGGACCGAAGCCGCCATGGCCTCGGCCCAGAGCGATCAGGAGCGCCAGCTGTCGGCGCTGGAATCCTTGACCCCCGCGATGGCCGCGCTGCTGCAGGACGCCGACCGCCACCACGCGGTGCTCGAGGCGCAGATGCTGGATTTCGTCCTCTCGGTCTTCGACCGGGTGGCGCCGCAGGTGATGGAGACGCAGGCGAAGGCGCAGGTGGAGCGCGAGGTCGACAATGCGATCCGCATGGCGCTCGGCTCGGCCATCCTGCGGGTGTTCTTTGCGCCCTCCGTTCACAAGGAGGGCGAGGTGCAGGTGCAGCGGACCGCACGGCTTCAGGGCTACGGCGGGCGGATCGAGGTTTCGCCCGATCCGGAGCTCGCCGAAGGCGACGTGCGGGTCGAATGGGATCACGGCGTGATGCGCTACAGCTTCAACGACATCTGCCAGCGGATCCTCGGCGCGCTCGGCGCGGCGAAGGATGCGGCAGAGGCAAGGACCGGGCAGTCGGAGGACCAGGAATGACGGACGAAACCGAAGACCAGGCGGTGATCGAGGACGACGCCCCCGAAGAGGGCGCGGCCGAGGAGACCGGCGCGAAACCCGACGCCGGCGGCAAGGGCCAGAACATCGACGCGATGCTCAACGTCGGGCTGAACGTGCAGATCGTTCTGGGCCGCACGCGGATGCCGATCGCGCAGCTGCTGAAGCTGTCGCGCGGGTCGATCATCGAGCTGGACAAGCGGATCGGCCAGCCGGTCGAGGTGGTCATCAACGACCGTCTCGTCGCCCGCGGCGATCTGGTGAAGCTGGAGGACGACCGGATCGGCGTCTCGCTGATCGAGATCGTCAAGGACTACGTGACGGACGAATGACGTGGGCCCCGGCCAGTGCACGGACCCTGCTGCTCCGCCTCCTTCTGGGGGCGGGGCTTCTGGGTCTGCTGGCCGGGCCGCTTCTGGCGCAGGACGCCGCGGGCGGGCTGCTGGACGCCATCGGCGACGCGCTGAGCGATGCGCCGGACGGGTCGGACGACCGCGCGACGCTGTCGGGGCGCATCCTGCAGATCGTCGTCGCGATCACCGTGCTGTCCGTCGCCCCGGGGCTGCTGATCATCATGACCAGCTTCACCCGGTTCATCATCGTCTTTTCCATGCTCCGCTCGGCGCTCGGGCTGAACCAGACGCCGCCGAACATGGTGCTGACCTCCATGGCGCTGTTCATGACCTTTTTCGTGATGCAGCCGGTGCTGGAGGACGCGTGGGAAAACGGGGTGCAGCCCCTGATGAACAACGCGATCACCGAGGAGCAGGCGATCCAGCGGGTCGGGGAGCCGTTCAAGATCTTCATGTACGCCAACACCCGGCCCAAGGACATCGCGCTGTTCCGCGACATCGCGGCCCGGGCGGACGGCGTCGCGCCGACCGAGGACGTGCCGCCCCCCGCGACGGTGGCGGACGTCGGCTGGCGCGAACTGGTGCCGGCCTTCATGATCTCGGAGCTGCGGCGCGCCTTCTCGATCGGGTTCCTGATCTATTTGCCGTTCCTCGCCATCGACCTGATCGTCGCCTCGATCCTGATGAGCGCGGGGATGATGATGCTGCCGCCGGTGCTGATCTCGCTGCCGTTCAAGGTGATCTTCTTCGTGCTGATCGACGGCTGGTACATGCTGGCGGGCAGCCTTCTGGAAAGCTACGGGCCCCTCGCGGGGGGCGGATAGGAGTGTTCTGACATGGCCGTTATGGATCTCAAACGCACCCAGGCCGGCCGCGCCAACGCCGCGCCGCCCCGCCGCCGCAAGCCGACCGGCCCGGAGAAGGCCGCGATCCTGTTCCTCTGCCTCGGGGAAAAGCGCGGCTCTGCCCTGATGCAGAAGCTGGACATGGAGGAGATCCAGACGATCACCCGCGCCATGTCCGGCCTGGGCACCATCGACAGCGTCATCGTGGAAGAGGTGCTGACCGATTTCACCGACGCGATGGCGAACGGCGGCGGCGTCGTGGGCTCGTTCTCGGTGGCCGAGAACCTGCTCCGCTCGCTCCTCCCGGCGGACCAGGTCGAGGGGATCCTCAAGGACATCCGGGGGCCGCTCAAGGAAAAGGACCTCTGGGCGCGGTTCTCGTCGCTGTCCGAGAACGTGATCGCCAACTACCTCAAGGGCGAACACGAACAGACCGTCGCGGCGATCCTGTCCAACATGAAAAGCGACGTGGTCGCCAAGGTGCTGCCGCTTCTGGGCCAGGACAAGATGCAGGACGTGATCGAGCGGATGATCCGGATGGAGGCCGTGCCGCATCACATGATGCAGCAGATCGAGGAGACGCTGCAGAACGACATCATCAACGCGGGCGCCCAGCCGACCACGGCCGAGATGCATCAGAAGATGGCGGACTTGTTCAACAAGCTGGACCGCGCCGCCTTCGACGCCATCGCGCCGGAGCTGGACAAGCGGCTGCCGGACAGCTTCGGGGCGATCAAGCAGAAGATGTTCACCTTCGACGACCTCGCCAAGATGGACGCGATGGACCTGGCCAAGGTCATGCGCGGCGTACCGGGCAACACCCTGCCGGTGGCCCTCCGCGGCGCCGGGGGAGAGGTGCGGGACGTGTTCCTCTCTGCCCTGCCCGGCCGGTCGCGCGACATGCTGGAGGAAGAGATGAACACGATGGGCGCCGTCCGCGGCCGCGAGGTGCGCGAGGCGCAGGCGCTGCTGCTGGATTACGCGCGCCAGCTGGCGGACGAAGACGTGATCCGCCTGCCGATCGACGACGAGGATGACGAGATGTACTGAGACGCCGGCGCGCGGGCCTAGCGGGAGAAATACCGCGGGTTCGCGCGCTGCACCGCGTCGAGGTCGAAGACGGCGGACAGGAAGGAATTGCCGCTGTTCACCGCCCCCTGCATCAGCGTGATTGCCCCGTTCTGGACCTGCGACACGCCCTTGGTCGCGTCCGAAATCGCCACGTAGCGGCTGATCAGGCGGTCGACCTCTTCGGGGTCGGAGAGCTTTTCGAAGTCGAACTTCTTGTTCAGGATCGCGACCTGCCGGTCGATGTCGAGCCCGGACAGCTGCTTGGGCAGGCCGAGCGCGGTCTGGAAGAATTCCGTCAGCCCGCGGTCTTTCAGCACGTCGATCGGGCGGGTGATGCCATCCACCTTGCGGCGGAATTCCAGCACCGTGCCCAGCGTGTCGTTCTCTTCGCTCTGGGCGTTGACGAACTGGCGGTCGACATAGCGGTCGACCATCCGGGTCTGCCAGCTTTTCAGGATCGTGTTGATGTTGCCGACCCCGTCGGTGCCGAACCCCATCTCCTTGTAGAGCGCCTTGAACCGGGGATCGGTCAGCCGGTTCACGAGGGCATCGCTTTCCTCGATGTTGGATTTCAGGATCTTCGACATCATCGCCTTGCCGAAGATCTGGTCCTCCAGATCGAAGGCCCGCATCACGAAGGCGTAGAGCTCCGGGTCTTCCATCAGCTGGTCGACGGTTTCTACCTTCTTAATGTTGCCGAGGAAATGTTCGATCGCGCGGGAATGCTGGGCGGAGTTGCGGATCAGGTCGCGCTGCTTCTCCTCCGTGGCATCGACCAGCTTCAGCGCCAACTGCGTGGGCAGTCCCGCGACCGAGATCATGCGCTCTGCCTCAGCTTCTCGGCCGGGGCGGCCGGTTCGGCGGGACGTTCCGCGCGGGGGTCGTGTTCGACGCCGGCCCAGCGGGTCCCGGGCATGGCGAACACCTCCTTCTCGCGCGCCTGCAGCGGGCGGAGGTTGCGGAGCGCGGCGAAATATTCGCCCCGGCTGACGTTGTTGGCGGCCTCGAACACGTGGCCGACATGGGTCGCGGAAAATGCCGTCGCCAGCGCGGCCAGCTGTTTCTGCGCGGCCTTGGCCAGCGCCTCGCGCCGTTCGGGGTAGATCAGCGCGCTCTGGATCAGGAAGTAGGCCGCGTTGACCGGAGTCGCCTCGCTGTCGGGCTTCAGCAGGTCGGTTTCGCGGATGATGTCCGCCCGGTTTTCCACCTGCATGGTCGTCTTCCGGCCGCCGTTCCGCATCATGCAGCCGTTGACGACGATCCGTTCAAACGGCTTGAGCGTGAGATTCAGAGCCACTTCTGTCCCCCATCGGGCTTTGGGCGCGGGACAGGCCCGCGAGAATGGATTGGTTGACCTCGATCAGCGGCTGCAGGCCGGGCTTGCCGCCCACCACCTGCAGCGTCTGCCGTTCGACCCAGAGGGCGATGGACAGAAGCTGCGCGCGCAGTTGCGGCGGCAATCCGTTGCCGTCCGACGCGAGGTCGTCGCGCAGCGCGATCCAGAGCTTCTGGTTCTCCATCAGCGCCGCGCGCAGACCGCCGGCCAGAACGCGCGCGCGCGCTTCGTTGGTCGGGGCGGCGGTGTAGTCGGACGCGTGCCGGGTCAGGTCGCCGGTGATCCGGGCGAAGACCCGTGCTTCGATCTGTCGGGGGGACTCGCTTTCGCGAATGGTGCGTTTGTACGCAGCAACACTCATATTTCCTGCCTCGTTACCCTGCGGGTTGGATCCCTGGGCTTTTCTAGTGCGTCGTGCCGGTTTTTTTGTGGCATCAACATGGTAGGCGCGCCACATTGGCACAGTTTGACTATGCCATCTTAAGTTGTCTCAAGGCCAGTCAAAATCCTGCACCAACAACAGAATGTTCCCGGGTGACCGGAATGCAATAGCATGACGGGTCGATGCAGGCCTGCGTTGGAGCCTTCCCGGCGTATATACGCCCGTATATCCAAGGGAGCGCCCGCGATGATCGAGACGAAGATCCGCAAGGTCGGCAATTCCGCCGTGATGACCCTGACGACCGAGATGCTGACGATCCTCGACGCCAAGGAGGGCGACACGCTCTTCGTCGTGTGGGGCGATGACGGCAGCCTGAAGATCACGCCGCACGATCCGGCCGTCGCGGCCGCCCTGGCGGCGGCCGAGGTCGTCATGGACGAGAACCGCGATCTGCTTCAGGGGCTGGCTTGACCGAACCGGTCTGGGTCCCGCTTGCCGCCGTCGTCGCCGTTCACGACAGACAGATCACTCGCCACGGCGGAGGCTCGGGCCTGCGGGACCGGGCGCTGCTGGAAATGGGCTGCGCCCGGGCGCTGAACCGCGACGCCGGGCCGGCCGAGATCGCGGCCGCCTATGCCTTCGGGATCGCCAAGGCGCACGCCTTCGTGGACGGGAACAAGCGCACGGCCTTCGTGACGGCGCTGACCTTCCTGCGGCTGAACGCCTTCGCCTTCCGGCCGCCCCCGGTTGAAGGGGTCCGGATGATGGAGGACCTCGCCGCCGGAGAGGTCAGCGAGGCGGCGTTCGCGCAGTGGCTGTCGGCGGGGATCACGCCCCTGTAGAATGGGGTTGAACCCCACGCGGGGCGTGCGACGGAAAAGGGGCGCCCCGCCGGGCGCCCCTTCCTTGTCCGTCAGCCGGATGTCGCGGGTTATCTGAACAGCGACAGGATGTTCTGCGGCGACTGGTTCGCGATGGACAACGCCTGTGTCGCAAGCTGTTGCTGCACCTGCAGCGCCTGCAGTGTGGCGGCTTCCTCTTCCATGTTCGCGTCGATCATGGAGCCCACGCCGGTGTCGATGCGGTTGGTCAGTTCGCCAAGGAACTCCTTCTGCATCTCGACCGATTTCTCGGCGATGCCGAGCGCGGTGGCCGATGCGATGGCGGCACCCAGTGCGGCTTCGGCGTCCTGCAGGAAGCCTTCCATGAGGGTGGTCGTCGATCCGGTCTTGAGGTCGATCGCGGCCAGAGCGGACTGGATCGCGCCAAGGTCCTGCTGCTGGAACGTCACCGAAGTGGTCGAGATCGAGCCGCCCGAGGTCCGGCTGATGCCGGTGACGACGGTCACGGTGGTCGTGGCGTTCACGAGGTCCGACCCGTTGAAGGTGGCCTGGCTGATGGTGGTCGCGATCCGCGCGGCCAGTTCATCCAGTTCCTTCTGCACGTCGGCCCGGGTTTCCGCCGTGCCGCCCTGCGCGAAGGCCACGCGTTCGACGAAGTCGTTCGCGAGGTCGACAACGGTTTCGGCGCCGAGGCGCGCGGCCGAGATCGAGTTCTGCGTCAGGGTGAGGCTTTCGTCGATCGCCTTGTAGATGCGGCTGTCGCCGTTCATCGTTTCGGAGATCGAGAAGTAGGCCGCGTTGTCCTTCCCGGATTCGATCTTGAGGCCGGAGGAAATGCGGTTCTGCGTGGCGCCGAGGCTGTTGTTGATGTTCTTCAGCGTCGACAGCGCCGCCATGGCGCTGGAGTTCGTGTGAATGGAAGACATTCTTGTCTGCTCCGATTTTTCTAATCGTTGGTCTTCGTCTTTCTGACGAAAACGGGCCTGCCCGTGAGCGCTGAGATTGGACTAGAATATTAACCAAAGGTTAATAACGAGCGGCTGTGGCCGAAACGTGGCAAGCGTGACACATTCCGCGGTCCGGAACGTGAAAAGGGCGCCGCATCGGGCGCCCTTTCCTTTGCTTGAACCGGTCCGGCCCGGGGGCCGGCGCGGGTTATCTGAACAGCGACAGGATGTTCTGCGGCGACTGGTTCGCGATGGACAGGGCCTGCGTCGCCAGCTGCTGCTGCACCTGCAGGGCCTGAAGCTGTGCCGCTTCCTCTTCCATGTTCGCATCGACCATGGAACCGACACCGGCGTCGATCCGGTTGGTCAGTTCGCCCAGGAACTCCTTCTGCATCTCGATCGACTTCTCGGCGATGCCGAGCGCGGTGGCCGATGCGATCGCCTTGCCCAGTTCGGCTTCGGCGTCCTGCAGGTAGGTTTCCATCGTCACCGTCGTGGTGGCGAAGGACGTCAGGTCGATCGCGTCCAGCGCGGTGTGGATCGCGCCGAGGTCCTGCTGCTGGAATGTCACCGTGGTGGTGGAGATCGTCCCGGCGGAGGCCCGGCTGATACCGGTGACGACCGTGGTCGTCGCGGTGGAGTTCACCAGGTCCGACCCGTTGAAGGTCGACTGGTCGATGGTGGTCTTGATCCGGTTAACCAGTTCATCCAGTTCCTCCTGGACGTCAGCGCGGGTTTCCGCGGTGCCGCCCTGGGCGAAGGCCACGCGTTCGACGAAATCGTTCGCGAGGTCGACCACGGTTTCGGCGCCGAGGCGCGCGGCCGAGATCGAGTTCTGGGTCAGGGTCAGACTTTCGTCGATTGCCTTGTAGATGCGGCTGTCGCCGGTCATCGTTTCGGAGATCGAGAAGTACGCCGCGTTGTCCTTGCCGGACTCGATCTTGAGACCCGAGGAGATGCGGTTCTGCGTGGCGCCGAGGCTGTTGTTAATGTTCTTCAGCGTCGACAGCGCCGACATGGCGCTGGAGTTGGTGTGAATGGACGACATTGAGTCTGCTCCGATTTTTCTAATCGTTGGTCTTCGTCTTTCTGACGAAAACGGGTCTGCCCGTGACAGGACAGGTTGGAGCAGAGGGTTACACGAAAGTTAAAACGTCAGAGTGACGTATCGTAACGTGTCGAAGATGCAACGTTTTCGGCGCGCGGTGTGCCGTCCTTGTCGTAGAGCCCGCTGAGGCTGTGACGCTCGCGGATCCGCTCGATTTCGCGGGCCACGGCGCCGGTCGCCTCGGTCATACGCTGCAGCAGGGCGAGGTCGGTGCGGATCAGCCGCTGGAGTTCCGCCAGTCGCGCGCGCAGGCGGACGGCCGGCGGCTCCTCCCCTTCGATCAGGTGAGCGGGGTCGGTAAAGGCGGCCTCGATCTCGGCCAGAAGCTGCTGCTTGCGGGGAAAGATCTGCTCCACCTCGGCCAGTTCGCCGCGGCCTATGGCGGCGATCTCGTCGCGCAGGACGCGGGACAGCCGGTCGACCAGCTGCATGGCGCGGGCGTGGGTCATCTCGGTCATCCGGTTTCTCCCGTGTCCGTGCCGGCATAGGCCCTGAGCGCCTGTTCGATGCTCTGCGCGATGCCCGCTCCGCCCTGCGAGGCGATCTCCTTGCCGAAGGCCTCGGCAAGGAAATAGCGCCATTGCTCGGCCCCCGGGCCGCCGCCAAATTCGCCCATGTCGGATTGCTTGAGCATCTCGTCGACCATCTGGGTCAGGAACATCGCCTCGAATTCCTGCGCCGCCGACTGCGCCGCGTCGGGCGCCGCCGCCCCCGGCCGCGCGGTGACCGCCCCGGTCACCTGCATCGCCGCCATCGAACCCTTCACGTCCATGCCATGCCCTCAGATGATTTCCAGATCCGCGTGCAGCGCGCCCGCCGCCTTGATCGCCTGCAGGATCGAAATGGTCTGCGTCGCCGTCAGCCCGATGGCGTTCAGCCCGTCCACCAGCCGCTGCAGGCTCACGTCGCCCTCGAGGATGGTGAAATGCGTTTCCTTCTCCTCCACCCCGACGGAGGTGCGGGGCACCACGACCGCCGTGCCGCCGATGTTGATCTCGGCCGGGGGCTGGCTGACCTCCGGGTCCTCGCGCACCATCACCGTCAGCCCGCCCTGGCTGACCGCGACCTTGTCGATCCGCACCTCGGCGCCGATCACGATGGTGCCCGACCGGGCGTCGATCACCACCTTCGCAGTGCTGTCGGGCTGCACCCGGATGTTTTCCACATCGGCGAGGAAGGGCGGAGTCTGTGCCTTGCCGGGGGTCGAGACTTCGATGGTGGAGGGGTCGAGGGCGGAGGCCGTGCCCGGCCCCATCTGCTGGTTGATCGCCTCGGCCACCCGCGTCGCGGTGGTGAAATCCGGGTTGCGCAGGTTCAGCCGAACCGAGGTGAGCGAGCCGAAGTTGAACGAAACCTCGTTCTCCACCGTCGCGCCGTTCTCGATCCGCGCGACCGTCGGCACCCCTTCGGTGATCGAGGCGGCGTTGCCCTGCGCGGCATAGCCCGCCACCGCGATCGGCCCCTGCGCCACGGCATAGACCTGACCGTCCGCGCCGGTCAGCGGGGTCACGATCAGCGTCCCGCCCCGGAGCGAGGTCGCATCGCCCAGCGAGGAGACCACCACGTCAATCGGAGAGCCGCGCCGCGCGAAGGGCGGCAGCATGGCGGTGACCATGACGGCGGCGGTGTTCTGGGTCTGGATCCGGTCGTCGGACAGGTTGCCGACGCCGAGCCGCTCCAGCATTCCCTCGATGCTCTTCTCGGTGAAGGGAGAGTTGCGCAGGGAGTCCCCGGTGCCGTTCAGCCCGACGACAAGGCCGTATCCGACAAGCTGGTTCTCGCGCACGCCCTCGACCGTGGCGATGTCCTTGATCCGGACATCCGCCGCCACCGCCCCGGCAAGGCAGGCCAGGGCGCCAAGGATCGCGGCCATCAGGGCGGGTTTGCGCATGGACATCAACTCGGCAGCTATTCTTGTGCCGTATTAAACACTGCGCGCACTGTTCTTGCAAGTAATTCCGGGATGACCACACCAAACGTAACTCTATCCATGCTCAATGCTTGACTATTCTTGACCGGGGGCGCATGATCCGGACCAATACGCACAGGACGCGATCAAGGGGGCGGGCGTGCACATCTACCTTTACGAGTCAGGCGGGGCGCGGGTGAACGGTTTGCTGGACGAGCTGGCGCAGGCCGGTTGGGATCCGGTGGCTGTCGGTGACGACTTCTTCGAACGCGAATTCGACCTGGTCGAGGGCGATAGCACCGACCGGCCGATCCTGCTGGCCGACCCGGAGGACGCGGTGCAGCGCATCGCCGAGCTTCGCGGCGCAGGCTGCAAGAACCCCATCCTCGTCCTGCGCCACACCCGCGATCCGCAGGCGGCGATGGCCACGCTGGACGCGGGCGCCGACGACGACATCGTCGGCCCGCTCACCGGCGCGGAGTTGCGTGCCCGGGTCAACGCGATCAAACGGCGGTTCCACGGTCACGCCGCGGGGTCGGTCCGGATCGGCGACATCACCGCCTATTTCGACGGCCGTGACCCCGACGTGGCGGGCGAGCCGATGAAGCTGTCGCAGCGCGAACTGGCGATCTTCCAGCAGATCGCGCTGGCCGCGCCGCGGGTGGTCTCGAAATCCGTGATCTACGACGCGGTCTACGGCATGGCCGAGGATCAGCCCTTCGACAAGGTGATCGACGTCTACATCTGCCGCATCCGCAAGAAGATCGAAGAGATGTCGCCGGCGAGCGATCCGCACATCCGCACCATCCGCGGCCGCGGCTACAAGCTTGAGCCCGAAGGCGCGGCCAGCTTCGAAAGCCGCCCGGTCCGGGCGGGGTTCGCTACATATAGTTCAGGAAGCTCAGCTGCGATAGGCGCGCGGTGACCGCGTAGCTGGCGTTCAGCTGATTGTCGAGCTGTGTGATCCGCGTGGCGGCCTCGTATTCGTCCACGCCTTCGAGGTCGAGGATCCGGCTCTTGTACAGGTCGACGCGGTCCTGCATCCGCGTGTTCGCCGTTTCGATCCGCGCCTGCTGTGCGCCGACGTTCGTCTGGGCCTCCAGCAGTCCGGCCTCTCCGCCCGCGAGCGCGTCCACCGCCCGGCCCATCCACACTTCGTAGGCGCCCGGGTCCATCGACGCCGGATCCACCGCGGCCAGCATCGCCAGCCCCATCATCGTGTCGCGGAAGGCGGCGTCGTCGGCCTGCACGCCGTAGGCGATCGTGTCGCCCTCGCCGATCACCGCAGTCTGGCGCGCCAACCCGGCGGGCGAGCCGTTGTAGAAGGTCGCGTCGAAGTTCCGCGCCGGGGTGGCGGAGGCATTGGCGAAGGCGGCCTCGATCTCGGCGATCGCTGCACTGGCGGCGGCGGCGTCGGGCAGCCCGCCGGCGAGGATGCCGTCCATCACGTCCCTGGGCGACAGGCCGGTGGCCGGGTTCGCCTCGGTCCAGCCCTGCAGCACCCGCGCGGGCTGTTCCGTGCCGGCGAAGAGCGGCACACCGGCGTGCGTCCCGTTGGCCTGCGCGACGAGGGTTTCCAGCGCGGTCTTCGCGGCGCTCTGCACCTCGGTCACGGTGCCGAGCGGCGCGTCGCGGTTCGGCACCGCCAGCTCCAGCGTCGTCTGTACCGCATCCCGGATCGTGCCGAGCGCGTCGTCCATCGATTCCATCCGCCCCATGAGCAGCGAATTGGCGAGGATCTGCGCCTCGTGCCGGCTGGCGCTGGCGCGCAGGTCCAGCGCTTCGGACGTCCGGACGCCGAGGGAGGAGAAGACGTCGGACTTGAAGCCGGTCGACAGCTCCTGCTGCGCCTGCGCGAGGTCGCGCGACAGATCGGCGGCGGCCTGACGGCGGGTGAAGGCCGAATGCAGCGTCGAGTAACTGCGGAACAGAGAGATCATCGTTCAGCCCTTCAGAAGCTATCCAGCAGCGTGTCCATCATCTCGGCCACCACGCGCATCACCTGGGAATTCGCGGCATAGGCCTGTTCGATCTGGAGCAGCTGCTGCAATTCGTCGTCCACGTTCACCCCCATGAAGCCGAGGCGCCGGGCCTGCACCGTCTCGGCCCCGGCGGAGAAGGTGTCGCGCGCGGTCTCGGCCTCGGCCCGGGTGGTCTGCTGGGCGGCGATCAGCGTGGACATGTAGCCCGCCATCGTCGCCCGGTCGCCCAGACCGGCGGCGCCGTCGAAGGCTGTCGGCCCGTCGAGGAAGCCGATGAAGTCGTTGATCGTAGTGGCGTCGCCTTCGGCCCCCGGGGCCAGCGCCGCCATTCCGTCGCGGATCCGCCACAGATCGCCGCCCGCCTCGGGCCGCACGGCATCGTTCACCGCGATCCGGCCTGCCAGACCCGGCGCGAAGGTCGCGCCGAGCGGGGCGCCCGCGTCGGTGAACAGGCCGGTGGCGCCGCCGGTCGTCGCGGCCTCCAGATCCTGCGACCCCCGGATCAGGGCGCGCGCGACCTCGTCCAACTGGGTCTGGATCTGCGGCGCTTCGGTGTTCAGGAAGGTGACATGCCCGGCGAGCGATCCCTCCTGCGGGCCGCGCAGACCCGCCACGCCGGGCGTGATCTCGGCCGTGCCCGCCAGCAGCGTGCCGGTGGCGCGGTCGTAGCTCAGCAGCGCGGGGTCCTTGCCCTGCAGCAATGGTGCTCCGCCGCCGGCAAAGATCTCCACCTGCCCCGAAGCGCTGGTCTGCACCGTGAAGTCGAGCAGCGGCGCGAGGCTGTCGAGCGCCTGCGTCATCTGGTCCTCGAACGCCAGCCGCATGTCGGTGCCTTCGGGCTCCTGCGCGATCCGGCGGTTCAGCTCGGCCACCTTGGTGAGCGTCTTGTTGATCGAGGCGATGTCGCGCGCCACGCCCGCCCGGGCCGCATCCGACGCGTCGGCCAGCCCCTCGTGCGCGCGGTTCAGCGCGCCGGCCAGCTCCTCCGCGTCCGTCACCGCCGCGCGCTGCGTCGCGCTGTCGCCGGGGGTCATCGACAGCAGGCCCAGCGAATTGCGGAAATCGGTCAGCCGGGACAGCATGCTGTCGGTGCTTTGGGTGTCGCCCAAGACGTCGGTGTAGATCGTCAGGGTCTGCGCCAGCGCGTCCTGCCGCCCGGTGCGCGCGGCCTCCAGCCGGTACATCCGGTCGAGCGAGGCATCCACGGCCCGGCCCACGCCCGACACGATCGGTTCGCCCATGGGGGTGGTGGTGAGCTCGATCGACCGCCGCGCATAGCCCGGGGTGTTTGCGTTCGAGATGTTGGAGGACGCCGTCTGCGCCCAGCGGGTGGAATAGGTCAACCCGCTGCGCGCCGAATTGAGGGCGGAGGTGAGGCTCATGCGTTATTCCCGGTCGGGACCAGCGCCGCGGCGCCGGTCATCGCTTCAGCCGGATCGTCTCGTCCAGCATGTCGTCGGCGGTGGTGATGATCTTCGCGTTCGAGGAATAGGCCCTCTGCCGCTGGATCAGGCTGGTCAGTTCCGTCGCGATGTCGACGTTGGAGCTTTCAAGCCCGCCGGCCGCGAGCGACCCCGCGCTGCCCGTCCCCGCCTGCGACAGGTAGAAGTTTCCGCTGTCCAGCGAGGTGACGAAGTTCGCGTTGTCGCTGGTCAGCAGCCCGTTCGCATTGGCGAAGGTGGCCAGCGGAATGGAATAGAGCGCCTGCCGGTTGCCGTTGTCGTAAACGCCATAGACGTCGCCCGCCTCGTCGAATTCGACCCGCACCAGCGTTCCGCTTTCGGCGCCGTCGGCCTTCGCGCTCAGCGGCGAATAATCGCCCGCGAACTGCGTCATCCCGTCGAAGCTGCCCGGCGCGCCGAGATCCACGGTGATCGTCTGCGGCGTGGTGCCGTTGTCGATCGTCAGGGTCATCTGCCCGGTGGCCGGATCGAAGGCGAAGGCCGCCGGGGCGGTCGCGGTGGAGGTCACGTTGGAATAGGTGGCGGGCGTGCTGGCCAGCGCGCCGCTGTCGTGGAAATCAACGGTGACGGAGCCGTAGGTCGTGGTGCCGTCCGAGACGGTCAGCTCCCACTGGTTCTTCGTTGCGCCCGGCTGCCACGAGAAGCTCAGCCGCTCCGCCTCGCCCAGGGAGTTGTAGAATTCAGCGGAAGAGACGAAGGCATCGCCCGGCGTCGCCAGCCCGGTTTCCTGCGACGGCAGGTTGCCCGCCAGCGACATCGCGCCGGTCGGGTTGCCGCCGACAGACCGCTGCGCGACGTTCACCGGCACGAGGTTCGCGGTGCTGGCGCGGTCGATCCCGCCGAGGTTGCCGTTGGCGTCGTAGGCGAAGCCCAGCAGGTAATTGCCGCCCGCGTTGCGCAGGAAACCCAGTTCGTCCGGTTCGAAGCTGCCGACGCGGGTGAAGGTCGGCGCCTTGGTGCCCAGCCCATTGGCGCTGCCGCTGACGGCGAAGAAACCGTTGCCGCTGATCGCGAGGTTGGAGCCGATCTGCGTCGCCTGGTAGCTGCCGTCGCGGGTGTTGGTGTGGCTGATCGATGTCTGCACGCCGGTGGCGCTGGCGCCGTTGCCCGACGCCGACGTGCCCGAGGTCACCATCTGCGCAAAGCTGCGCCGGTACCCGACCGTGTCGGCATTGGCGATGTTGTAGGAGATCCGCTCGACCGCCGTGGAGTTTGCCAGAAGCCCGGCCACGCCGGACGCCATTGCGTTGGAAATGCTCATGCCCGCCTCGCTGTCATGATGGCTGTTCCCGCCACCGATACCCTTTCAAGTAGTGGCGGGCGGTTTCACCATGTTTAAAGGCGAGTATTTCTTGCAGAACCGGCAGAAAATCCATGCCAGTTCTTTTGCGCGGGTCAGTTGGTGCCGGCGATGTCCGGCAGCGTTTCCATCCGCTGATCGGCCTGTTCGATCCGGGCGCGGGCGGTGTCCTCGCGCAGCGGCAGAAGCTCGGGTGCGGCTTCGGTCAGCCCGGCGGCGATCTCGGCCCAGCCGGGCAGGTCGGTCAGCTTGGGGAACTCCCGCGCCAGCTCGGCCGTCCGGGCCATGTTCCCGTTGCGATAGGCGGCGAGCAGGAAGTTGATCGCATGGGGAAAGGCCATCTCGTTGCCCTGCTGCGCCCAGAGGTCCGCATAGGCGGCTTCGGCCCCGGCCCATTCCGCCCGGTCGAACCACGCCTGCGCCCGGATCGCCAGCCGCTGCGGCGAGGCGTCGCCGGGGGTGCCGTCGGTCAGCCGGGCGGTCTGGCCCGTCTCGCTGAAATAGCGCGCGGCGATCAGGTTCAGCTTTTCCTGCAGCTCGGGGCTCTGCGGTTCGATACCCTGTTCCAGCAGCCCGGCCAGCGCATCGTATTGCCCGCCCGCCAGCAGCGCGCCCGCCTGCTTCACCGCAAGGGCCGCCAGCCGGTCGGGCGCGAGGTCGCCCAGCCCGAGGTCTTCGGCCACCGCGAGGTAGTCGCGGATCGTGGCATATTCCTGCGCCGCGAGGGTCGTGGCCCCGGTGGCCATGAAGGTGTCGGCGAAGGCCTCGGCATGGTCCGCGAAGCTGAGGTCGAAGCGGAACAGCCGGGCGATGCGCTGATGCGCCGTCATGAAAGACGACAGGGAGATTTCGCCCGCCGCGCCCTTTTCGTAGAGTTTGGAAATCAGCGCCCGCGCCTTCTGCCGCGCCTCGGCCGCCTGCGCCGAATTCGGCCGGGTGGCGATGATCGTGCCGTAGGTCTCCACCGCGCCGATCTGATCGCCCTCGACCATCTGAAGCGAGGCGAGGTCGTGCAGCACCGCGCCCGCGCTGTCGTCGCCGCGCCAGAGCTCCTTTTCGAGGCTCAGCAGCGTCACCGCCTCGCCCGCCGTCAGCGCCTCGTGCTCCAGCCCCAGATCCACCAGCGCCCGCCGCGCCCGATGCGCCCAGCGGTCGCGCCCGGCCATCGCCTGCGCGTAGCTGTCGAAAGCGGCGAGCGGATCCTCCCCCGCCTCGGCGGCCAGTCCCAGAAGGTAGTGATAGGCGGGGCTGTTCCGCAGCGTCGGGAAGGCGGTGAAGGCGGCGGCGAGATCCCGCGCCAGCCGCCACTGGCCGGTGGCGATGGCACTTTCGAGGAAGCCGGGCAGCAGCAGTTCCTGCACCGCCGCGGGGAACCGCGCCAGCCGGTCCACCGCGTCGGGCAGGAGCGCACCCGCCGATTTCAGCCGCCCGTTGCGGATGTGATCCATGGTCAGGAACAGCGGCTGGTCCGGCCATGCCGCGTGGTCCGGCCCCAGCAGCGCGCGGGCCCGGTCGGTCAGCGGGCGGTCGCGCGTGTCGATCAGGCCAAGCGCCAGTTCGAAGGCCGCCGCGCGCAGCCGGTGGACTGGCGGCAGCCCCTCGTCATCGAGCGCCGACAGCAGCGACAGCCCCTCCGCCGCCATTCCGTGGGCAAGGTGAAGCTCTGCCAGATCGGTCAGCGCGCGGGCATGGTCCACGCCGCCGGGCGTCGCTTGCCCGACCCGCGCCATCAGCGCGCGCCGCTCGTCGAGGAAGGGCCGCGTCTGCCGCTGGGTGAGGTAGAGCACCGGCGGATCCAGCACCCAGGCCGTGCTGCGCAGCGTCGGCCGGTCCGCCGCCCGCTGCACCTGCGCCGCGACGCCCGCCTCCGGCGCGCGGTCGGCCTGAACCGGCGCGGCGAGCAGCAGGGGAAGGAGCGCGGAGGCGGGCCAGAGGCGGGAACAGGGCAAGTTGATGCCTCGACTATTCATGTTAATACTTGCTTTATCTTAGCAAACCGCGCATGATCGGCAACAAAAGAATGACGATCTGGCATGTATTCGGGCAAAGAGCATGGATAATACGACCTACGTCGCCCTGTCCCAGCTGACCGCGCTGGAGCGGCAACTCGACGTGACCGCGAACAACCTCGCCAATGCCAATTCCGCCGGCTTCCGGGCCGAACGCGTGCTGTTCGAAAGCTACCTGCATCAGGACGATGCCGGCGATTTCGAGCAGGGCACGAACTTCGTGCTCGACCGCGGGTCCTACGTGGACAGGACGCAGGGTGCGCTGACGCTCACCGGGAACCCGCTGGACGTGGCGCTGAACGGCGACGGGTGGTTCGGCTACCAGACCGGCGACGGGCGCACCGCCTATGGCCGCGACGGGCGTTTCGTGCTGGACGACCAGGGCCGGCTGATGACGCTGTCGGGCGCGCAGGTGCTGGACGCGGGCGGCGCGCCGGTGGCGCTGCCGCCGGATGTGGCCAGCGCGCTGACCATCGCCGAGGACGGCACGATGTCCACCATCGACGGCGGCGTGATCGGAAAACTCGGCGTGTTCGAACTGCGCGACCTGCAAAGCTATGAACGGATGGGCGGCGGGCTGTTCACGCCTCCCGCCGGACAGGCCGCCGACGCGGTGCCGGATCAGGCGACCAGCTTCGTGCAGGGCAGCGTGGAGTCCAGCAACGTCAATGCCGTGGCCGAGGTGACGCGCCTGATGCAGATCCAGAAGGCCTATCAGCGCTCCGTCAACCTGATGAACTCCGAAGACGATCTGACCAAGACCATGCTCGGCCGCATCGGCCGGCCGCTCTGACCGAAGGAATCCGACCATGAAAGCCCTTGGCATCGCCGCGACCGGCATGATGGCCCAGCAGACCAACGTCGACGTGATCTCGAACAACATCGCGAACGCGAACACGACCGGCTACAAGTCCACCCGCGCCGCCTTCACCGACCTGATCTACGAGAACATGACGCGCGAGGGGGCGACCACCTCCGAAGCCGGGACGACCCGGCCCACGGGGATCGACATCGGCCTCGGCGTGCGGACGGCGGGCACGGTGCGGCTGAACACGCAGGGCGGGCTGATCCAGACGGAGAACCAGCTCGACGTGTCGATCGACGGGCGCGGCTATTTCGCGGTGAACACGCCCGACGGGCAGCAGGCCTACACCCGCGACGGGTCCTTCCGGCTGTCGCCCGAAGGCCAGATCGTGAACGCGCAGGGGTTCGAGATCGACCCCGGCATCGTCCTGCCCGACAACACGGTGAGCGTGGACATTTCGGAGACCGGGATCATCAGCGCCTTCGTCGAGAACGAGGCGGTGCCGGTCGAGGTCGGGCAGCTGACGCTGACCACCTTCGTCAACGACGCCGGGATGCGCCCGATCGGGAACAACCTGCTGGAGGCGACCGCCGCCTCGGGCGACCCGGTGCCCGCCCTGCCCGGCGATCCGGGCGTGGGGATCATCCGCCAGGGGTATCTGGAGGGGTCGAACGTCGACATCATCCGTCAGATCACCGACCTGATCGTCGCGCAGCGCGCTTACGAGATGAATTCTAAGGCGATCGAGACCGCGGACCAGATGATGTCCTCGGCCAACCAGATCAAGTAAGCCATGCTGCGCCCTGCCCTCCTGCTGATCGCCCTGCTCCTGCCCGGCCTCCTCTCGGCCGCCACGCCCGAGGTGCTGGTCGAGGAACGCGCGCGCGAGCTCTGGGGCCCGCAGCTGCCCGAAGGCGCCAACGTCCGCGTCCGCCTGTCGGACCGGAGCCTGCCCGAGGCGGTGATGCTCTCGGCCTTCTGGATGGACCGCGACACCGGCCGGTTCCTTGCCAACGCGGTGACGGACGACGGGCGGACGAAGCGGATCGAGGGGCTGGCGCTCGCCACGCTCGACGTGCCGGTCCCGGCGCGGCGGCTGATGCCGGGCGAGATCATCGGCGAAAGCGACCTGCAGACCGTCGAGCTGCCGGTGCGGCGGGTCGGCAGCTACACCCTCACCGCGCGCGAGGACCTGATCGGGATGGAGGTCCGCCGGATGCTCGCCCAGGGCCACCAGGTTATGGCGCAATCCGTCATCAGTCCGCTGGTGATCGACCGGGGGGAGAAGGTGACGATTCAGTACGACGACGGGCGGCTGGTGCTGAACGCGCCGGGCCGCGCGATGAACGACGCTCACGAAGGCCAGGAGATCACGGTGGTCAATCTGGTCAGCAACAAGACCCTGCGGGCCGTCGCCCGCGGGGCCGGACTAGTCGAGGTGATCCGATGACCGCCAAACTTCTGCGCAGCACCGCGCTGCTCACCGCCTGCGTGGCGCTGGCCGCCTGTGCCGAGAAATTCGACCGCGAACCGCAGGTCAGCAAGGTGGGCATGGACCCCCAGACCATGTACGAGGCGCAGACCGTGCAGGTCCCGATGCCCGAACCCAAGGCCGTGCGCACCCCCTACCGGGCCGAGGCGGCCTCGCTCTGGGAAAACGGGTCCAAGGGCTTCTTCGGCGATCAGCGCGCGACGCAGGTCGGCGACATCCTGACCATCGACATCGAGATCGACGACGAGGCGCAGCTGTCCAACGCATCGAACCGGGCCCGGTCGGGCGGCGGCGCGATCGCCTATCCGAAGTTCTTCGGCTACGGCACCCAGATCGACAAGATACTGCCGGGCGTGGGGCCCGAGGACCTGCCCTCGGGCGACATCGTCGACATCTCCTCGACCACCGGGGCGTCGGGCAGCGGCTCGATCCGGCGGAACGAGGCGATCTCGCTCAAGGTGGCGGCGCTGGTGGTGCAGCAGCTGCCGAACGGCAACCTCGTCGTGGTCGGCCGGCAGGAGGTCAAGGTCAACGAGGAGCTGCGCGAACTGAAGGTCGCGGGGATCATCCGGCCGCAGGACATCGACATGTACAACACGATTCCGTACGACAAGATCGCCGAGGCGCGGATCACCTACGGCGGGCGCGGATCGGTCAGCTACCAGCAGACGCGCAAGTACGGCGAAGACCTCATGGACATTATCTTGCCCTATTGAATCCGTCTTTCGCCCCTTTTTCATAAAAGTCTCGCCGGATTCCCCCGCGATAACAGGCACCTGAATCAGTATGTTCGGGTGCCTGACACATGAAGAAGTCCATCATTGCCCTTGCCGCGCTTCCCGCGATCTTCGGCGCCGTCGGTTACGGTGCCGGCAAGATGCTGGAACCGGCACCGGCCACGGCCGCCGCGCCGGTCCAGCACGCCAGCGACAAGTCCGCCGCCGAAGAGGCGCTGGACCGTCTGGCCAAGGACGCGCCGGCCCATGCCGCCGACGGGCATGACGACAGCTTCGCGGGGCCCCGGACCAGCCAGGCGCAGGACCACGAGGCGCGGCTGATCCCCGCCAGCGCCACGGCGCCCGCCACGCACGACACCCACGCCACCCCCCGCGCCGCCAAGGGCGGCACGATCGCCTCCGGCGGGCCGCAGCGGTCTGTCCAGGGCGTGACCGCCGCGGCCCGCCGCGCGCGCGACTTCCAGGGCGCGGCCGAGCCGGGCACCGGCATGATGACCAAGACGCAGATCAAGGACAGCAAGGTGATCCAGCTGGGCCAGATGACGGTCCCGGTGCAGGGGCCAAGCTCCGTCTCCTACGTGGTCACCGAACTGGGCGTGCAGGTCCGCAGCCTCGACGCCGCCGCGCATTTCAACGTGGCCGAGAACGCCACCCGCCTGCGCGACGCGATCCTCGTGTCGATGCACCGGATGGCCGGAACCACGATGCTGAAGGGCAAGGACATCGACCCCAGGGCGCTGTCCGACTCGCTCTCCGCCGACCTGCGCAGCGGCTTCGGCGACGAGGTGGACGAGGTGCTGTTCCTGTCGCTCTACAAGGCCGACGTGCCGCGCAGCTGATCGCTACTCGATCATCTCCACCAGCCCGGCCATGACCGATGTGCCGTTGGCGAGGTGCAGCGTCGCCATGCCCTGTTCGAAGGACATCCGTTCGACCCGCGAGCGGCCGTAGGTCTGGCTGGCGATGACGGAATCGGCGGCGTCCAGCGCCTCGATCTCGACCCGGTAGGTGCCTTCAGGCAGCAGCGTGCCGTCCATGTCGCGCCCGTCCCAGACCGCCGTCTGCATCTGTTCCGACGAAGCCGGCAACTCCTTGAGCACGCGCACGATCTCGCCCGCGTCGTCATAGACCGTCATGGTGACCGAATTCGCGTCCTGCGCCAGCCGGTAGGAAACCGGCGCCCCCTCTGCCCCCAGTGTCGCCATGTCCGACGGCGCGACCACGGTGCGCCCGATCAGCGCCAGCCCGGCCAGCGAGCCGAGGTTTGCCATCTGGCCCGAAATCGTCTCGAGGTTGGTGTTCACCGCCACCGACTGCTCCACTTGGCTCAGCTGGGCCAGCTGGGTGACGAAGGTGGTGCTGTCCATCGGCTCCAGCGGGTCCTGATTCGAGATCTGGGCGGTCAACAGCTTCAGGAAGCTCTGGTAATCCGCGCCCAGCTTGCTGAGCGAGTTCTGCGCCGAGGTGCCACCCGCCGCGGCCGTGCCGTAGGAATCGATTAGCATCGCTCTGCCCTTTCTCTAAACTCTCATGTCCACGCCGCCCGCCGCCGGAACCGGACCTTGCGGCTGGCTCTCCTCCGCCCCCGGATCGGCGGCGGCGCCCAGCACCGGGCTCCAGCCCGGGCGCGCCGGATCGCGGCCGCCGTCGCGGTTCTGGCCAAGGTCGCCGAAACTCATCGCGCCATCCTTCACATCGTGCCCGGCGTCGCGCAGCAGGGCCAGCAGGCCCTCCCGGTCGCCCCGAAGCATCCCGAGGATCGCGGCGCTTTCTGCCCGGACGACGACACGCAGCTGCCCGGCCTCGTCGGGGGCGAGGTCGATCTCCACCGCGCCCAGCCCGTCGGGGCGCAGCTCGACCCGGATGCGACCCTGTTCCCCGACCTGCGCGCGCAATTGGCCCAGCACCTCACGTTGCTCCACCGGAAGCGGCGGGGCCGGCGGCGCGGGCATCGCCTGCGCCACGCCCTGCGCCTGGGCCACGGGAGAGGCCGGAGCCGCGCCCGTGGGCAGCGGCACGTCGGCGATCGGGGTGCCGGCGGGCGCGAGGGCCTCCGCGGCAGGGATCGCCGGGGGGCCGACATGCGCCGTCGGGGGGGTGGCCGGGTTCGGCACCGTGGCGGCAGTTGACGTCGTCTGCGTCAAGGCGTTCGACGGGGACTCGGCGGCGAGGGGCCGGGCCGTCTCCGTCGGGACGGGCTGGCCCGGCCCCGCGGGGGCCGGCGTCGGAGCCGCCGCCTGGAGTGTCTGTTTTGCCGGCACGGCTTCGCCCGTCCCCGTCGCCGCCGGGTCGGGGGCAGGCACGGATGCAGCCGCGGCCGGGGCCGTCGAAACACCACCAGCGGGGATCGGCGTTCCGGCCACGACCGGGGCGATACGACCGCCGAACATCAGCGGCGCGGCCTGCGCCGCACCACCCTGCTGCACCGCCTCCACCGCCTGCACGATCCGGCCGAGCAACGGCGCGAGGCCCGGCGTCTCCGGCCCCTGCCCCGCGCTCTCGGTCAGCACAGCCTGCACGGCCCCGCGCAGCGCGGGCAAGGCTTCGGCGAGGATTCGCTGCGGCACCTCCGCCCCCGCCGCCGGATCCGCCAGAAGCTCCAGCGCGCCAGTCACCTGTGCGGCCAGCTTCGGCTGCGCGGCGATCAGCGTCGCAAGGTCCGCGACCAGCCGGTCGAGCACGTCGCCGATCTCAGCATCCGACAGGTCCGGCTGCGCCAGCGCCCGTTCCGCCCCCTCGATCAGCGCGGTCATCTTGCCGATCAGCCCGGGCGTGCCCTTCGGCAGCGCCTCACCCTCGGCCCCGCCGCCGGACTTCAAGGCGGCGATGAGCGCGGCGAACAGGCCCCTGCCCTCGCCCGGCGCGGCCGCCTTGCCCGGTCTTGCCTCGGCCCCCTGGCCGGTGAACAGCGCCAGAAGGTCGATCATGACAGCACGCTGCGCGAAAAGCCGCGATCCACAAGGTTCCGCCTGAGCCGCATCAATGCCCGTTTCTCCACCTGCCGCAGCCGGCTTTCGCTGATCCCCAGTTCTGTCGCGATGGCGCAGAACGGCTCCGGCTCGGGCTTGAGCTTGCGGCGGCGGATCACCTCGGCCTCTTCGCAGCTCAGCGGTTCCAGCGCCTCGGCCAGCATACGGGTCAGCATGGCGCTGCGGCTCTGTTCGCTGACGATCTCCTCGGGGCCGAGGTCCTCGGACACCAGCGTGTCGCGCGGGCCGCCGCCGCCCTCGTCATCGGCCATTGAATAATCCAGCGCGACCAGCCCCTGCACCGCCTGCCGGACGAGCGCGCGCTCCTCCTCGGACAGCTTGCCGAGCTGGGCGTCGAGATAGGTGCGCGTCGGAATGTCGATCACCGCCTTGGTCCGGGCCAGCGCGTTGGAGATGCAGTTCATCACCCACCACCCGGCATAGGTCGAAAACCGCACCTCCTGGGCGCGGTCGAAATTGCTGGCCGCCCGCAGCAGGCCGATCATCCCCTCGGCGGCCAGATCCTCGAGGTGCACCGGATTGTCGGTGTAGCGCGCCGCCTGGCTCCAGGCCTGCCGCGCATGCGAGCGCAGCAGCAGCTCCAGAGCTGCCCGGTCTCCCCGATCCTGCCAGCTGCAAATCGCGTCCCTTTCTTGATCTGCATTCAACAGGGGTTCGCGCAGTGCAGCCTGGTAAGACATGGACATCATGTAGAACGCCCAACCTATTCTTGCCTGCAAGAACAGGTATACACTAAACCGTTATTCCAGAAAGCTTTGTTTGCTTTACTGAAGATTAAAACGGGACGTGATACCGGTGCTGCGCGCGGGCACGGACGGCGCGCCGAGCACGTGGCGCAGCGTGCCCTCCACCCGGCTGATCCAGAGCGGCAGGCCGGTCGGCCCCTCGCTCACCCGCAGCAGGTCGGCGGGGATCGTCGTGGGATCCGGGCAGGTGAAGGCCGGGTCCAGCCGCTGCAGATGCGCGGCCAGATCGCTGCTCCACAGGAAATCCGGCCGGGCGAAGAGCGCGCCAGCGTCGCCCTGCAGCGGCCCGCCGCGCCAGAAGCCCGACAGCCCCGCCGCCAGTCCCAGCCCGAAGGCCGGCCGGTCCACGCCGCGCCGGTGCAGCGCGGCGGTGGCGGTCAGTCGCGCGGCGGCATGGGCGCAGATGTAAAGCGCGTCGGTCTGGCGTTCCACCGGCAGGCCGCCCTGCACCACGGCCAGCAGCAGCGCCTCGGCCACCGCCATGCCAAGCGCGCGGGACAGGCCCGTCCGGCCGGGGGCACAGGGCCCGGTCTCCGGCAGCAGGACGACCAGCGTGCCGTAGGGCACCTCCAGCTCCAGCTCCTCCGCCAGCACGTCGCCGAGCGGGAGGGCCGGCATCAGCTCCGAGTCTTCGGCCATGACGACGGGGGTCTCGGTCCCGGCGATGTGCAGCGGCAGGGTGCGGACCTGGACGATGTCCTGAAACGCCCGGGCAAAACCGCGCGCGGCGGCCCCGTCACCGGGCCGCACGTCGCCCTGCCAGATCGATCTGAGCACATGTTCCGTACGCATCAGCAGCTTCCCCCCGACACCCGCCAAACACCCCAACGGCGGATTTCGTAACGTTGAGTTTACTCTATTTGAGGAGAGGCTCTGATTAAAGCACCAAATATCAATTGGGACGCAAAATCTGGTCCGAAACGCGAAAAACTTATCCACATGATGTGGTGTCAGGCGGCCTTGCACCACCAGATGCAGCGGGTCGCGGGCGGAAGGTTGAAGCCGCCCGGCCTTACGGGCGCGGCACCTGGGGGAAGTTCACGGTCACACTGATGCGCCGGTTTTCCGGGGCCAGGGGATCCGTCCCCTCGATCGGCGCGGTGTCGGCGAGGCCCGAGATCCGCGTGATCCGGCTGGGGCTGATCCCGGTGTCCACCAGCACCCGCCGGGTGGCGTTGGCGCGGTCGGAAGACAGCTCCCAGTTGGAATAGCCGTTGGACTGGCTGTAGGGCACCGAATCCGTGTGGCCGGAGACGGTGATCGAATTCGGCATGTCGATGATCGCTTCGCCGATCACCCGCAGCAGCGCGCGGGTGCGGTCGGTGATCCGGGCCGAGCCGGTGTCGAACATCGACCGGCCCTCCTTGTCGACGATCTGGATGTCGAGCCCCTCCGGCACCCGGTCGAAGCGCAGGTTCTCGACGTAATCCTCCAGCCGGGAATCGCCCGCGACCTTGTCGATGATGGTCTGTTCCACCCGCTTCATCGCCTCGTCGCGCTGCACCTCGGCCTCGGCCGCGGAGGCGGCTTCGGCGGCGGCCTGGATCGGGTCGGCCTGGGAGGGATCCTCGGGCGTCTCGGCCGCCTCGCCCTCGCCGGCGGTGGTGTCGGTCTTGGTGCCGTCGGGGCGGGTTTCGTATTCCACCACGACCTGCGGAAATTCGTCCCGCAGCCGGCTGTCGAACACGGCCAGCGGGTTCTCCTGCCCGAAGCTGGGCAACTGTACGTCCGAACGCGGGCCGTCCGTGCCGGTCATCACCCCGTCGGGGCCCAGCACCATGCCGTCGAGAAGCCCGTCCCCGCGCCCGCCGCTTTCCGACAGGGACGGCGTGAAGTAATCCGCCAGCCCGCGCAGCTTTTCCTCGTCCGAGGCGGCGAGGATCCACAGCAGCAGGAAGAACGCCATCATGGCGGTCATGAAGTCGGCATAGGCCACCTTCCAGCCACCGCCGTGGTGGCCGTGCCCGCCGTCATCCTCGACCTTCTTGATGATGATGGGCTGATCGTTCCGCGCCATGCCGCCCGGGTCCCCTGCTTATGCCTCGTTCGCCTGCACCGAACGGTCGTACTTGCCGAACCCGGCCTGCTTGGCGTGGGCGGCCTTCTTGCGGGAATAGCTGGGCGCGACCAGCGGCATGTCCTCCGGCAGGTCGAAGGCGCGGCGGTACTCGGCTTCGGTCATGCCATGCTCCGATCCGAGGTGCCGTTTCAGCATCTTGAAGCCCCGCCCGCAGCACAGGCAGAACACCTTGTCCTCGGTCACCGCCTTGTCCAGCGGGATCGCCGGCACCCGGTCCGCCCCCGTGGCGGGGGCCGCGGCCGCGGCGGGCGCGACGGAGGGCGCGGTGCCCGCCTCTCCGCTCAGGCGGTTGTAGAGGTTGACGATATCCTCGGGGCCGACATCGGGCCGCGCGGCGTAGGCCGCGACGATCCGCCCGATCGTGTCCTTGTCCTTGTCGTTGTCGTTTTCCATCGGTTCGACCTACCCGTTTCTTGTCATTTCACCATGCGGTACGGCGGCGCGGCAAGCCTTGAGGCGCGTTATCCTTGCGCTGGCCAGTCTTTTATCCATCACCGTGTCCGAATTGCATGGCGTTAATCTAGTTGAAACCTTCCGCATGTGAAGATCAGGCGGGATTCTTCTTGCGACGGGCGGCGTCCCGCCGTTTCACATAGGCGTCGGAGACCATCGGGTAATCCGGCGGCAGCCCCCATTTGCGGCGATACTCCGCAGGCGTCATGCCCAGCGTCTGGCGGATATGGCGGTGCAGCACGATTTTCCGCACCCCCGTTTCCCGACAGATCAGCGCGGCGGAGCCGGTCGCGGGGCCCGACGGTGCCCCCCGGTCCGCGCCCGGACCGAAAAGCCGGCCCATGATACGACGGATCATATTCTTCATCTGCCCCTGCCCGATTCTTGCAGTTCTTGCTTATGACTGCAGGAAAAATACGCGGTCCAGATTAATTCATGTTGAAAGTTGGTCCGCTACGACAGGATCTTGTCAGATTTTCGACGTTTTCTGCCAGTCTTTGCCGGCCGGGCTGGGCAGGTCTCGGATTTCGGCCAGCGGACCGGCCCAGTTTCCGACCTCTGCCCCCTGCCGGTGCAGGCTCAGCACGCCGTACCACGGATCCGCCGCGCCCTCGGTTCCCCAGTACCACATGCATTCCGACCCGCCCGGCAGCAGCATGTGCGCGTCCGGATGCCCGAGCGCGCCGCAGAGATGCGCGGTGGTGTTGTCGATCGTCACGACCCGGTCCACCGCCATGATCTGGGCCGCGAACCCGACCAGGTCGGCCATCTGGTCGACCTCGCGGTCGGTGACGAAGATCAGGTCGGGCCGCGCCGCCTGCGCCATGGCGATGTCGCCCGCGCAATCGCCGTATTGCAGGTTCACCACCACCGCCCCCTGGGGCATGGCGCGGCACAGGTCCGCCAGGGCAACCGACCGCAGCCGCCCGATCAGCGACCGGCTGCTCCACGACAGGCCGATGATCGGCGCGCCCCGCGCCCTGGCCTCGTACTTCCGCCGCAGGTGATCGCGCCGCTTCGCATCCGCCGTCAGGAAGGCCCCGCCCTGCGCCCCGCGCGGATGATCGGCCAGGAACCGCGTCAGGTCGCCCAGATAGGCCACGCCGCCCAGATCGGCGCGGTAGCTGCCCGAGAGGAATTCCTCCTGCGGGATGTGGCGCAGGCCCAGGGCGTTGCCCTCGAGCAGCGCGGCGAAGCGGGCGTCGCCGACGAAGCTGACCTCGCAGCCCTCGGCCAGCGGGGCCAGCCGGAGGAGCGTCATCAGCGCCAGCTGGTCGCCGATCCCCTGCTCGGTCATCAGGATCACGCTCTGCCGCTGCGACAGCGCCGCGGGATCCGTGTTTTCCACCGGGATCCGCGCGCGCTGCTGCTGCGGGAAGCGGGCGGCGAACTTGTCCCACCCCCGGGCATAGTCGCCCGAGCGGTAAAGGAAGACGCCATAGGCCTTCATCAGAGGCCGGACCAGCGTGCCCGCGACATGCATCGCCTCGGCATAGGCTTCGTCCGCGGCCGGATCGTCGTTGCGGTCCTGCAGCAGGTTCGCCACCAGCCCGAGCGATTGCGCGTAGCCTTCGGGCGTGGCGAAGTCGAAGGAGCGCGCCAGCTCCATCGCCTCCTCCGCCCGGCGCTGCACCCGCAGGGCGGTCAGAAGGACCAGCGCCACCATGTCGCGGGACTCGACGGTGTTCAGCAACTGGCGGCCCAGGTCCACCGCCTCGTCCAGCCGCACCTGGTACAGCAGCGACCGCAGCTTCGCGATGCGGTGCGCCTCGGGCGCGGGGTCCAGCCGCCATGCCCGTTCCAGCCATTCCGCCGCCTGCCCGGTTTCGTCGGCATCGACCAGCATGTCGCCCAGCATCAGCGCCAGATCCGCGTCGTCCAGCCGCCGCACGGCGGGCTTCACCACGTCGGCCGCGGACAGGCGGCGCCCCATCTCGGTCATCAGCTGCATGTAAAGCCGGACGAGGCCCGCATCCTCCGTCCCCGCCCGGATCGCCCGGGCGGCCCAGTCCAGCGCGGGCTCCACCTCGGCGCTCAGGATGTGGGATTTCGCGATCCCGCCCAGCACCACCGGATCCTTCGGCGCGCTGTCCATCGCCTTGGTGAAGAAGGCCCGCGCCGTCGCGCCCTCGCGCTGGTGCAGCGCGGCGCCGCCCATGACGATCCAGGCGTGCGCGTTGTCCGGGTGGCTTTTCGTCACCGGATGCGCCAGCCGCAGTGCGCCGCCCACGTCGCCTTCGCGCAGGCAGCGATAAGCCTCGTGCAGGGCGAGCGATTCTTCCCCCTTGATGCCGTAGAGCTTCGCCGCCTTGGCGATCCTGGCCCGCTTCTCCTTGCGCGACAGCGTCTGGATGGTCATGGCGCCTCTTTCGGGATTGCGAAGTAATCCACCGTGTTGTGGTAAGCGGTGCTGTCCACCACGCGATAGCCGGCCTTGCGGCACCACGTCTGGACGAACCCCATGATGTTGGGGCGGAGCACCTCGACCCAGATCACCGGCTTGTCCCGCGCGATCAGCCGCGCCGCGCCTTCCAGCACGGCCAGTTCCATCCCCTCGGCGTCGATCTTGATGAAATCGACCGTCTCATCGCCGATCAGCGCATCGAGAGAGCGGGTTTCGATCCCGCCGTCCTCGGCCGCGACCAGCCGGGTGGCGCCCAGGTTGTCGGCATTCGCCGTCTCGGTGACGAAGCGCCCCTCCCCGGCGCCGGCGCCCAGCCCCATGCCGCGCCGGTCGATCCGGGCGCAGATCCCGTTCGCCTCGATGTTGGCATCCAGCAGCTTCAGCGCCTCTGGGTTCGGTTCCACCGGATAGATCCGTTCGGCGTCCAGGTGCCGTGCATACCAGACCACATGGTTGCCGATGTTCGCCCCAACCTCGACGATCCGGGGCCTGGGCCGCTTGACCAGCGCCTTCAGCTTGGCGAGCGAGTCCGCCTCGAAGAACTGCCCCCGGACGTAGGCGTTCTGAATCAGGTCCGCCGGGTTCGTCAGCCGCATCCGGACCGGCCCCTGGCCGTCGTCGAATTCCGCCCAGACCGGCTCCTCCGCCAGCTTTTCGCGCCATTGCCGCGTAACACTGTCCGACCAGTCGCGCCCGGTCGCCGAACGCGGCCCGGTGGAATGCCGGCCCCGCTGATTCACGAAAAAGATCTCGGGCCGTTTGACGCAGCGGTGGTTGGCCCACAGCTGGCAATACAGCTTGTAATCCTCGCCCGTATCCATGCCGGCGTCGAAGCCGTAGCGCGCGGCCACCTCCGCCCGGATGAAGCCGCCGATCTGGATCGCGTTGAACGGCTCCGCCGTCAGGAACTGCTGGTAGGTGTCGATCCGTTCCGGCTGCCCCTCGCGCAGCTGCGGCTCTCCGCCTGCGTCCAGTGTCACGATCAGGCCCCAGACCGCGTCCAGATCCGGCTCCGCCTCGATCACCCGCCCGAAGGCTTCAAAGGCGTTCGGGGTCAGCAGGTCGTCGGCGTCGAGGAAATAGACCCACTCGACCCCCTCCTCCACCGCGCGGCGGAGAGCGTCGTTGCGCCGGTTCGACCGCCCATGCAGGCCCTGCGTGTCGTCCATCACGTAATGACGGACCTCGGCGAAGGGCCCCAGGCTCCAGGCCTTCGCCTGTTCGACCGAAGGCGCGCAGCTCTGCTCCAGCAGGCCGGCGTGACCCGGTCCGACCGGCGTTATGACCGCACAGATCACCGGTCCGCCCAGAGGATCAGCGGGGGCGACACCTCGGACACGTCCACGGCCCGCATGACCGAACCGGTCATCAGCCCCATCCCCGTCAGCGCCACCAGCGCCACCCGCAGGGGGGTCAACCGCCAGCGGCGCGGGCGCTTCACCGGGACCGGGGCGGCGGCGGCATCCTCGACCAGCGCATCGGCCTCGACCACCTGCATCGGCGCGACGAAGACGCCATGCGCGGTCACCGTCACCTCGGCCCGCCGGGGCCGGTCGGTCAGCCGGTGCAGCAGCGCGTCGGGGAACAGGTCGTCGGTCATGTCCAGCACCAGCGCCTCCTCCCCCGGCCAGGGGCCGACCGCCTCGCGCGGGATGACGAAGCGGGAGAAATCGTCGCGGAAGGCCAGTTCCGTCACCTTCACCGCATGGGTGCGTGCGGTCACCTTCTCGGGCGCGATCACCAGCCGCACGCCGCGCTTGCCGTGGCTCAGCACGCCGTCGGCAAAACGGCATTCCTTGTCCCGCACCTCGTTCGCGCGGACATAGCCGCCGGCGATCGCGGGCTCGGCCCTCTTCTTCAGCTTGGGGCGCACGTCGAACAGGTGCAGCCGGGGCCGCCAGCGCTGCACCTCGGCCTCGACCAGAGCCTGTTCGGCCTTCTTGCGGGCGCGCCGTTCACGGTCGAACCGGAAGTTGATGAGGTGATCCGCCGCCATCTCCGGCAGGTCTTTTTCCGCCGCCACCAGCTTGAGCAGCTTCTGTTCGTCGGAAAACAGCACCCGCCGCGTCGGCAGGCCCTCCACCTGCGGCACGACCGCGAATTCGCCGACCGGGCGGCCCAGCACCCCGGCGACGCGACGGATGATCTCGCGCCCCTCGTCGCGGTGGTGCAGCAGCATCTCGCAGCCGCCCTCCTCGTCCATGCACAGGACCAGCCCGATCTCCTCGGGCCAGTCGGCAAAGACGCTCCCCAGGTCGGAGGCGTCGAAGAAATAGGCCAGTTTTTCTGCGCTCTTCATGGTAACCGCCGGCTAGTCTTGCTTCCTGCACAATCTATCCTTGTTTATGCTTGAATGAAAGTCAAATTTAACTATGCTTTCCCTTGAAGCCGGGGAAACCGGCGGCAGGGTTCAGGCAGAGATAGTTAACGACCATGACCATGTTTCTCGGATTGGCGATGGTGTTCGGGCTTGTCTTCGGGGGCTTCATGCTTTCGGGCGGCAAGATGGACATCGTGCTGCACGCGCTGCCCTTCGAGGGCATGATGATCGGCGGCGCCGCGATCGGCGCCTTCGTCATCGCCAACAGCTTCACCGTCATCAAGGGCGCCCTCAAGGGCGTCGGCAAGGTGGTGAAGGGGCCGAAGTGGAAGGCGCAGGATTACACCGACCTGCTGAACCTGCTGTTCGAGCTGACGCGGAGCTACAAGGCCAAGGGCATCCTCGCCCTCGACAGCCACATCGAAAGCCCCAAGGAAAGCGACATCTTCCAGCGCTATCCCAAGATCGCGGGCGACCATTTCGCGCTGGACCTGATCCGCGACAGCTTTCGCATGCTGTCGATGCAATTCGATGACAAGTACGCCACCGAGGACGTCATCAACCGCAAGATCAAGAAGCACCACCATGAATCGCTGCAGACCGCGCAGGCGATCCAGACCATGGCCGATGGCCTGCCCGCCATCGGCATCGTCGCGGCGGTTCTGGGGGTCATCAAGACCATGTCCTCGATCGACCAGCCGCCCGAGATCCTGGGTGGTATGATCGGCGGCGCGCTGGTCGGGACCTTCCTCGGCGTGTTCCTGGCCTATTGCATGGTGCAGCCGATCTCGGGCCGCCTGACGCAGATCGAGGAGGAGGACGCCGCCTTCTACCACATCATCCGCGACGTCTTCGTCGCCATGGTGTCGGATCACCCGCCGTCGATCTGCATCGAGATCGGGCGCGGCAACATTCCCACGCGGATGCAGCCCGACTTCTACACCGTCGAGGCCGCGCAGAAGGAATTGCCCGCGGCATGAAGCGGGTCGTCGCCATCTGCGTGATCCTCGTCGGCAGCCTGCAGATCGCCGTCGCCGCCGGGGTGCCCGAGAAGGTGGAGGAGCTGTTGCCCGAGGATCAGCCGACCAGCGCCGCCGTGGCCGGCCGGTTTGCCGAACGTCCGCCGACCGAAGCGGGCTATCCGGTGGAGATCCTGGTCAAGATGCGGCAGAAGCTCGCGGGCGAGACGGCCCCGCCGCGCGAACCCGACGCGCCAGACAATGGCCACTGAGGCGACCCGCCGCCGGATCCGCGCGCTTGGCGTGATGGAACGGGTAAAGCGGCTGGAAACGGAACGCCAGGCGCGGGAGACGGCTGCGATTCGTGACAGAATGCTGGCGCTGGAGCGGGACAAACAGTCTCTGTTACGGAGAATTTCGCAGGAATCGCGCGTCGAAGGCATGGAAGGCGCCGCGTATCTGGGCCGTTTCATCCGCTCCATCCGGGCGGAGGTCGAGCGGATCGACACCGAGATTGCCCGCATCCGGCCCGATCTGACCAAGGCCGAAGAAGCGCTGCGCACGGCCCTGGCCGAGCAGAAAACCTATGAAATCCTGCGCCTTAGCCGCATGGCCGCCGAACACCGCGCCCAGAAGAAGCGCGAGGCCGCCACGCTGGACGAGATCGCGCTGCAGGGCTGGCGTCGCTAGGCCTTCCGCCGCGAGCGTAGTGTCTGGGGCACAGGCCCCTACCAGATGTTGCAATAATCTCTTGCCCGAATCTCCGAATCCGGCCATTCATTTACGGAGAAAAGCCAATAACACGAGATAAAGCGTAACAAACGCTTTGGCACGAGGGCAGAATGGGCCGAAACGAACGCATAGACCTGTTGGTCGGCGACCATGCAGCACGTCTCTCCGAGCGTCTCCAGGCGCACCGGGAGCAGCTTTTCCCGCCCCATGCCCGCAAGGAGCTGCGCAAGTTCACCAGCGGAGAGGTGGCCCAGCTTCTCGGCGTGAAGGACGCCTATCTGCGCAAGCTGCATCTCGACGGCAAGGGGCCCGAGGTCGAGATCCGCGGCAACGGGCGGCGCTACTATGCCCCCGACGACATCGCGGAACTACGCAATCTCCTCGAAAAAGGGACGAAAACGCCCGGCACCTACCTCCCCGGGCGGCGCGGGGACGATCACCTCCAGGTCATCACCGTCATCAACTTCAAGGGCGGCTCAGGCAAGACCACGACTGCCGCGCATTTGGCCCAGAAGGCCGCGCTGGACGGTTACCGGGTGCTGGCGATCGACCTCGACCCGCAGGCCTCGCTGTCGGCGCTGCACGGGTTCCAGCCCGAATTCGACCTGCTCGACGGCGGCACGCTTTACGACGCGATCCGTTACGACGATCCGGTGCCGATGCGGGACGTCATCCAGAAGACCTATTTCCACGGTCTCGACATCGTGCCCGGCAACCTCGACCTGATGGAGTTCGAACACGAAACCCCGCGCGCACTCGCCGCCCGGTCCGGTAATCTCTTCTTTACCAGGGTTGGGGACAAGCTGGCCGAGGTCGAGCGCGAGTACGACCTGGTGGTGATCGACTGCCCGCCGCAGCTTGGCTTCCTCACCATGTCCGCGCTCTCGGCCGCGACCGCCGTGCTGGTGACGGTCCATCCGCAGATGCTGGACGTGATGTCCATGTGCCAGTTCCTGCTGATGACCTCGAACCTGCTCGGCGTGGTGAGCGAGGCCGGCGGCGACATGGGGTATGACTGGATGCGCTACGTGGTGACGCGCTACGAACCGGGCGACGGGCCGCAGAACCAGATGGTGAGCTTCATGCGCTCCATGTTCGGGTCGCATGTGCTCAATCACCCGGTGCTGAAATCCACCGCGATCTCGGACGCCGGCATCACCAAGCAGACGCTCTACGAGGTGGAGAAGAACCAGTTCACCCGCACCACCTATGAACGCGCGATGGAGAGCCTGAACGCCGTGAACGGCGAGATCCTCGACCTCGTGCAACAGGCCTGGGGGCGATAGATGGCACGCAAGGATCTTCTGAAAGGGCTGATGCAGCCGGAGGAGCCGGCCGAGGCCCCTGCCCCGCGCGCCCAGCAACGCTACACCAAAGGCGCGATCGGCGCCGTCAGCCAATCCATCCAGCAGCTCAAAAGCCGCGCGCTGGAGGAGGTGCCTGCCGACCTGATCGACCCCGCAGGGCTCAAGGACCGGCTGGGCGAGGACCCGGAGGAATTCGAACGGCTCAAGGCGTCGCTGGCGGAATACGGGCAGCAGGTGCCGGTGCTTCTGCGGCACGATCCGAATTACGAAGGGCGGTATCAGGTCGTTTACGGCCGCCGCCGTGTCGCCGCGCTGAAGGCGCTTGGCCTCAGGGTCAAGGCGATGGTCCGCGACATCAACGACCGCGACCTGATCGTGGCGCAGGGGCAGGAAAACGCCGTCCGGCGCGACCTGACCTTCATCGAAAAGGCGAATTTCGCGCAGCAGATGGTGGGCATGGGGTTCGAGCGCAAGGTGATCTGCGACGCGCTCAACATCGACAAGACGGTGATTTCCCGGATGCTCCAGGTGGTCGAGGCCCTGCCCCGCCCGCTGATCGCCGCGATCGGCCCCGCGCCCGCAGCCGGGCGCGACCGCTGGCTGAAGCTGGCCCAGTCGATCGGCGACCGCGACGCCAAGGAGGTCGCGCAGGCGCTGACCGCGGACCGCTCCGATGAACGTTTTGCCGAGGCCTTCGCGCTGGTCACGGCGCGGCCCGCCCCCGCGCCCAAACCCCGCCCGCGCGAGCTGAAAAGTGCCGGGCGGACGATCGCACGTACGAAAAAGACCGGCACGAAGACCACGCTCACCTTCGACGCGAAGGAGGCGGAGGGGTTCGAGGACTGGCTGGTCGAGAACATCGCAGAGATTCACCGCGACTGGCAGAAAGCGCGCGGCGAATAGGGGCACCGCCCCTCAGGGAGCAGCAAACGACAGG
>Ga0310345_10000753_pt1 | contig 42658 bp, 37 predicted proteins | sample HC15DNA20500_MG_FD_204667 | JGI IMG/M metagenome (GOLD analysis project Ga0310345, IMG submission 204667) | Marine microbial communities from station ALOHA, North Pacific Subtropical Gyre - HC15-DNA-20-500_MG | ecosystem: Environmental > Aquatic > Marine > Oceanic | place: Pacific Ocean: North... | reverse complement strand
ATTTACGCCGCGACCTGTGCCAAATGTTCTGACGACGGACAGACTGGCTGTTCGCGACGCATTTCTAGGTGGCGTCACCGCGATCGTGACAGGAAATCGTGGCAAGGCCCGATCATAAATTGGAATGCGAGCCCGCGTATTCAGTGAGTCGTCGGTGGTAATTGGCAGCTTTCGGCGATTTGATTCTGGTAGAGGCCTTTCGGCTCACGGCCCAGTTCTAGCCGCCCGACAGCACGTGAACTTATGGCTGCTTTCGGTAATTGCTAAAGTCACGACGAACGCGCGCTACTTGGTCTTGCCTACTGTTGGAGTCCGCACAGATTCTGTAGGGCCAAGGATGCAAAAAGCGGGAACGCGGCTCGAGGCCGGGGTGACGGAGGGGGCGGGGGACCGTTGCAAACAGGCTGGCCGTTGATCCTGATCGGTGAACGGGCAGGGCGGACGATTATGCGCGATGGACCTTCAGGGGTAGGCGTTATTGCGGCGCTATACGTCGCGGTGCTTGCGGCTCCGGCTTCCGCTTCTTGGAATCCAAAGGGAGGTTGGGAGCAAGTCTCCGTGACTTTCGACGGCAAGGTGATGCCGCAGCGCTTGCGGCCGCTACGGAAAATCGTCTTGCGCGGTCACGGGATCGAGGTGGGAACGGAAGCCGGATGAGATAAGCTTCGGAAGCTGACAAACTGCGGGCTACCGAAACGTTCGGCGGTGCCGGCACATATACTACCACGGAAAATACCTTCACTGAGCACATCGACTACTTCTCCTACCCCAGAACAGAAGGGGTGACCCTCGTAGGGTGGTGCCAAATCGACAAAAAAGATATGGCAAAATTCCCTTTCCACCATCGGACTGGCGGGCATGGAGGATTGGCCTAAGCGGGTCAGCGAGGTGTTTCGGGGGATCAGGCGATGGCTCAACGAGAATTTCCTCGGGGTGCGGGTGCGGGTGCGAGCTCGGCTGAACGGCCGACGTTGGGTCTTTGCGGTGCGGTTAGCCGAACGTCGTCTGCCTTCTTGACTCGACGGCCTAGATCTACCAGTCGGCAAACGCTCAATTGCTGGTGATAAGGTGCACTAGCGATCAGCCCAGCAAGCCATCTTGGGCTCCGACGCTAATCGATCACGAGGGCTCAGAGCAATCAGAGAATAGTCATCAGTTGCGAAGGGAAAGGCAGCGCTAAGGCGCGTCCCCCTTCATCGTCGGCTTGAAGCCATCGCGCATAATCTTCTGGCTGCAGGATCACCGGCATGGCCTTGGGATGAACCGCCCCAACCAGCTGGTTGGGCTCGCAGGTCAGAAAGGCAAAAGCAGACCCCGCAGCAGTGGGCCGCCAGACACCCGCGAACGCAAAAGCCGGCAGGCTTGGCACCGAGAACCACCGCTTCACCTTTGCGCCCTTCTCGCCTTCCCACTCGCAGAACCCGGTGGCAGGGACGAGACATCGGCGCTCGGGGTTGGCGAGCGCTGATCGCCAAAAGGGGCTCGAAAGGTTGCGCACGTTGGTCACTGGCGCCTTGAACGAGGGGGGCGGGGGGAAGCCCCAGGTCATCTCGACAAGCGTCCGGCAGCCGCCCTGCTCGATCACCACGGGTGCCCTGCTCTTTGGGTAGAAGTCCTTCTCGCCCGTGAAGGTAAAGGCCGGCTCGACGGCGCCGAAGATGGCCGCGATCTCGGCGCCCGCCCGTTTCGCTCGATACAGATTGCACATGCCCGTTAGCCCCCGACTAAGCCTCGCACCGTATCCACGATATCGATCAGAAGCGCAGCGGCGAGCAGCAACGCCACCACGAAGGCTTCAACGGCAAACCAAGACGGCCGCCGCATCAAGCCGAACCTAACTGCCAAGGATGTGCGACTGCGCACAAGGCGATTACCTCCGGTATTGCCCGTGCTGGGATCATACTGCCTTGCATGCCGGTGCCAGATACCCCCGCCATTGCTCGGCGCCGCGACGGGACAGGTGAACGCCGTCGAGCGTATCGACGATCGGTCTTTCGAGCAGCCGCGCGCCGGTTTCCCGAGCGATTGACGGCAGCAGGCCGTTCAGCCGATCCAGATGGGTCGGGTTGATCGCGGAGCTGCCGCTCTTGCCTGGCTCGATCGCAGGGGCGGGCACCAGGATCACCGGAGCGGCTTGTATGGCGCGGATCAGTGCGACGTATCGCGCCTTCCAGGCGGCAGGATCAGTGCGCCGCGCAATGTTGGCGTCGTTCGTCCCGATCTCGATGATCACCGTCGAAGGTTTCAGATCCCTAGCCAGGCGCAGCGCCAGCGCGTCTATGTCCTCCAGCCTAGCGGCACTGACCCCCGCATTGAACACAGATCGCCCGCACAGGGTCTCGAGCCCGGACCGCTCGGCAATGCTGTCGCCGATCAGCAGCACGTCGCCGGGCGGGCGCAGGTTCGCTGACTGTTCAATGATCCAAGGCCTTCGCCGAACATAGGCGGCAACGTCGTCGGGCCGACTGCCGAACGCGAAGCCGGCATAGCCGGAAAGGACAACGGCGCCCAAAGCGAGCAGAACGCGCTTCATGTCGTCTGCGTAACGTCGCCTTCGTCTATCGGCAACCGCTGTGGCGAGATCAGCTTTCCCGGTCGACATCACATGCGCCAAGAATAGTGTCGTGCAGCGGACTGTAACAACGGTTCGACCGCCGATGCGGCCAAGCTTGCGGGGGTCTGCTTTTTGAGGAACTGTCTGGCGGGTTGAAACGGGGGAGCAACTATATGATTCGAATTCTTTTCGCATGCGCGATCGCAACCACGGCAATTGCCGCTTCGGCGCAGAGCGCCAACACAACGGCGACGGCCGCCCGAGCCATGCCTGCAAACACGTTGATCACCGTTACGCCCGTGGAGGAAATCAGCTCGAAGCGGATCAAGGAAGGCGATAAGGTGCGCTTCGCGACGATCGGAGACACCAGTGAAAATGGTGCTGTCGTCATCCCGCGCGGCTCGGTGGTGACGGGCGAGATCACCTTCAAAACCGGTAAGGCGATCGGCGGGAAGTCTGGCAAATTCGAAGTGTCGTTTCGGACAATAGCGGTGCGAGGCGTGGAGTATCCACTGACCGGTGTGCATCGCCAGGAGGGCCGGGGTAACACCGCTGCGGCTTTGCTGGGCTCGATCCTGGTATCTGGACGCTCCGCCTTGATGCAGCCGGGGCAGGAAGCTCGCGCGTTTACCGCTGCGCCGATCCCTTATTGAGTCTTTTTGCTTATCCAGGGGCAGGCGCGAAGCGATTCGTCCGCCCCTGTTTTTCAAACCGCCAACAACCCGCTTAACAGGCCGCCGGTCACGACCACGACACAATGCCGTTTCATCACAGAGCGAAGGGAGTGAGCCATGCCTATTCGCGCCTTCGCATTCGCAGCTGCCGTCGTTGCCGCCGTCAACCCGGCTACCGCGCTCGCCTGGGGCAAGGAAGGGCACCGCGTGATCGGCGCCATCGCCCAGCAGCACCTAGACGCGCGGGCAGAGGCGGGCGTGCGCCAAATCCTCGGTGTCGAGACGCTCGCCGAAGCGTCGAACTGGCCCGACTTCATGCGCTCAGACCCAGGCGAGTTCTGGCAGAAGACCGCCAGCCCCTGGCACTATGTGACCGTGCCCAAAGGCAAGACCTACGCCGATGTCGGCGCGCCGCCCGAGGGTGACGCGGTGACGGCGCTGAAGCGCTTCGCAGCGACCGTGCGCGATCCGAAGGCCTCGCTCGCGAGCAAGCAGCTTGCCCTGCGCTTCATCGTCCACATCGTCGGCGACCTCCACCAGCCGCTACACGCCGGAAACGGCACGGACAAGGGAGGCAACGACGTGCGCGTCACGTTCCAGGGCCGCTCGACCAACCTTCACGCGGTGTGGGATTCGAGCCTCGTCGAGGACGAGGAGCTATCCTATACTGAGCTCACGGCGTGGCTGTCGGCGCGTATCACGCCCGAGCAACTCACCACCTGGAGCACGCCGGACCCGCTGGTGTGGATCGGCGAGAGCGCGACGATCCGCGACACAATTTATCCGCAGGGCAACTCGCTCTCCTACGCCTATGTGTTCGCAAACAAGGCGATCGTCGAGCAGCGACTATCGCAGGGCGGCATTCGGCTCGCGGCGTACCTGAGCCAGCTCTTTGCACCGGCTGAGAGCCCGCCGACCGCTCCCCGCCGCCCACGCTGATACGCCCGATAACGTGGCATCGACCGCTTGACGCTGGCCGGCCTTGCGCCATGCTGCGGGCAGAGTCGACGGGAGGATGAACATGAAGAACCTTGTTACTGTGCTGGCGTCACTTGCGATCGTTGCGGCCGTTGCCGCGCCCGCCGCAGCCGCGCCCTGCCGCGATGCCAAGGGCAAGTTCATCAAGTGCCCCGAGAAGGCGGCCGCGGCGCCAAAGAAGTGTAAGGACGCTAAAGGGAAGTTCGCGAAGTGCGGCACGCCCGGCGCGAAGCCAGTCGGCTAAGGAGGCACCAACCAGAGCATGCGTTTGACTGTCGCGCTGACAAACCCCTAATTCCGCAAAGGTGCTGAGATCGCGGATAAAAAGTTGATCACGAGTGTGACCGCGTGCGGCGTCAGGGTGACCAAATTGCTGCGTCGATCGCTAAGTTCTGGATGCCTTTCTACCAGCGCGCTCTGCTCCAGTTGGCTGAGAACTCTTAGTCCGGTTGCTGGCGCGGCTCCGGAGCCAATGCATGCGCTGGTGACGCGGATCGCCCGGCCTTCTTGGTAGGCGATGAACAGGTCGAGCAGCATATCCCAGCCGGGTTCGCCGAGCGGGACAATGCCGTTGAACATTCGGTCACGCAGTCGGCGCTGCGCATATAGTTCGCGCGCAATTTCGAGCATTGAGCGATCGCGAGGGCTGTAATCACCTTCGATTGCTGCGTTGGATTGAGCCCCGGTACGGTTTGGCCCAGCCTTGCTGTTCCATACATCACGATCATTAATATGTGTGCTCATATCAAGCCTGCCCTTTGCTGGGGGCTTTTCCATGACGGGTCGCTTCCTACGCGGCACAGTCGCTCGCGGTGGCGCCATGTGCCAATCGCAAGCACGATCAGCATCGGATAAGCCCAACCTCTGATTTGAAGCGCGTAGCCAAAGCCCAGCATCGACGGATCGAGCAGCTTTGCTGTATGCGCGATCACCGCCGCGCCCTGGAAACCGGCAAGGTAGAGCGGCCAGAAACGGGTGGCGCGGACCGCCACGGCTGTCAAAGCGACGAGCAGGATTGCGTCCAGGCTATAAAACCCCGCCGCGACCGTCGTGGCGCCCCCCGGTTTATCGAGCCGGGGGAGCATAAAGCCGACGGCATAGGCAAGCAAATAAAGCGCCGCCGTTAGCCGTTCGCAAGCGCCACCCCGTAGCAGGGCATAGCTGCAACATATCACCAGCAGTGCGAGGAACAGCCAAAAAGTGCTCATCACGGGGAGCCGAAGCTTGGTGGCGACTGCGGCACCTAGCTAGTCCGCATTCACGACCTTGAGGGCAGTCGCGGACGCGGGAGCGGGAGTGTCGCCATAATCGCCCCAAGAAACCGGCCCGAGGCCGATCTCGAACTGCGCTTCGCGCAAACCAAGATGGGCCTCTTGGATGTGGTGCCGCGCCTCGATGAGACGCATATTGGCGAGCGCAACATGTTCAAGGCTCTTGTTTGCGAGCGTGAGTGGAGCGCGCGCCTTTTGCCGGCCTTTGATCATTGCGACGGTCAGTTGGGCATTGCGGACGATTGCATCGTCGAGTTCGCGTTCGTGCGGCAAAAGCTCGTCGGCGATGGCGTGAGCTGCAGCAAGGCGTTCTTGGCGCATATCAGTTCTCCCGGCGGTCGGGTTCGATACCGCCGCCTAATGCGTGGTTGACCGCGACGGTTGCGCGAGGCGGACCGCGAGTGCACCGGCACCGTTGCCAATCGATACAGCGAGTGCTGCTCCCATCAGCGACAAGAGCGCGATGGCGAACACCCAGCCGATCGTGGCAAGCGGCGACAGCGCGTTGCGTGGCTGCTTTCGCGTTGGAAAAGGCAGGGTGAAGGCACGCGAGCCCTGGTCGCCTTCAATCCGGCTCTCCGCCGTTGCCTCCTCGACATGTGGCGGTGCCGATGTCAGCTCTACCCGCGCTGAATCATCCCCTGACCCAATCAGGGGGTTGGTGTCGCTCCATATCCGGGCAGCTTCACGACGGTTTCGAGCGCCTAAATGCTCAACAGCTTCAGCGATATAGCCATCGACAGTGTGCTTGCTGCCGATGTTAAGTTCGATAGCGATCTCCTTTGAAGTCAGCCCTGCGGCGACAAGGCGGAGACACTCGGCTTGTCGCGGCGCAAGCTTAGGTTTTGTCGGGTCCATGGCGGCGCACAGTGCGGTGGCGCGCCTGATTCGTTAAGCCCTCACAATCACGGTTGGCGAGTCGGGCACAGACAGAGCAAGTCTCATGGGCAGCAACGCTGGGTGACCGCGGTGCAACCGACACGAGCAACGATGGAGACTGGCGTCGCTGGGTAGAGAGCGCCGGCGCTAGTGCTCATGTCGGTCGCGCTTTCCGCACGGGCGGCGACCGAGACCTTCTAGACGCGCCAGCGATCGTCACCGCAAGGCCAAGACCCGCGGTGCGGGGGCTTGGCGGCAAGCGGCTCTGCCGCGCGCCGTAGAGCGCGGTCGCGCGGCTTCCGCGCGAGGCGCGACTCGATGCCGGCGCTTGCCAAAGAGGGCGAGCGGGACGGCGCCCGGGTTCGCCGGCCCAGTCCCACCTCGGCTGTGCGGCGCCTTTGGAAGACCGAGACAGCGGGGCGGGACAGCCAAGATCGGCGCAACCGGGGAGCCACGTCGTGCGTCGTACCGGGCACGAACCGCAGGGGGAAAGGGAGTGGAGCAGCGAGGGATAGCGGGAGAAATACAAAACGCGGGAGGCATGCCCCGCGTCGCGGGCGATGATGGCCGAGACCGATCGGCGGCAATGTGCAACGCACGACGAGGCATTGTCATCTCACCGGCGGATGCTCGTGCTCGTCCCGTTGCTAATCGGCTTACTGGGGGAGGTGCTCGAAGGGGCTCAACGCCCAGGCAAGAGAAGGCGGCGATAACCGCCGCGTGCCATCGTCTGCGTGCCGCCGACAAGTCGGCGGACCCTTGAGCGTAGCGAGTCGTTCGCAGCATTCCAATCTTGCGCGATGCGCGCCTCGCCGAACAGGGCTACGCCGATCTCGCGCTGGGTCGCGCCGGCCGCGAGCGCGTCATGAACCTGGAGCATGGTGACCCACCGCGCGATGCGCGGATCATCGGGGAACAGCGAGCGGGCGAAACGGCCGCGGCGGCACAGGTCGATCAACCGGCGGAGCGGCAGGATCTTGGGCTCGGCCGATACGGTCCCAGCCAATTGGTAGCGAAGCAGCACGGCCTCGACGGCGATGCTGCCTTGATCGATGTCGAGGCGAATGCGATGCCAACCATCGGAGAGCACGGCATGTTCGCGACCCTCGCGATCCGTCTCAACCGCCAGCCATGGCGTGAGACGGTCACGCGTGATGCCATCGGGGTGGTCGGGTGCGCAGGGCAGGGCTACGACGTGCAGCGTGCCGGGGTCGAGGTCGGCATGCCAGATGATCCGGGCGATCGGCGCCGGGCGGTTGGGGTTTTCGGCGAAAGTGCAGCCCCCAGGAACGCGGCTCGGGCGCCGGCGCACCCGTACCCCGCGTCGCCGTGCTCGCGCGGGCGTACCAGGCGATGTAGTCGGGGTCGCGACGGAGCCACTCCCACATCAACCCGGCGCGATCGATGCCGCGCAGTCGCGCGTAAGCACGCTGGTCTTGCCAAGACCGAGGGACTTTTGGAGACGCGTCGTCGTCCATCACCGAAACTCGCGCCTGAGGGTGCTGGCGTTCTCGACGCGATACAAGCGCCGCCCGCCCCGCTGCGCTCGAGCGCGCTCCCGCCCGCCCAGTTGTTGGCAAGGCTGTAATTGTGCTAACTGGACCCAATAAGTTGTTGGTGTTGCTAGGGTTGTTTGAGCGCCGGGTGAGATCCGGCGCTCCGGCATAGGGTAAAAGGAAAGGACGGTCGCGAGGGGCACAGCGGCTTGAGACGCTGCTCGCGACCGGATCGCCGCAGGATGGGCTTGCCCAAGATGACGATGCAGTTCATCCGCATCGTCGAGGAGGTAAGAACGGTCGAGGATCTGGCTACTGCGATGCAAGCGGTAACCGTCGAGCTCGGCTTTGAATATTTCGCGCTCGCTCATCATGTCGATCTTGAGTCGGCCGATGGCGGTGCGATCCGCGTGCACAATTATCCGCAGGGCTGGGCGGAATATTACGATCGGCAGGCGCTGGGCGTTTGCGATCCGGTCCACCGGGCGAGCCATGTGACGAGCGTCGGCTTTTGCTGGTCGCGTATTCCGGCGATGATTCCGCTGACCGTTCAAGACCGGCGCATCTTGGCGATGGGCCGGGCGCAAGGGATTGGCGACGGCTTCACTGTCCCCGCGAATGTCCCTGGCGAAGCACGCGGATCCTGCTCCTTTGCCAATGCGGCGGGCCGGCGAATGGTCGGCGACCGCCTGCCGATGGCGCAATTCGCCGGTGCGTTCGCGTTCGAGGCCGCGCGTCGGCTGTGGTGGCAGCGTGGTCATCTGCCGGCATCCGCGCCCGCTGGGCTGACCGATCGCCAGCGCGACTGCGTGTTGTGGGTCGCGCGTGGCAAGTCCGACTGGGAAATTGGCCATATCCTGGGGGTCAATGAAGAAACGGTCGCGCGCCATATCAAGCAGGCCTGTGAACGTTATGCAGTGAATAAACGGACATTGCTCGCGATCCGGGCGTTATTCGATGGAACGCTCACCTTCACCGATATTTTTCGCCGCTGATATTACCCTTTAGGGGAATAGCCGCTCGCTGACTTCCAGCCGACCCTTGCGCTTACCAGCCAAGGGAGAAGATCATGCTTCACGTGATACAATCGCGGGCGCGTCCGACCGAGGACCCGGTGCTTCGCGCGATGTTTGTTGCGCGCAAATTGGTGTTCATCGACTTGCTCGGATGGGATCTGCCGGTGGTCGATGGCGCTTATGAGATCGATCAGTTCGACACGCCCGAGGCCTGCTATCTCGTGCTGACTGATGCACAGGGGCACCATCTTGCCTCGGCGCGGCTCTTGCCAACCATCCGGCCGCATTTGCTCGGCAGTCACTTCCAAGCGCTTTGCGAGGGCGGACCACGCTGCGCGTCCGACGTGCTCGAGATAACGCGCTTCTGCCTCGATCGGCGCTTGCGCGCCACCGACCGGCGCCTCGCGCGCGATACGCTCGTGTCGGCGCTTGCCGAGTATGCGCTCGCGAACCGGATTGCCGCCTACACCGCGATCGCCGAGCCTGATTGGTTTAGGCAGATCATGGCGTTCGGCTGGCGCGCGCGGCCGCTGGGGCGACCGCAGGCGATCGACGGCCAAATGCTGGTCGCGCTCACGATCGAAATCGACACGGATACGCCCGCTCGACTGCGCGCGGCGGGGATCGTGCCGTCGCGCGCACTCAACGGCGATGTGCCGGTTGCGGCTTGAGGAGGGCAACGATGCTCGATGATCATATGCATCCCAACGGCGCCACGCTCGCGGCTCAATTGTCGGCGCAGGGCTATTGCATTGTGCGCGGGGCGCTTCCCGCGGGCGTGATCGCGGCGCTCGACCAGGACCTTGCCGAGGATTTCGCGCGCACGCCCTTTTGCGAGGGTGGCTTTTATGGCGCAACGACCAAACGCTTCGGCCGGCTGCTGGTTCGCTCGCCCCACGCCGCGACGCTCGTCCGTCACCCGGCGATCTTGGCGACGGTCGAGCGCGTACTGTCGCCCTGGTGCGACGTCGTCCAACTCAATGTCACGCAGGCGATTGCCGTGCATCCCGGTGCGCCGGCGCAACTGCCGCACCGCGATCAGGACATGTGGCGGGTGCCCGCGGGCGCGGCGGAATGTCTCGTCAACGTGATTTGGCCGCTCACCCACTTTACCGCGGATAATGGCGCGACGCGATTGTGGCCAGCGAGCCATGGCGATGCCGCGCGCGCGCCCGAGCCGGGGCCCTCCGATGCCTCGATCGCCGCCGAGATGGCGCCCGGCGATGCGCTGGTGTTTCTGGGCTCGACGCTCCACGGCGCGGGCGCCAACCGCACGCGTGACGTCCGGCGCGGGGTCGTGATCGGCTATGCGTTAGGCTGGCTCAAACCCTATGAGAATCAGTGGCTCGCTTATCCCCCGGAAGTCGCACGTCAATTCGACCCGGCGCTCGCCGCGCTTGTCGGCTATCGGCAGCACCGTCCCAATCTGGGCAATTATGAAGGACAATGCCCCTCGGTGCTGCTACGGGGCAACGCGCCTGGGCGGTTGGGAGCCATCGATGCGCTGTTGCCCGAACAGGTCGCGGCGGTCGAGGCGTTTGGCGCGAGCCAGACGCGGTGAATGCGGCAGGGCCGACTGCGGAGCGCGTTTATGAAGTGCTCAAGGGGCATGTGCTCCACGGTGCGTTCAAGCCCGGCACGCGGCTTGACCCGGCGGCGTTGGCTGAGCGGGTCGACAGCAGCGTCACCCCGGTTCGGGCAAGCCTCAACATTCTGGTCGGCGAGGGGCTGGTCGAGACGGGGACCGGCGAAGGATTTCGCGTGCCGTTGATCGACGAGCCGGGACTGCGCGACCGTTATGGCTGGAACGCCGAGCTGGTCCGGTTGGCGCTGCGCCGCGCGAGCCTCCGGCCGCAGGGCCCGCTGCAGCCTTTGGCCATGGGCGATCCGCCGCGCCGCGCCGCCGCCCTGTTCCTTCACCTCGCGCGCTCGTCGCAGAATCTCGAACATGCAGCGGCAATCGCTCGGCTCAACGACCGCCTTCACGCCGCGCGACTCGCCGAGGTCGAGGTCTTGCCCCATGTCGAGAGCGAGCTCGATGACCTGGCGGGCGCGGTCGAGGATGGCGGGGTGCCCCGGCTGCGCCAGTTGCTCGCCGACTATCACCGCCGACGTGTGCGCGCGGCGTCTGCCATACTGCGCCGCCTCTACCGGACGGACGACGCCGAACTCCGCTAAAACAATCGCGGAATCAACGCCGTATCCAATCGGGATCACCAATCGCGTCACTTATCCTGCAGGGGCTGCAGCATCGCAGCGAGCAGGAGTGTGGCACATGAACCACGAGGAAGAGCCGATCGATCTCGGTACCGCGAGCGAGGTCACGCGGGGTGGCGCGGGTATGCTGCCCGACTTCGTCCGCGAAATGGCCGAGCTGGGTCTGTCCGACGAGTGACATGGCCGGCGTCGGCGCCGTCCGGGCGCCGGCGCCGCGCTGCATTCCCCATGAGGAGAATGGTGATGGACCGCGAAAATGAGGTGATCGAGCTTGGCGTCGCGAGCGAGACGACGCTGGGTGCGGATGGTCAGCTGCCCGATTTCGTTCGCGAAATCCCGCAGACCGGCCTCGCCGACGACTGAAGGCGCGGGTGCCGGCGCCCTAACGGGCGCCGGCACCTTGTCCGACGATGTCCAATTATTGGCGCTTGAGCGCAACCTTAACCGTGACCGTCGCGTCGGGGCGCGCGATCTTTCTTGATGTCGCCCGCGATCGCTATGCGATGCTGCCGCGCGCGCAGAACGCCGCCTTCGTTGCTTGGCTGGCCGCGCCCGAGGCCGCGCTCGCATCCGATTGCGCGGCGGCACTCGACCAGCAGCTTGGGCTTTCCAGCGATGACCCGCTTGCGCCCGAGCCGGTGATGGTCGCCATCCCGGCGCAGGTGCCCGGCCCGGTGCTGCCGCGGGTGCGGACGAGGTGGCACGACGCGGTTGCCGTTGCTTGGCATGTCCAGCAGGCGCGTCGGCGGCTGGCGCGCGAGCCGCTTGCGCTTAATCTCGCGCGCCGTCGCCGCACGCTTGAAGCTGCGGGTGCGGCCAAGCCTATCGATCGCATTTCGGTAAAGGCAGCCGTCTACCAACAGCTGCGCCCGTTCGCACCGGTCCCGCGGGTCTGTCTGCTCGATTCGCTCGCGCTGATCGACTGGCTGGGACGCGACGTCGCCGGTGTCGCGCTGGTGTTTGGGGTGACTGCCTATCCCTTTGGCGCGCATTGCTGGGTACAAGCGGGCGACTGCTTGCTCGGCGACGATCCGGATTGGGTCGGGCGTTATGCGCCGATCCTTCACCTGAGCGCATGAGCAGCTGGTGTGTCGCGATCGCGCCGCCGGGGGCGCCGGAAGAGGCCGCGGCACTTGCGGCCAGGCTGAGCAGGGCGCGAGGCTGGCGGCCCGAGGCTATCACGGGCGGCTTGGCCGTGTTGACGCGCGGCCCAGCTGCGGTGCGCGCCTTGCGCGACGGCAACGGCATGCTCGTTGGTCATGCCTTTGACCGCTCCGGGGCCAAGGTTGACGCTCCGGCTTGGCCTGCGGGCGAGGCCGGCGAGCGCTTCATCGCCCGCTATTGGGGGGCGTATGTCGCGTTCCGAACAGGGGCCGATGCGATTGAAGTGGTGCGCGATGCGTCGGCGATGGCACCCTGCTATCTCGTCCGGGTCGGCGCCGCCTGGCTGGCGACCAATACCCCGCGGCTCGTCACCGACGCCGGCCTCATCGAGATCGCGATCGATTGGCCGGTCGTGATCGCGTCGCTGGTGAACCACGACGCGCGTGGCGAGCGCACCGCGCTGGTCGGGGTCGAGGAACTGCTGCCTGGCACCAGCGCGCTGTTGCGGCCGGGCGGAGTCGAGCGCCAGCGCCTCTGGGACCCCTGGGATTTTGTGCCGCAACGCCGGTGCCCGCCGCCTGATCCCGATGCCCTGGGGGCAGCGATCGATCGCGCGGCGGCAGCCTGGGCGCGGCTTTACCGCCGGCCCCTGATCGAGATTTCGGGCGGATTCGACTCGGCCGTGGTGGCGGCCGCGCTGGCGCCTCATGTCGAGCGGGTCCAGTTGATCACCTTCGCCGCCGGACCGGGCGATCCGAATGAACTCGGCTATGCCAAGGCAGTCGCGCGCCACCTGGGCGCGGCACTCGAGATCGCGCGACCCGAGGTGGCAGCGGTCGACCTGCTACGTTCGCACGCCCAGGATCTGCCGCGGCCTAATGCCCGCGCTTTCACCCAGGCCGCCGACGCGCTCAGCGAGGCACATGCACGCTCGATCGGCGCCGATGCCTTTGCGAGCGGGGGCGGTGGGGATGATTTGTTCGGCTATCGGCGCTCGATCGCGCCCGCGATCGACCGGCTCAGGCTCGAAGGGACGAGCCCGGGCGTCATTCGCAGCTTGAGCGACATCGCCCGGGCCAACCAAGCAACTTTTTGGGGGGCGCTGGCGCGCTTCGCGCGGCGATTGGCCGCGCGACCGGCGGCTTTCGCGCCGCGCCCCGATACACGCCTGCTCGCGCCAGACAGGTGGGTAGCGGACCCGATAGCTCACGAGAATCCGTGTGCGAAACGGCTGCCGGGGGCGGCCGCGCATGTCCGCGCGGTCGCGACCTTACCCAATCATCTCGAGGGCCATCGCCGGGCCACGTTCGCCCCGGTCCTGTTCCCGCTCCTGTCGCAGCCGCTCGTCGAATATTGCCTGGGGGTGCCGAGCTGGCATTGGTATCAGGGCGGTATCAACCGCGCGCTCGCGCGGCGGGCGTTTCGCGACCGTCTGCCGCCAAGCGTCCTCGAACGCCGCTCCAAGGGAGCGTTTGACGGGTTTTGCGCGCGGCTGTTGGAACATAACCGCACGCTCGTCGCCGAATTGCTGCTCGAGGGCGCGCTCGCTCGGCAGGGTATCCTCGACACCGGCGCGGTCGCGGTCGCGCTCAAGAACCCGGCGCCGACGGGCGAACTGGTGATGCGGCTGCTGGCGCTGGTGGATGTCGAGGCGTGGCTCGCCAGCTGGCCGGCCGGAACGCGGCCCGCGCCGCCAGCGCGCGCCAACGGGCATATTGATCGCGCTTCGCGAGCGCCGGATCCGTCTGCCCGTTGAGCCAAAAGTCGAACCAATCGATCGCGCGCTCGTAGATCGCCAGGCGATGCGCCGGGTGCCATTTGACGTGATATTCGTCGGCAAAGACGTACAGGTCGACGGGAGCATCGCGCTGGTCGAGCGTCACATAGGTTTCCAGCCCGAAGCGAAACTCGTCGTCGGGTAGCTGCAGCAACAGCGGTACGTTGACGCGGTCGGCATTGGCCGCGAGCGAGTAACGCTGCCAGAAGGAAGGGGCGGGGTCACCCGAGTCCGGGAACCCCCAGGCCGTGGTCGCGTCGAGATAGCCGAGCCCCGCGGCGAAGTGCACGCTGCTGGGGTCGTCGCAACAGGAACTCATCGCGGCCGCCCTGAAGCGCGTCGAATTGACGAGCGCGAATTGAACGGTGGCCGCGCCGTCGCTGAGGCCGGTAATGCCGATCCGCGCGGGGTCGACGACGCCGAGCGCGACCGCGCGATCGATCGCGGTCTCAATCGCCGAGAGCATCCGGCGTCGCTCGGCGAAATCCTTGACGCCGAGCCGAACGAACTCTGCCACGTCGCGCGCGCCGGCGCCGGTTGCGAACGGCCGCACGCGGTCGAAGCTCAATACGGCAAAGCCGCGCGCGGCGAGCGCGTGGATCGGATAGTCATCGCCGGTGCCCCCGCGCAGAAAACCCCGACTCTGATATTGAACGATCACCAAGGGATGCCGCTGCCCCGGACGGTGCTCGGGCGGCAGCACGAGGTCGGCAAAGCCCGCCACCCCTTTGGGGTCGCGCCAGCGTAGCCGCGTCACTTTCCCCAATCGCAAGCGCGTGAATTCAGGGTTGGGGTCGTAAAGCGTGACGGCGCGGCCGCTATCGGGATCGACACTGACGATCACGCGGGGATGGGTGGCGGTTTCGCGCGCGCAGATAAGCCGCCCGCGAAGGGGCAGGCAGCCGATCAGTGCATCGATCGTCCCCCAGCGGCGGACTGGGGTCGCATCGCGCCCAACGCGCCAGCGATAAAGGCTCGTGGTCCCGCCATTTTCGGGCGTGGGGCCCTGGAGGAACAGGAGCTCGCGGTCGCCGCGCCACCACAGCGCGCCCACCGCGTCGGCGCACGCGGCGACCGCACAAGCGATGACCTGGCGCCCGTGTTGGACGGTAAGAGCGACCGGGCCGAGGATCGCCTGCGGGTTGGCGGGCGCGGTCCAAGCTGCGAGCCCAATCCGCGAGCGCGCGAACAATCGGGCCTGGGGTGGCTGTTGCGGGGCCGGTTCGGGCGCGGCCGGCGGTGGGTTGGCGATAGGCGCCCCGCTCTCGACGTCGATCCGTTGTTCGACGACCGCGAGCGGAAGCGATGGGCGTGGCCGTGCTTCGGACAGCGTCCAGAAGCGGCGGTCGTAGCGAAACCCGCTTCGGCTCTCGCGCTTGATCGCCGCCTCGGCGGCCGCGGTCGGCCGGGTTGTCACAATCAGCGAGCGTCCATTGTCGCTCCAGCGCAGGCCGCGAATATCCTCCTGGGCGCGCGTCACCGGCACGGCAAAACCGCCCTCGACACGCGCGCGCCAGGCTTGAGTCACACCCTGGTCGCGTCGCAGATAGGCGAGCCAGTGGCCATCGGGCGACCAAAGCGGGGTGACCGATTGCGCGGTGCCGATCGCGAGATTGGGAATGCCGTGGCTGTCGCTGCGCGCGAGGATGAATGCGCCGCCGACATCGACCAGGCGCGGCGCCTCGCGTCGATCGAGCGCGACGACGACAATGCCGAGGCAATAGCCGTCGCTTTCAGGATCGGCGCGGCGCAGCGCGAGAGCGAGGGCGCGACCGTCAGGTGACAGGCCGAACGGCGCAGAACCGGCGAGGGCGGTATCGGCGCCGCCAAAATCGCGCAGTTCGACCAGGTCGCGAGGAGAGACGTCGCGCGCTGCACCCGGCGGGGCGGGAGTCAGCCGGGCGCGGCAATCCTCGGCTGCAGCGCAGGTCGGCATCAGTCCGACGTGCACCGCGACGAGAAGCAGGCCCCTCACCATGTCTTGGTCAGCGTGAGCGAGACGACGCGGCCAAGCGGGCTCGCATTATCGGGATCAAACCCGGCGGAGAACGGCCCCAGAAAATAGGCGACGCGCGGCGGATCGCGATCGAACAGGTTGGTCGCGCTCAGCGCGACGCTAAAATCGCCGATCGTGCCCTTCTTGCCGAAGCGGTATGCGAGTTGCAGGTCGAAGGTCGTCCAGGAGGCGACGGGCTGCGGTGTCGTTCCCGTCAAGTTGGTATAGCCGTTGATGTAATTGGCGAAGCCCGCCACGCTAAACCGCGCGTTCGCCCAGCCCGCCCGCGCACGCAGCCTCAGATCGACCGGGTTGCCCAAGCGACTGACGACATCGACCGACGGGGCGGTGGCGGTGAGCGCCTGGCGGATGTGGAAGATATAGGCACCGGTCAGGCCGAGATCGACTTTGCCGCCGAGCAGGTCGAAGGCGTAGCTCAAGTCGATGTCGAGGCCGCTTTGCTGGACCGTGGATAGATTTTGCAGCCGCGCGTCGATCAGCAGCGCGATTTGCTCGGGGGTGAGGTTGAACGGGTTTTGGAAGACTGGCGAAGCATAATAGCTTTGGATCGTCGCGAGCGGCGGATTGGCGGTGATGATGCCGGCATAAGTGCTACGGTTAACGAGAAAGTTGAGCAGATTGGCGGCGGGCGAGGCGATCCGGTCGCGATAGTCGATATTGTAATAAGTAAGGCTCAACTTGAGGTCACGGATCGAGCGTGGTCGCAGATCGACCCCCACGGTCCAGCTCGTTGCCTGCTCGGGCCTGAGCGCGGGATCATTGCCGCGCAGCACAAGCACGTTGGTCTGCCCGCCGGGTGAGGCGGGGTCGGGGAGCGTGAACGCGAAAAACAGCGAGTTGGCGGGGTCTTGGCGTAGATTGTTGAAGTTTGGCGCCCGGAACGAGCTGCCCCAGGTGCCGCGAACGGTGAGGCCTTCGAAGGGCTCCCAGGCAAGCCCGATCTTGGGATTGGTGGTGGTGCCGAAATCGCTGTAATTTTCGGTGCGGATCGCTGCCGACACATCGAGCTTGTGCAACAGCGGGAAGACGAACTCCTTGCCAAAAACAGGCAGGTGCACTTCGCCATAAACGGCACGGACTTGGCGCGGTCCCGGCAAGGCGATGGGCGCAAGCGTGACCGGGGCGAGCGTGCTGATATCGTTGATGGTCGAGCTCGCGCCATAGCGCTCCTCGCGATACTCGCCGCCGACTGCGAGGCGGACCTCGCCCGCGGGCAGCGCGATCAGCGGACCGTCGGCACGCAGTACTGCCGTCCAGACGCTGCCATTGTTGCTCGAGCGGGTCGAACCACGGATGCGGTCGATCGTTGCCGGGTTGGTCACGGGGCCGTCGCCAAACAGATTATAGGCGGTCGCGAGGTTGGGATCGGCGAGCGCGGCGTTGAGCCGGGCGCTGTTGACCCGATTGGCAATGAGCGTGGTTTCGATCTGCCGACCCCAGGTGCCGTGCAGGTCGATCTTCCATCTGCCCAAGTCGGCGTCGAAGCCGAGCACCGCGCCATATCCCTCGACCCGCCCGCTGGTGGTCTCGGGGCCAAGATCGGGAACGAAGCTATATTGGACGCGGACCGGGCGGCGGGTGCCGATGGGGTCGACATAGAAGGGATTGGTCACGGGCACGGTGCGGATGGCGTTGCTGATCGGGCGTTCGCGCTGGACGAAACTGCGCGACGAGTAGAGACCGCGGGCGTAAAGGCGGATGCCGGGACGCAGATCTTGGCTCGCCGAGACGAACACCGAATGGCGTGATTGGTCGGGAAGCAAATCGGCCTCGTTCCAGTCATTGCCGAGGTTGAAGGTTCCAGGGGTGAGGTCCGAGGCGGTCAGGTCGCGCCCGGTCTGGCCGCGCGGAATGGCGAAGCTTTGGCCGTTGGCGGCGATGATCGTCCCCGGATTGGCATAGCGCGTCCGATTATCGGTGCCGCCATAGGGACGAAGATCGTCGGTTGCATAAGCGCGATCGGCGGCGGCGAGCCGCGTCCGGCGATAATATTCATAGGCGACCGTGACGTTGCCGCCCGACCAACGCGCGCCGAGCAGTTGGCTTGCGAGCGCATCCTCGGAGTCGCCGTCGGCGGTGCCGACGCGAAGCCGGGTCTCGGCGCCGACAAAGTTCAGGCGCGGGATGATATTGACGACGCCGGCGACCGCGTCCGAGCCATAAATCGCGGACGCGCCATCGGCGACGATCTCGATCCGCTCGATCGCGGACGCAGGGATCAGCGAGATGTCGCTGAACACGCCCGAAAAGCCGCCCAGCGGAGGGCGGTCGCCGTTCAGCAGAACGAGCGTCGAGCCGGTGCCGAGCCCGCGCAGATTGAGGCTTGATCCCGCGGCCGTGTTGAACCCCGAATCCGAATTGAACGAGCCGGCACCCGCGCCTTCGTTGGGCGATCCGCCGAAATTCTGCGGGATGGTCTGGGCGATATCCTGCGTCGTTGCATAGCCGCTACGGTCGATCGCTTGCCGGTCGATCACAGTCACCGTCGAGCCGATCGGCCCCGAGCCGTGAACGCGCGTGCCGGTGACGATCACCTCATCGGGCGACGGCGGCGGCGGCGGCGTGTCGCGGTCGCTGCCCGCTTGGCCTGTGGCTTCGATAACCAGGCCTTTGCCGACCACCCGCGCTGTTAGGCCGCTGTCGCGCAGCAGCGCGGCGACGGCGTCGCGAAAACGGTAGCGGCCCTTCAATGGAGGCGCCATTTTACCCTGCAGCAGCTCGCTCGGCGCCGCGACGCTGCGGCCGGCGCTCAGCGCCACCCGGCGTAGCGCGTCAGCGAGCGGCTGCGCCGCCAGGTCGTAATCATGTTGCTCGTCCTGGGCCGCATAAGCCGGCGCCGATAGCGTCCCGATAGCCGCCGCCGATGCCAGCAGCGCCAACGCGGCGTGTGATCCCATCGTCATTCACGTCCTCCCCCAATCACGCGCCGGTGCGGCGTCGTTTCGGGGGATTGACGAGGGACGGCGCGGTTACCCTGGAAATTTATTTCCAGGGGACGAGCACAAGGTTACCGGCCGGGCCGCGCTCGACCCGTTGATCGAACATGGCGGCGATCATCGCCGCGAGTTCCGCCGGCCGACGCGCCTTGATCGTGCCGGTGAAGCGCCGCGTGGCGAGTGACGGATCGCGAAACACGATCTGAGTCTTGTTGTACCGGTTGATGCTCGTCGCCACCTCGCCGAGCGGCGCGTCGGCGAAGGTAAGCATGCCGAGCGGCCAGCGTGTGTCGGCCGCGCGGCCAAGCACTGGCCTATTCGACCCTCCGTCATCTTGGGCCAGCAGTTGCTGACCGGGCTGCAGCTGGATGGCTGGTCGGCTTGGCGACGCCTCGGTGCTGCGCACATCGACCGTCCCCTTCAGCGCGGCAATCGTCAGGCCCCACGGTCGCTGGCCGACATCGAACAGCCCGCCGCGGGCGATGATCTCACGCGAGCCGGCGATCACCAGAAACACTCGCTGCTCGTTGCCTACGACCGCGAACCGGGCCCGGCCGCGCAGCAGCCGCACGCGGCGTTCATCGCGACCGAAACGGATGTCCACCGCGCTGTCGGTATCAAGGGTCAGTCGCGATCCGTCGTCGAGCGCGACTGCGCGGATTTCGCCAAGCTGGGTGGTGAGCGATGCTACCGTTGCCCGACCATCGCTGGCGCGGCGCCAATGAAAGAAGCTGGCGCCGGCAACGATCAGCAGCAACGTCGCGGCAAGCGCGATCCAGGGGGCAGCGTCGCGCCGGGGCGACGCGCGCCGTCGCGCGGTCGCCACGGGGAGCTTGGCGGTCTTCTCCCAGCTACTGAGGAGGGCGTCATAGGCATCCGCGTGGCGCTGATCGGCGATGTACCATGCCTCGAATGCCGCAAGGTCGTCTTGCGAAGGTTCGCCCCGCAGGCGCACGAGCCAGGCCAGGGCTTGCTGGCGCACGCTCTCCGATGCGCAAAAAGCACTTTCCTCGACTGTCATGGACGCTTCAGAGCGCGATCCAGCTGATCAATCGCTTTGGTCATATGCCACTCGACGCCCTTGACGCTCAAACCGAACTGGTCGGCGATCTGCTTATAGCTCAACCCCTCGAGCCGGTGGGCCAGGAAAATTTCTCTGGTTTTGGGCTTGAGACGGGCGAGGGCGCGCTGCAGCCGATCGAGTTCGTCGCGCGCCTCGAGTTGCGCGGCCGGATCAGCGCTAACGAGCGCGACTTCGTCGATCGAGACGTGGTGCGCAAGCGAGCGTTGCAGCGCCGACTTAGCTCGGTCGCGGAGCAGATTGGTCGTGATCGTGCTGAGCTAGGCTTCGCCGGAGTGGATCGGGGCGCCTCGGGATGCGCGAGCGCCGACCAAGCGGACAAAGCTTTCGTGAACCAGATCAGCTGCATCCTGCCGATCCGCGCGCCGCGAAAAATAGCGCAATAAGCGCGGCGCCTGGGCACGGTACAGGGTTTCGAGGGCATGACCCGGCGGCCGCGCCCGGTCTTCGGGCGGCAGCGGATCGTCCGCGCCAAGCCTGGGCGATGGCGCAAGTTGACGACCGCTCGTCACTGGCGCTGCCGTCAACGGGCGTCTGCGAGGCGCAGCGCCCCGCAAAGCTCGTTTCTGCTGATCGATCTCACCATCATGCCCGCTCGTCCCACACCGGTCGTCGCTCGCGGGCGAAAGCCGGGTGTTGAGAACATGCTTGAGACATGCGCATCGGCCACCCGGCATCAAGGGTGGGGGCCTCGACCCTCAAGCGAGGTTCTCACGCCTCGGCACCGTCCTCACGGCGCAGCGGTAGGTTAGCGCTATCTGCTTGAGGTGCAAGCGGTTCGCCGCGGCATTGCGTCGCGCATTCATTATCTCGTTAGTTGATGCGATAATGGGACCTTATCACGACCAGAACAGAAACAGTATACGCGGAAAGGTAGGTCATGGACGCCGAACTTACGCTGAAAATGACCATCGCAAGCGCCGCTGCCGGCGTTGCCGAGGCGGTCGCGGGCGATGTTCGCGAGCTCGTCGGCCCCGCGCGCACGGTCGACACGGCCCTGATCGATGCGGCCACGCGCGGCTGGTCGGCGAACACGCAGCGGGCGTTCCGTTCGGACCTCGCGCTCTGGGCCGACTGGTGCCGGCGGCAGGGCATCGCTACCGCGGCCGCCAGCCCGAGCGACGTCGCTCGCTGGTTGCGCCAGTTGGGCGGTACCGAGCCATCGCAGGAGCGCCCGCGGGCGATGGCGACGATCGAGCGCTATCTGGTCCATATCGGCTGGGCCTATCGCATCGCCGGGCTCGCCGATCCCACCGCTGCGCCGCTGGTCAAGCTCGAGAAGAAGGCGCTGCGCAAGGCGCTCGGCGTGCGCCAGCGCCAGGCCCGCGCGATCCGCTACAAGGGCGACATCGCCGATCTCGACAGTCCGGCGCACGGCGTGTGCCTCGCGCATCTGCTCAAGGCCTGCCGGCGCGATCTGCTGGGCCTGCGCGACGAAGCGCTGCTGCGGGTCGCCTATGACAGCGCCGCGCGCCGCTCCGAGCTGGTCGCGATCCAAATCGAGCACATCGACGGCCCCGACGCGACCGGCGCCGGCACGCTGTTCGTGCCGCGCAGCAAAACTGACCAATTGGGGGAGGGGGCCTATGCGTATCTCTCGCCCGCGACGATGCGCGCAATCACCCGCTGGCGCAGCGCCGCATGGATCGATCGCGGGCCGCTGTTTCGTCGAGTCGAGGTCCACTTCGACGGCTCGGTGGCGGCGGTCGGCAGCGAGGCGCTCCACCCGGGCAGCATCAGCCTCATCTACCGCCGGCTGATCCGCGCTGCTCATGCCAAGAAGCTCTTGGGCGCGATGGGGGAGGCCGAGCTCGAGCGCTGGGTCAAGGCGGTCTCGAGCCACTCGATCCGGGTCGGGGTCGCGCAGGACAACTTCGCCGCCGACGAAAGCCTCCCCGCGATCATGCAAGCGTATCGCTGGCGCGACCCCAAGACCGTGCTGCGCTACGGCGCCAAGCTCGCCGCGAAAAGCGGGGCGAGCGCGCGCATGGCGGCGCGGTTGGCACGAGAAGAATAACGCGGAAGGGCAGGGGTATGGACAAGCGACACTCGCTCGAGCGGTTTGTTGAGGCACAGGCGCCGGTCTATGCGACTGCGCTCGCTGAAATCCGGCGCGGCGCGAAGCGCTCGCACTGGATGTGGTTTATCTTTCCGCAGCTGATGGGGCTTGGCCGAAGCCCGACGGCGCAATTCTATGGGGTAGATTCAGTCTGAAGCGACTGACTGACTACCGGGGACCGGGCCTTCTGCGTTCCGAGCTGCTTCTAACGACACCATCAGCGGTGCCTCTATAGATCAAAATGGTGCCATCAACGACATTAGTGAAAGTCTTTCGAAATCAGGCAACATCGTTACGCCCTCGGTTCTTGCGTAAAGCTAGTAACGTCTGCAACACAAGGCCGAACGGTTGATTCCATTGGTAGGTCAGGTGATCACCATATAGGTGATCGGTCCCGACTTTCCGTTGGTGTTGGCCAAAGAACGGAGATCGGGAGGGCCGGGGGTCATGTCCGAACGTACGCTCATGCGCGTAGTTCGTGCCGGTTGTGTTTCGCTTACAACTTTCATGTCATTGGTTAGCAGCGCGGCGCCGGCGAGTGAGACGCAGACTTATCGCTACGATGCTCTCGGTCGCCTGATCTCGTCGACAGCAAGCGGGGGCCCTAATAGTGGCACTCAAGTTGATACGCAGTTCGACCCTGCTGGTAATCGCCTGCGATATCAAGTGGCAAGCGGTGGCGGAGCAGGTTGTACCCTCGCGGCGGCGTCGGACGCCGCCAGTAACGACGACAGCACAGTTTATACGTATGTGGAGCGACTGGGTGACTGCTCCTCCGCCGTATCGGTGGACTATAGCGTGCAGGTGCTGAGTAATGGCGCGTCCTACACGAGCGCCGCATGGTTCGGCGGGTTCGGCGCCACTCCGACTTCTGGCCCAATCCAACCCACCGAAGCCAATCCGGCGCGGCGCTGGATCCGGGTCTGGTCGAGCTATGGCAGCGTTCAGCCCGGCAATCCGCTCGTGCTTCGTGTCACTTGGCGGGTGACCTCTGGCAACGCGACCCTATCGCGCGCGTCGTCACTCATCACCTTCTACAATAGCGATTGCGGCTGTTGAGCTTAGTCGCGGATGGGCGCTCGAAGATTGCTTTGATCAACGGTCGATCAATGACTTTGATGAGTAGCGGACCAAAATAATTCTCATGTGTACATTGAGCGATAACTTTGCGTTCAAATATCGCTGTCATCGTTGAGCGGGGTGACTGATGCTGCTGCTGGTGCGGAAACTCTTGAACGAGATCGGGACGAGATTTGTTGTTCCAGGGCTTATAGCCATGCTGCTAGGGTCCGGCTCGTCGGCACTTGCGCAGACCACGGCCACGACGATCACGCCGCTTAAGGTCGAGGCTGACGTAAACGGCGTCAATATCGCAACCGGCCAGGCTAGGGTCGAAGTGCCAACCCTATCGGTGCCGGCCGCCCCGCGTGTGCGCTTCGACCTGCTACAGAATGCGATGCCCCATCTGATTGCTAACATTAGTGGCGGCCCGGGCTCATATGTTCAATCGACGATTGCAATAAGTCATGGCGCAGTCGAGTCTACATCTTTTAGATGCCAGTATGATGATGTGTGCACAGACGTAAAATTAGCCGGCGCCTTGATTGAAGGCGGTATTACAATCGGAGGTCCATATACATTCACTCAGCCATCAACCGGCGCCGTCTACACGTTCGACAGTCTAGAATATGATAATGGTCCGTCACAGCCATCGCGGCAGGTTCAATACTACGCGACGGAGATAAGATACCCGGATGGCGAGACCATCTCCCTAACCTATGAAAAGGCTCAGTCCGGCATTCGCATGCTTCACCGCCTGACGCGGATGAGTAGCAATATCGGCTTTCATATAGAGTTCAGCTATAGAAGCGATACGGTCGGCACCCTGGCGTGGCGATACCTCTCGCAGGCCAGGCTTTATAACTCCAGTGCGCCAAGCAGCCCGCTCGCCCAGCTGAGCTACAACAGCGACAGCACGATCGTCGATCTCGCCGGCCGTACCTACACCTGCACCGGATGCGTCAACGCGCAAGGCTCGCCCGTCGAATGGTCCACCGCAAGTTTGACTCTGCCCGGTGAAGCTGGCGCCCATAAATCGGTCGTCGGAACCCGACTGCTGCCTAACGACACAGCCTCACCGGATATGGTGACGTCCGTTACCACCGATGGCGTGGGCTGGAGCTACAGCTATTCGAATTTCCGCCAGACGCTGCCGCCCCTGCGTTATACCTACGACAGCGTAACGGTGACTGGGCCGAATGGCTATAATCAGCGATATAATATGAACCCGAGCTCCGATTCCTATATGAATCGGATCTCGTCAGTGGTGGACTCGCTCGGACGAACGACGTCCTACAGCTACGATCAAGGCTCGCGACCGGTTCTCATCACCCGACCCGAGGGTGACTCCGTCGAGATCGGTTATGACGGATATGGCAATATTACTTCCAAGATAGCGCGACCCAAGCCAGGTTCGGGCCTTGCTGCAATCACCGAAAGCGCGGCGGTCGATGCGAACGCCTGCAATAACTATCGTGTGCTCTGCTATCGAATAGTGAGCTACACGGATGGACTGGGCCGGACCACCGATTATGCCTATGACACGCTCGGGCGGCTAATCCAGGAAACGGCACCGGCCGACGGGGCAGGTGTTCGGCGCGTTCGGTATCTAAGTTATGGCAGTTCGTTCACGGCACCGACCGTCGTCCGCGAATGTGGTCTGGGAACCACCTGTGGGACGGCTTCGGAGTTTCGGACCGAGTTTACCTATTGGGGGCAAACAGCCCTGCCGCTTACCGAAACCAAGGTGGACGGCACGACCGGCGAGCGCCTGACGACGAGCTACAGCTATGACAATGCCGGCCGTGTGCTGGTCGTTGACGGGCCGCTCGCAGGCACCGATGATGCACTCTACTACCAATATGATCTGCTCGGCCGAAAGGTCTGGGAGATCGGCGCGAAGAGCACCAGCAGCGGGGTGCGTTCCGCAACGCGCTATTCCTATCGCAACGCGGACGACAAGGTCGTGTCGGTCGAGACCGGTTATGTCTCCGATCCCGCCAACCCGCAGCTGGTCGGGCTTCGTCGAACGGACATGACCTATGACGGGCGCCGGTATCCGGTTCGCCAGGTGGTAAGCGGTTCAGGCACGATCAGCACCGTGACCGACCGATCGTTTGACGATCGCGGTCGCGAGGTTTGCACAACGACCCGAATGAACCCGGCCGCCTTTGGCAGCTTGCCGGGCGACGCCTGCACATTGGGAACGGAGGGAACGGCGGGCCCCGATCGGATCACGCGCAAGCTCTACGACGTGGCCAACCAGCTGCTCGTGATCCAGAAGGCCTATGGCACGGCGTTGCAGCAGGACTATGCCACCTACACCTACACGCTCAACGGCAAACGCGCCTCGGTTCGTGACGCGAACGGCAACCTTGCAACGATGAGCTATGACGGGTTTGATCGGCAGGCGACCTGGGTGTTCCCCTCGAAGACGGCGATTGGGCAGACCGATCCGAACGATTTTGAGGCCTATGGCTACGACGCCGTTGGCAACCGCACGAGCTTGCGCAAACGCGACGGGCGGACGATCGCATTCAGCTATGATGGGCTGAATCGGCTCACGTCGAAGACCTACCCGCAGGGTGGCGCGCGCTCGGTCTATTATAGCTATGATATTCGCGGGTTGCAGACCGCCGCAAGGTTCGACGGACCGTCGGGCGGCGACGCGGTGACGAACGGCTGGGACGCGTTTGGCCGACAGCTGACGAGCACGACGAGCATGGGCGGGGTGAGCAGAACGCTGACCTACGGCTATGACGCGGACGGCGCACGCACCCGGCTGACCTATCCCGATGGCAATGCGGTGAACTATTACCGCGAGGCGACGGGGAAACTCTATTATGCCGACATGAGCGGGGTGCAGCCACTCTTCTACCCGCCTTACGATGGTTTTGGCCGAGTGTCGGTACTGTACCGCTGGACGGGCGGCTGGGGCGCGCCGACGAGCTTGTCCTACGATGTGCTCGATCGACCGACCGCGATGACGCATGACCTTGCCGGTAGCGCGGGTGACGTGCGCTGGGATTTTGGCTACAATCCCGCTGGCCAGATCGTGACCCGCACGCGCGACAATGACGGCTATGCCTTTCCCGGCTATGTGGCGGTGGACCGAGCTTATGGGGTGAATGGCCAGAACCAATATACCAGCGCCGGCTCGGCGACGTTCAGCTATGACGCGAACGGCAATCTGACGGGCGACGGGGCAAACGGCTATGGCTATGACATAGAGAACCGGCTGACCTCGGCCTCAAACGGGTTGCAGCTGACCTGGGACCCGCTCGGACGCCTCTATCAAACGAGCGGTGGTCCGAGTGGCACGACGCAGTTCCTTTATGACGGCGACGCGCTGGTCGCCGAGTATGACGGCTCGGGCACGTTGCAGCGGCGCTACGTCCACTCCGACGGTGAGGACGATCCACTGGTATGGTACGAGGGCGCCAGTGTCTCTTCGCCCCGCTTCCTATACGCTGATCACCAGGGCTCAATCGCGGCGGTGACCGACGCGAGCGGCAATTTGCTCGCGGTGAATAGCTATGACGAATACGGCATCACCCGCAACACGACGAACAGCGCGGTAGCGCCCTATGGCCGGTTCGGGTTCACGGGACAGGCATGGTTGCCCGATCTAGGCATGTACCACTACAAGGCACGGGTGTACTCGCCAACGCTCGGTCGGTTCCTGCAGACCGATCCGATCGGCTATGAAGATCAGGTCAATGTCTATGCTTATACAGGTAATGATCCTGTGAACGCTCGTGATCCCACAGGTCTATGGACTTGCGACGAATGTTCCAAGAATCTGCTCACTGTAGCCAAAGCGTTTGTAAATGGCCTTCAGCAGGCAGCAGCAATGGAAGGAGCAAGCGCCGATTTGAAGGCTGTTGCGTCAGCCCTCGGTAAATTCGGTGAAGCAGGAGTAAATATAGGGTTTGGCTCCCTTCAAGGAGACGCTTTAGGTAAGCAATTGGGGAATAACCTAACCCTAGATGTATCAAAGATACTTAATCTTGGGAGGGAATTGCAGAGAACTAACGGAATTTCTTTAGCGCGTGCCCTTACTGCTGTAGGCGCAAGTACCGTTGCTCATGAAACGCAGCATTACATAGATCGAAACATATTGAATCAAGAAAAACAAACCCTTCGCAAAGAGATGCGGGCCTATCGTGTGCAGGATGAGGTGATGATGTTGCGGGATGTTGAAGGCAATGGTTACAATCGGAGATTTTCTTATGATATTAATGTCCGCAGGCAGGCTTTTAAATCCTGCGTTGGAGACTTGATATCGCGAGGCTATAGTAACGATAGGGCGGCAGCGTCATGTTCAAACCAATAATGAAAACCTTTCTCCCTTTGATCATAATTTGTAGTTGTGGAGACGGGAGAAAAGATAATGTGATCGTCTCGTCAACCGGATGCTGGCCAGAATTAGAGTCGGGGACCAAAATATCCGGCGTATTTCTAGTATACTATTTCCCTGAGGACCGAGCTTTTGCATTGAAAAGAGAATGTAAACCGTCGAGTGTTGGTTTGGTATATAACTTTAGGAATAATGCGACAATTCAAAGAGAGCTGAAAAACCCCCTTAACAAGAACGCTGTTGGATATTATGGGTACTTTTGGATATTAGGAAGAGTATTCAATAATCCGGGGGATAAGGAGCCATTGATCAGCGTAAGTGAAATGAAGGCAGTGAATGGTGGGTCGGTAAAAACAATTGTTTATCGGCCTTAACGGGTGGCCAACAGTGGTTCGGCGGGATCTGTTGCAAACTTGCGCTTGGGCGTGAGATGGGGCTTTTGGATCGGGAGGCAGGGAGATGCCGGACGCGGTTTTCAGAGGCCAGCACTTCGCCCGCGAGCTGATCCCGACTTGTGTGCGCTGGTATTGCCGCTATGGGGTAAGCTATCGCGGCCTCGAGCAGATGATGGCCGAGCGCGGGGCTTCAAGTCGCGGCGAACCGCCTACGCGACGATCACAGGCTTCGAGCTCATGCGCGCGCTCCGAAAGGGCCAGGGCGCCGCATACAATCTCACCCGCGACGTACTCGGCGAGGCCCGCCTGATCGAGCGCGCCTTCGGCGTCGGCGCAAGCGCTCTTGCCGAGGTCGTCGCTCTCCTCGACCAACAGCTTCAGCGACAGCAAGCCTGACTGCATCAGCGTCGATCAACTCGGGCGCGTCGCTCGCCTCCAAATACCAATTTGCAACGGAGCCAGCTGGAAGATGCGCTTTAAGTGCCGGGTGCTCTTTGGCTAAGCCGACTACGCAAGACGGCGATTGCTGAACACGACCTCTGCGACGATGGCCATCTTTAGCTATTGAGAACCGCCTTTCCGCTTCCCACCCCAACCCGGTCATCGGCTTAGGGTGTAATTCCGCCCTCGGCCGGAATTGACCCCATTTCGGGTGGCACGTGCAGTTGCGTCATTTGCTCGGTGGTGTCGATTGAAGGCGATCTCGTGGCGGCGCTACCGGAGGCCGGGGCGATGGCAACGAAAGCGGGGCAGCTCCCTCGCAGGGATCGATGACCGTCTGGCGAGGAGGTGCGGCCGGGGTGATCGGATCAGCAGGCAAGGGTGTCGGCACGTCGCTTGTCTCCAGCAAGCTCATCAGGCCGTTAGCAATCGACGCTGCAGAAAAAAACGATGGCGACGCCAAGACGAATACGGCATTACCCGTAACACGACGAACAGCGCGGTGGCGCCCTATGGTCGATTCGGGTTCACCGGCCAAGCCTGGTTGCCTGACCTGGGGATGTACCACTACAAAGCACGGGTATACTCACCAACGCTCGGTCGGTTCCTGCAGACCGATCCAATCGGGTATGAGGATCAGATCAACCTTTATGCTTATGTCAGCAATGATCCTATCAACAAAAAAGACCCATCGGGATTAGAGTCTCCATGCATTACGCTAAACACCGGGTGTGTTGGTACGCCTAGCGATTTCCAGAGGGGAATGGCTGGCTATTTTGAAGATTTGGGCTACGCAGCGTACGACGGGCTCTCTGCGAGCGGAATATTTGGGCAAGAGGCAAAGAACTGGTCTTCATTACGTAATCAGCTTGCTGATAGGGGAATTGCGTGGGCCCGATCTAATCCTGACGAAGCAGCTCGCGCTGCTAGAGAAATTGGTTCTTACCTCTATAATCACCCCGGACTAGTCGCTGGGCGATTTACAGCGGGTTTAACGGTGTCTGCTCTCGCAAAAATGTCACCACAACAAAGCGCTGGTCTATTCGCGATTGCCACAACCGGCGGCGGATATCGAGGAATTGATAGGATTATGTCGCAGCTCGGTAAAGACGGGGCAAGATCTCTGTTACCAAGCACGTTGGGGACCGCTCAGCTTGCTAGCGGTCTAGGCGCGAAAATTGGATTTGATTCTAAGTCAGTTAATTTGACGGCGACTTGGACAAGTACGCCGACGGGGAGCTTAATACCACAGAAGAGTCAACTTATCATTTGCAACGTGAACTCAGCGCAGAATCATTGTTAGCAATTCCGGTTAGGCAAGTATCATGAAATTCAGACTGTCTAGAGCTGCACTGTGGCTAATTATGCCGATTTTCGGCGTCGCGGCTCCCTGGCTTGTCGGTATAGCGCTCCTGGATATCAATGAGGGGAAGATAACCTCAATTGGGGCAACAGTATTCGCAGCTGTATCGATAGCTATATCGTATGGAATTTTCCGATATGTAAAAAATAACTAGAATTCAAGTTCTTGTTGCGCAGACATTGTTTGGAATCGACATTAGGCGTTCTATGGGTGAACGGGCAGCCGGTTTACGCACCGTGACGTGATAGGGTCGACGGCCCCTGCACCGGCGTAGCTGTACGATGATGCGGTCCTTGAGCCACGTCTAGAGCATTTTTCGATCAGTAAGCATCATAACCGGCGGCTGCGAAGTAGTTGGCGCATTCGATGGGTGTGAAGGCGTCGAGGCAGTCGCCGATGACGCGCCAGAGGTGTTCGACGGTTCGGGCTGCGGCTTTGCGGAGCAGGGTCTTGAGCTTAGCGAAGGCATTTTCGATCGGGTTGAAGTCGGGCTGTAGGGCGGCAGGAACAGGAGCTGCCCGCCAGCTGCCTCGATGGCTTCGCGCACCGCTGCGCTCTTGTGTGCGGGCAGGTTGTCGAGGATCACGACGTCGCCGGACGCGAGCGTCGGCACGAACACCTGCTGGGTGTGGGCAAGGAACCACTCGCCGGTCATCGGCCCGGCGAGCACCATTGGCGCGGTCATGCCGGTCAACCGGAGCGCACCGACGAACGTGGTGGTCTTCCAATGGCCAGTATCCATCCGCGCGAGGCCGCATTGCCGCCGGCGGCGAAGGACTGCTCATAAGAGCGCTCGTACGAGTGCTCATAGGAGTGGGTGGTGGGCCAGATCACGGTGTTTTCGGGTCCCGAACGTCGTCGGCGCTGGAGCGTAGAGCAGCGGGTGCTCGCGGTTGATACCCTGGTGACTGAGATTGGCGATCTGCCGGACGAGACGCTCTAGCGCGGCGTGGCTCGGATCGGGGACGGCGATCCGCTCGATCCGCCCGTCCAGGCTCTCTAACCATACCTTGCCGGGCCGGTTGATGAAGATGTCGGTCACGTCCTAGCGTTGCAGGACCGGTGCGAGCGGTGCGAGATAGACTTCGAGATAGCGCAGTTCCCGACCGGCGCCGGTCGCATCGTTCGCCGGCATGCTCATCGGCCCACCGCCGGCGTTCCGCCGAAGTCGAGATCGCGCGCGACGAAGATCGCGATCTCGGCGCCCTCGCGAACCTTGACCGTTGTGCGCGGCTGGATGTTCGGCAGCAATTGCTGGCCGACCGACCCCAGCTGGTTGGGCAGGCCGACGATCACCGAGCCGTTGCCGATTCGCGATGCCCGCTCGACCCCGATAGTGAGCGCCGATTGCAGCACGGCGTTAGCAAACCTCTCGAAGAAGTGTGTGTTGACGCTGCCGGCAACGCCTGAGCCGCCAAGCCGGTCCGTGGCGGGCGAGTCCAACCGTATCGCGACTCCATCCGGACGGATCAGCCGCGTCCAGGTGACCAGGACCCGGCGCTGATTGCCATTGGCGTCCGCCTTGAACTCGCCGATGAGCCGGCTGCCGCGGGGGATGAGCACGCGGCTGCCGTCGAACCCCGCCGCGTCGAGTGTCACCAGCGCGCGCACGAGGCCAGGTCGATCGGAGTTGAGCGGGGTCTCCAGCACGGCCGGGATCAATGTCCCCTGCGGGATCAGCGTCGCGCGGTTGCGGATCAGCGTGGCGCGCACCGCGTCATTGTCCGCCGGTGCCGATCCGGCTGCCCCCTTGTCGCTTCCCGCCGTTCCCGGTCCTGCCGCCGTTGTCGTGGCTAAACCGCTGGTAAAATCCATCACCATTGGCGTCTCGCTTCCCTCGCGCCGCGGCTGCGTTTGCGGCGGGGAAGCGGGTGGCGGTGCAAATTGCGGCATCGGTTGCGGTGTCGGCACGAACGCAGAGTTTGGAGCGGGTCGCGGGGCAGGGGGCGCGAGCTGCTCGACCACCACCGCAGGTGCCGGCGGCGGCGCGGGCGCTGGCGGCACGGCGAGTGGCGCGACAGGCGCGAGGGCGGTCGGGGCGACCGGTCGCTCACGCGCGGCGACGAGTGCGCGACGGCGCGCGTCGAGCGTCAGGAACAGTAGGATCGCGAGCCCGGCGCAGATCGCGAAGATCAGCGGCCCTGATAGCAGCACCCGTGGAGGCGGGACCACCGGTCGCACATTGTCGACCTGCAGCGTGTCGCGGGGATCGGCGGCGGCACTCATCGCTTGGCTTTCGGCACGAGCCGGACCGCGCGGGCCTCGTCGCGGCCAAGCTTGAACACATAGGCCTTGGCGAACCCCTCGATGACATAGGTGCGATTGACCACCAGACCGTTGACGAGCATTCGCCGGCCTTGTGGGTCGATCCGGTAGACGGCGGGCTGGCTCGCATCGGCGGCCCATTCGATGAACGTCTTCTGGCCATCGTCGTACATCGAAATCGGCCAGAGACTGCGAGCCCCACGGACCCGGTATTGGAACGGCTGGGAAGCCGCAGCAACGCCACCGCTATTGGCGGCGGTCGGCTGTGGATAGGCGAAGCGCAGCACGAGAGGGGCGCTTCCGTCGGTCCCGTTCGTTGCATTCAGGGTGAACAGGTACCGCCGGCTGTCAGTCAGAATGGTGAGGTTGGTCGAGTTCGCGGCACCGGTCGAGCGGACGAACACCGTGTCCCCCCGCTTTGTCGCTTGCACCTGCCAGCCACTGCCGTCGCCGATCGAGATCGCCTCGATCCGCTCGTCGGTCGACAGCTGGATGGTGAGAACATAGCCGCCCGCGATGCGAAGTGAGATCACCTCATCGGGATCGTAATTGGCGATCTGCACTCGAGGATCGCCGCCCACCGACTGCGGGCGCACTTCGGCTCGGCCCGGCGCTAGTGGTAGCGGCGCGACCGAAGCGATAGCTGCCAGCAGCAGGGCGAGAGGCGCGGCGCGCATCAGCGCTTCGTCTGCGCGGTGGGCGCTACCGCTGCGGAAACCGGTGGCAAGGCGGGCGGTGCGGGAGTAGGCGCGACCTGGGGAATGACGGGCGGCGCTTCCTGGTCGCGTCGATAGTGCGTCACCTGGAACCCAAGCGGGTTGATCAGCCGGTCGTCGAGGCTGGCGGGTGCCTGCACGAACCGGTAGCGCAGCACCGCGACCCAATAGGCATGAGGGCCTTGGTCCTGCCCCTGGTCGACCCGCTCGGTCTCGAACCGGACCAGTGCGCTATTGGCCCCAAGTGGCGAGACACTGCGGATCGTGGTGCGGACGATGGAGGTGCGGGGCAGGCGGTTGAACGGGCTGAGCGGGTTGCTCGCCTGCATCTTGCCCGCATAGTCGCGGCGCGTCTCCGAGCCCGACCAGAGCGACACCTTGCGATACTCATAAGCGACGTCAGTGATGTCAAAGCTCTCGCGGGCGACGACATATTGCGCGAGCAGCGATTGGGTGAGCGCGCTGTCGGGAGTGATCGCGCTCGCCCCCGATCCGCGCAGCACCTGGGTGTGCCCGGTCGCGCGGTCGACCAGCAGCGTATAGGGCTCGACCGTCTTGAGCGGGGCGAGCGCCGCGAGCGCGACCGCCTCGAGCAGCGCGATCCCGGCGGCGACCGAGGCGATTGCCCAGGCTAGAGCGCGCGAGCGGCGGAAGCTCGCATCGCGCTCGTCGGCCCAGCTCTGGCTGGCGGCATAATAGCTGTCGCGCGAGGGAGCACTCTTCATGTCGTTCATCATCTCTGGTCCCGCTTTGCCGCAGCACTCGACCGGCGCGGGCGATCACGCCGGCCCTGCTGCCCGAGCGAGGCGGTTTGCCCCGCCGCTTCGGTCCGGCCTGCCCTCGCCCCCTGCCCCTCAGTCACCTCGATCCGCGATGCGACCAGCTCGCGGCGTTCGGCCGTTGCGACCGCCGAGGCGATCGCTGCTGCACGGCTAGGCGGCGCATCGGCAATCGACGAAATTGCCGGGCCGACGGTGGCGCGGGCGACCGGTGCTTGCTCGGACGCTGCCTGCGGGGTCCTGGCTGCGCGCTCGACGAAGTTCTGGACGACGGTGAGCTTGAGCCCGGCGGCGACGCGAGCGACGGCGCCGAACAGCGCAATGAGGATCAGTGCGAGGAGGCCCGCGCTCGCGAAGATCTCGCCGGGCAGCAGGGTAACCGGCTCGCGGCGTGCGGTCAGATCGCCCAGCAGCCGCACCTGCGGTTCGACGATCGCCAGCGCTAGTGCGATTACGATCACAGCCCCCGCGGCGGCCAGCGCCGCGGCGATAAGCCCCCGCAGCCAGCCGATGAACAGTCCGCGCGTCGCATCGAACAGGAAGCTCGCGGCGAAGATCGGCGCCAGCGCGAGCAGCAGGCCGGCAACGACCCGGGGCGCGAGCATCCCGGCCATCGCGCTTAGCGCGAACAGGGCGTTGGCCGCCTGCAGGATGACCTGCGGGGAGAAACCACCCGCCGTGCCGCTCAACAGCGTTTGGAAAGCCGGAGCTGTTGCTGCGACGCTTGCACCCGCGTTCGGATCGGTGCCAGGAGGCGTCAGTGGCGGCGGCCGCAACGCCGCGTCGAGCGCCCCATAAACTCCCTGGACGCGTGCCGCGAGGCTCTGCGGATCGTTCGAGCCGAGCGCCGTCGGCGCGGCGAGCTGCGCCGCGAGCTGTTCGGGCCAGCCCACCACGACGTCGTAGATCAGCGGCCGAAAGGCGGCCCATTGTGTGGCGAGCGTCACAACAACGCCGATCTTGACGGCCGCTATCACCCCGTCGCGCAGCTCGACCCGGTCGCCTAGCAGCAGCCGATAGCCGATGAGCGCGATGAAGATTGTGACGAGGCCTTGCAGCAGCGTGCCGGTGCTCGCAGCGCTGGCGAGCGCTTGATAGCCTTCCGCCCCCAGCTGGCGTGCCTTGCAGTCGACGAAGGCGACGACCGAGGTCACGTAGGGCGCGCTAGGATCGAAGCTCGGGCAGGCCATCAAGCGACCTTCAACAGCTCGGGGAGCCAATTGGCGGGATCGTCGCCGGTGCGCCCCCGGATCTCGTCGAGCAGCCGTACCGTGCGCTCGCGGCCCGACAAGATGGTCAGCAGGTCGGTCTCGCCGGCCAGGTTGAGCCTGGCGACCACGCTGTCATTGCCATGCTTGATTAGGAAGCAGCGGGCGGTATCGGGGAGGCTGCGCACCAGATCGAATTCATGGGCGGTAAGGCCGAACCCCTCGACATAATCGCGCGCCTGCGCCTTCGGGTTGGCCATGAAGATCTGGGTCGCCGCCTGCTCGACGATCGCGCTCGCGATGCGGCTGGAGAGGGCATCCTCGGCGCTTTGCGTCGCGAAGCCGACCAGGCCGTTGCGCTTGCGGATGGTCTTTTCCCAGTCCTTCAACTGGGCGACGAACACATCGTCGTCGAGCGCCTTCCAGCCTTCGTCGATGACGATGATGGTAGGCTGTCCATCGAGCCGTTCCTCGACCCGGTGAAACAGATACATCATCACCGGGGTGCGTAGCGCTGGCGCGTCGAGGATGCGGGTAATGTCGAACCCGATCGTCTGCACGCCGAGATCGGTCTGGTCCTGCGCATGGTCGAACGCCCAGGCATATTCGCCGTCCCCCCACCACGGCCGCAGCCGCGACCAGAGGTCGCCGCGCTGCGGACGCTCGCTGCCGCGGAACAGCTCCGAGAAATAGCGCAGGCGACGATAGGGGAGGGGTGCCAGGAAGTTGGCATCGACCGCCTCCTTGATCCGCTCGGCGTCGCTCTCCGCCGCGGTGCCGCTGGCCGTTGTTAGCCGCGCGATCCAGCGAAGCAGAAAGCTGCGGTTCTCGGGCGTGTCGGGCAGCTGTAGCGGGTTGAGCCCGGTCGGCATGCCAGGCCGCAGGACATCGTAATTGCCGCCGATCGCACGGATGAATAGTTCCGCCCCCCGGTCCTTGTCGAAGAACACGATCCGGGGATTGAAGCGGCGAGCCTGCGCCAGCAGGAAATTGAGCACCACGGTCTTGCCCGACCCCGAGGGGCCGATCACCGTGAAGTTGCCGAGATCGCCCTGATGGAAGTTGAAGTGATAGGGGCCTGCCGCCGTGGTCTCCAGCAGGGTGACGGGCGTTCCCCAGTGGTTGCCCTCGGCGCGGCCGATCGGGAAATTATGCCCGCTCGCAAAGTTTGCGAAGTTGCTGCTCGAGATCAGCGCGCGGCGGGCGATGAACTTGAAGTTGCCGGGGAACTGCGCCCAGAAGGCCGGCTCCATCGCCATCTCCTCGCGCACCGCGATGATCCCACGGTCGGTGAGCGCGGCCTGGACCTCAGCGACGCCCTCGTCGACCTCCTGCAATGTCTCTGCGCGCACCGCGATTGTAAGGTGATGCTCGCCAAAAGCCGCGCGGCCGGCGGCAAGATCATCCTTGGCTTCGCTAAGTTCGGCGCGCAGGCTCACCGCCTCGTCATCGGCCGCGCGCATCCGGCGGAGCGCCAAATTCATCGCGCCAAGCCCCGCCGATCGGTCGACGAACGCGAAGCTTTGCGACACGACGAACTCGAACGGCACGCGCAGCAGATCGTCGAACATTCCGGGGAAGGTGTGGCCGGGATAATCCTTGATCGACAGCATCGCGGCGAAAAGCCTTGGCGCCTCGCCGGTGACGCCAAGCTCCAGCGCGTTCTGCCCGAAGCTCACCCGGCGATAGGGCAGATACTGCCCGACATCGCCGTGCGGCATCCGGACTGGCCGATACTCGGCATTGTAGAGCGCCGAGAGGAACTCGAGCGGCTCGGAGGCTAGTCCAAAAGGGGCGTCATAGGCTGAGAGGACCTGCGGCGCGTAACTGCCCAAGGCGGCGACCAGCTGCTCAACCGCGGCATCGAGCGCACGACGCTCCTCCGCGAGCCAACCGTCCGCTCGATCGTCTGCGGAACCTCTAAGCAGCTTCGCTAGGCGATCGGCTATGCCGCCGCGGCCCTTCAGCGGGCGGCGAACGACGGTCAGGTAAAGGTCGTTGGCGAACAGCGCCTTGTCCTCGAGCCGGGAGCGCCAGCGTGTATCGAGGTCTTGGCTGAAGGCGTCGGCAAAGCTGCCGTCCACACGGGGGGCAACCCGTCGCCGGACAATGTGGTGGTAGAGCGCGAAGCGCGACGTACCGATTGCCTGCAGCATCGAGTCGCGCAGAGCTTTCCGGTAATTGAGCTCGTCGGTATCGGCGGTCTCGAACATCAGCCCGCCGAGCCGCACTACCTGCATCAGCAGACCATCGCGGGTTAGCATCGTGCGGTCGTCGAGGTGACGTAGATAGGGAAGGCGATCGCCTGCCAGCGCTTCCCTGGCAAGCGCGCGCGGATCACTCGTTATGCGCGGTACGAGTTGCATTGCCACAAGCGGTAGTTGCGCACCCGCGGGCAGCGCGAGGTCTTGACCAGCCAAAGGTCGAAGAAGCGTGGTTCGCCCACGCAAACGACGAAGCCGAGGACGTGGATCAGCAGCGCCGCCAGGAACACCCAGGGCGATTTGAAGATCAGGAACAACTCGGTGGTCGCGATCGCGTTGATGACCAGGAAACTGTAGGGGACGCCGCCGAACATCTGCGGCCGCGTCAACGCCACGAACAGCCGGTCCCGCTCGAGCTCGGCCAACTCAGCCTCCGATAGCGGCGGTCGATTGAATGCCGGCGACGATGCTCGTTGCACCGAACAGGATGAAGCAGCCGAGGATCACGGTAACCCCGTAGCGCCAGTTCATCCGCCCAGTGAGCATCAGGAAACCGACCGAAGCGACCGCCATCACCGCCACGACGGTCGCGACCGTGCCGAGCAATGTTCCCTGCAGCCATTGGACGGCACCCAGAATGGGGCCGGAACCGGCCGGGTCGCTAAACGAGGCCAAGACGGGGGCGGGGATTACAACGAGGCCGCCAAAAACAATCGTTCCGCCTAGACGGCCAGAAGGCAAACAGCATCCTGCCGCGCGTTGGGACTGTGACATGACCGCCTATCCCCCTTCAATCTAATGAGTTGCCCAATAACAGAGCCGCGAGCACGGAACCGTGGCAGTAACGAGCGAAGCAGGTGGCAATGATAATGATATGTTCCAATCAGAGTCTAGCGCATTTGAAACAAAAAGTGTTGGCAGCGCTGTCAGGCTTGCTTTGAGCCGTTACGCATCCGAAAGGAACGACGAAGAATGGTGTGCTCGCAGAGCGGGGCGCTAGGTCAGAATTTGACACCTCCGCGAATCTGTTCCCCACTATGCTCGGCGAGCAAGGTCTGCGTCCTCCGGCCTGCGCGATCATTGGGGTGCCCCTTCGATGATTTGGGCGCAGGTCTGGTTTTAAGAGGAAGCAGGCCTCCGCCAACGGCAGAGCAGGGGGTGTTGAGATGGAACCGGCCGAATCGGCAGTAACATGGCTTGTTTCCTCACTGACCGGTTCGATTGCTACGGCGGTCGCTGCAATTGCCGTTGGCGTGGTTGGACTGCGGTGGCTGCAAGGGGAAGCCGAATGGCGTCGTGGGGTCCAAGTGGTTCTGGGATGTGCTCTGGTGTTCGGCGCCGGTGCGATCGCCTCAGCTGTGACGCAATTTCGGGATCAATTTTCAGCACGCGACGAGCCCAATTACCCTTCGGTTGTAGTGACGGCCGTGCCGGTCAAACCTGCACCGGTCGATCCTTATGCGGGCGCTGCTTATTTCCCAGCTAGCCAGCCAAAGTGATTGCCGCGCTCTGACAGGATTGGCATGGTGCTGTTATTTTGCCGATGGGTGCGCTTTTGTCCATGAACAGCACCGGCAAGCAAAAAATTGAGATCGTTACGCCATCGGCGCTTGTTGAACCTTTTAAATATTGTCATCCTGCAATCGAAACGGTCGAATCGCCGTTGAGATTGGGGCAGTTTATATCGACAGCAGGGGTGCATATTTATGCGTTGGACGGTTGTTCTAACACTTGCGCTGATCGGCGCGTCGGTAGCGCGCGCCGCCGAAACCGTCACCTACAAATATGACAGCAAGGGTCGACTGGTGAAGGTCATTCGCTCAGGCGGGCCCAATGCGACGGCGACGACTGATTACTCCCACGACAAGGCCGACAACCGCCAGAATGTGAAGACGACAGGCGCGCCGCGCTAGCGCTGCACTCGCGTAATCACAGTAGCTCTAATTGGGTCTGATCCGGCCGTGGCATGTTCCACGGCCGCCAGAAAACTTGTGTCCAAAAGGGGATAGAGGATGCCGAAGCTTTTCGGAACTCGTTGCTGTGCCCGCCGCGCCGTGCTGGTCTTGACGACGGCTTTGTGTAGCGGTCTCGCCGCGCCGGCGATGGCCCAGACGTCCCCGCATCCCTATTCGGATGCGAACGGCGTCGATCTCGTCACCGGCAAGTTCAACTTGAAATTGCCGATCGCGTCCATCGGGGCGGGGCAAGCGAAGCTCGACCTGATCGCGTATGACGGTCGCACCGATAACTGGTCGCAAATCTACCTCACGGCCTCCTCTTCGGGCAGCGTTACGACCTACACCGTTTTGCTCGGCATCGAGTTCGACACCTTCACCACATCTACGGGTTCGGCCTCAACGCGGGGCACGGGCGCGACGCTAAGCTTTTCGGGCGACAGTGCCACTTACACCGCGCGGGACGGAACGGTCATCCAGTTCGGAAATCCTGCCGACGTTCAGGGCGGCAGATCGAACCTATGCGACTATAACAACACGACCAACTGCACCCTGCTCGCTTCCTCGATCTCGGGGAGAAGCGGCATGGACGTGACCATGAGCTGGGATGTGCTGCCGCAATGCGCGAACTACTTCAATCCCGATGGCACGCTCGACTGTAGCTATTTCTGGCGCCTCGCCCAGGTGAGCAACGACGCTGGCTATTCGATCACCTGGAACTATGCGGGGACGCGGCAGCCCGATTGGTCGCGGCGAGTCAGCGCGACGCTGCAGAACGCCAACGTGGCGGCGTCGTCCTGGCCGACGGTGACCTATGGCAACCCTTCCTCCAACGTCTATACGATCACCACCCCCGCCGGGAGCGTCTGGCGGATCACCGGCACCGGTCAGCTGATCTCGGGGGTAAAGCGGCCCAGTGCGAGCGCCGACACGCTGACCGTGCTCTACAACGGCGGCACCGGGACGGTGACCTCGGTCACCAATAACGGGGTCACAACCAGCTACAGCCGATCAGTTTCGGGCAGCACAGCGACCGAGACGGTGACCGACGCCCAATCGCGCCAGACGACGATCGTCTCCGATCTCAACCTTTATCGGCCCACCCAGATCACCGATCCGCTCGGCCGGGTGACCAGCTATCAATATGACGCGCTGAGCCGCCCGACGCAGATCACCTATCCAGAGGGCAATCAGGTCCAATATGGCTATGACGGGCGGGGCAATTTGACCTCGACGCGGCTGAAGGCCAAGCCGGGGTCGGGGTTGGCCGATCTCGCGACCACCGCCACCTTCCCGTCGAGCTGCACCGATGCCGCCTGCAACCAGCCGATCTCGACGACCGACGCGCGGGGCGCCGTGACCGATTATAGCTATGACGGCACCACCGGGCTGGTCCAGACGGTGACCGCGCCCGCGGGTGCCAATGGCGTTCGGCCGCAGACGCGTTACGGCTATACGACCGTCGGGAGCGTGGCGCTGGTGAGCAGCGTGTCGACATGCCAGACCGCGTCGTCATGCGGCGGCACCGCGGACGAGCAGAAGACGACGATCAGCTACAACAGCAACCTCTTGCCGACCAGCGTGATGACGGCTTCGGGCGACGGCTCCGTGTCGTCGACCAGCGCGATCAGCTATGACGCGATCGGCAACACGCTCTCCGTCGATGGGCCGCTGCCCGGCGCCGACGATACGACCGCCTATCGCTATGACGCCGATCGCCGCGTGCTGGGTGTGATCGCGCCCGATCCCGATGCCGCCGGCCCGCGCCGGCGGCGCGCGACGCGGGTGAGCTACAATGCCGATGGTCAGGCGACACTGACAGAGGCGGGGACGGTCGCCTCGGCGAGCGACGCCGACTGGGCGGGGTTCGCGAGCGCGCAGCAGCTGGCGAGCGGCTATGACACCAATGGCCGCAAGGTGAGCGACGCGGTCACCGCCGGTGGCACGACCTATCAGCTGACCCAATATGGCTATGACGCGCTGGGGCGGGCGGAATGCGTCGCGGTGCGGCTGAACCCGGCGGCGTTTGGCGGTCTGCCCGGCGCTTGCGCGCTCGGCACCGAAGGGAGCGACGGCGCGGACCGGATCACACGCACCAGCTATGACGCGCTGGGCCGCGTGGCGAGCGTGACGACCGGTTACGGCACGGCGGAAGCCGCGACCGAGACCACCGACTACACGGCGAACGGCCAGACGGCCTATGTGATCGACGCGAACGGTAACCGGACCAACTATGCCTATGACGGGTTCGACCGGGTAGCGCAGGTCAACTATCCGTCGCCGAGCATTGGGGGCGGGGCGAACCCGGGCGATTACGAGACCTATAGCTTTGACGCGAACGGCAATATCACCTCGCGCCGGCTGCGTGACGGGCAGGTGCTTTACTATAGCTATGACGCACTTAACCGGCGCACCTATGACACCAACCCGAAGACGGGCGTTGCCGAGGTCGATGTCGCCTATCAGTATGACAATCTCGGCCGATTGACCTACACCAACGACGGCAATGGCTGGTATGTGTCGCTGGCCTATGACGCGCTGGGCCGGGTGACGCGGCAGGCCAGCAACGTGCAGACGACGGGGACGGCGCTGCAATATGACGCGGGTGGCCGGCTGGCGCGGATGACGTGGCAGGACGGGTTCTTCGTGACCTATGAATATGACGCCGCCGGCAACGTCACCAACATCCGCGAGAATGGCGGGTTCGTGCTGGCGAGCTATGGCTATGACGATCTCGGGCGGCGGACGAGTATCAGCCGCGGCAATGGGACTGCGACCAGCTACAGCTACACGCCGCTGTCGCAGCTTTACTCGCTGACGCAGGATCTGGGCGGCACGGCTTATGACGTGAATTTCGGGTTCGGCTATAACGCGGCGGGCCAGATCGCGAGCAGGGTGACGTCGAACGACGCCTATGTGTGGACAGGGGTCGCCAATGTCGATCGCGGCTATGGCGTGAATGGGCTGAACCAGCTGACCTCGGCCGGAGCGACGGCGCTCGGCTATGATGCGCGGGGCAACCTGACGAGCTCGGGCGGGACGACGTTCAGCTACAACACGCGCAACCAGCTCTACGGCAGCAACAACGGCGCCTGGGCGTACCGCAACCCGCTCGGGCTGCTCGGGCAAGCCTCCGGCATCGGCGACCTCGACTACGTCGGCGCGAACCTTATCACCGAGACCAGCGGCGGCGGCCTTGCACGGCGCTATGTTTACGGCCCCGGCACGGACGAACCAATCCTTTGGTACGAGGGGACCGGCACGAGCGATCGGCGGTGGCTGCATGCGGACGAGCGCGGCTCGATCGTTGCTATGAGCGACGGGGCAGCCAACGCGCTCGCGGTCAACACCTACGACGAGTACGGCATCCCCGGCGCTGGCAACCAGGGGCGGTTCCAGTATACCGGGCAAAAATGGGTCGCCGACCTCGGGCTCTACGACTATAAGGCCCGCATGTACTCCCCCACCCTCGGCCGGTTCATGCAGACCGATCCCATCGGGTATGCCGATGGACTGAACTGGTATAATTATGTCGGCGGGGATTCGATAAATCGGAATGATCCAAGTGGTCAATGCACTTATCAAATTTGGGGTATATATACGTATAACTATCAAGATGGCAAGCTTATCTCAAAAGTACTTAACCACACTGAAGTTGAATTGTTTGACTGCGACAACGCTAATTTTGGCGGTGGCGGTGGCGGTGGCGGTGGCGGTGGCGGTGGCGGTGGCGGTGCTCCCGGCGGTGCTCCGGAATGTCCTCCTCCTCCTTCAGGCGCGTTATTAGCTCCAGGATTGGTTGCAGCGGGCGAAACAGTGGCCGTCGCGAGTTCGTTGCCAATGCTCGTAATGAT
>Ga0310345_10000751_pt1 | contig 42705 bp, 47 predicted proteins | sample HC15DNA20500_MG_FD_204667 | JGI IMG/M metagenome (GOLD analysis project Ga0310345, IMG submission 204667) | Marine microbial communities from station ALOHA, North Pacific Subtropical Gyre - HC15-DNA-20-500_MG | ecosystem: Environmental > Aquatic > Marine > Oceanic | place: Pacific Ocean: North... | reverse complement strand
TAGAATTCAGTTTCTCTTGCATGCATTGTTCCGGTCCAATGTGACCAAATCCCCGCCACAAGTGCAGGCGTGAAGCTTCCTTCACCCCGTACACCGATCGCGTATGGGCGCTTGTACTTTGGATCGGTTCTGTCCCACTCATAGAAGCAGCGGATTGGTATCAGACAGCGATGCTGTTTTGCAGACCCGACATAGGCTTTTCGGTTTAAGAGGTCTTCAGATCGCGCGTTAATAGTGCTGTATCGCTTTTTTGTCGGGTCTCCCTGATACCAAGGTGGAATGAAATCCCAACGAGCATACTCTCCCCAGACATACTCCTGATCTCTGAGAACAACGGGAATCTGTTGAGTGGGGGCAGTGTTGTAATTGGGTTCAGGCTCGTTCGGTGGAGATGGAAAAGTAAAGCCGGCCAGCTCATGGATTTCCGCCCAGGTAAGGTCATGACTGTATCGTCCGCACATATTTTTGTTCCTTCGTCCAAGTCCGTGCCGGCCTAATCGTTTTGTCCGATTTCATAGATAGAAGGGTCGTATTCGATCCGGTGCCCCTCACCTACAGGTGTCGTGCGTGCGGATCGCTCTAGCCGTATCCAGCGAACGGTTAGTCCTTTGCATTTACGCCTCTGGAGAGGGGTCAGTTTCTTTCTGGCATCGAGCATAAGCATAATTGCTGCATGGAGCCTAAAGAATGGCGAAGAGGCTGCCATGCCCCGGTCACCAGCGAGAACAAGCGGCAAATTTTCATGGAAGTTGCGGAGCATTTTCTCATGCCAGCCCATTTCGGGAAACTCATCGAGATATTGCTGATAATCCTGAAGGAAAGCCTTGAACTGATCGTTCCAGCCAATAGTCATTTTGGTGCCTCAGCATCTGGACACCCTGTCCGCATGCTGATGATACAATTTCAATCACCGAATGTCACTGCCTTCAAAGCACTGGTCCTTTGAGTATGCAGCTCAGTCGCTGCCATAAGTACCTTTGACTATGCTGTTATCACCTCCAAACCTTTGGCAAATTTGAAGTGTGATTTTATGGTGTTTCTGCAAGTTCCGAAGATGAGCGGCGACCAGCTTTCTCCATTCTTCATCATGTGGTTCCGTTCCGCTCATTTTGGCCTTTATCAAATCGTTCCAGCCTTTCGAAATCTGCCCGTAAGACTTGAAAAGGCGTGAATATTCTTCTGATAGTGAATTTGACATTGTTTTATCCTGCTCTGGGTGGCTGAATTGCCACTTTTCATATCTATCTATGCCAGAGCAGAAAAATGGTGTCGGTTTCGGCAAATTATTCCAATGACCAAGTCATGAAAGCAATTTTCGTTTAGATTGTTTTCCTCTACTCTTGATGTCTGTTTTATTGTTCCAAGAGGCTTTCTTGCATGACGCAGCGCGCCAACATAAACGGGACCAGCATCTATGCCTTTCAGGCCGATGAACCCCTATGGGCTCTTTGGCAACAGGAATACAAAGCTGGCAATCTCACGTTGCCCTGTTGTGGCGGTTCAGCTGTCCCGAGAGAACACCCTGCATCCGGTGTAAAGTTCTTTTCTCACGCACCTTACGCAGCCCGCACCTGCTCGTGGAAGGCGACCGGAGCACATCACGAGGATCTGGTTTATGAAGCAAGCTCTGTGCTCGATCAGATTGGCTGGAAAGTCGAAACCGACTGTTGGATTGAAGAAGTATCCGTCGATATTGTCGCAACCGATCCGGATACTGGAGAGCGTATTGCGATTTTGATCGAGTCAGCACCACAGTCAGAGCGCACGGACGATACATTGATCGCTGAAAACAAGCGCATTGAAGAAGCAGATCTGCAGAGTGTCATGTGGTTGGTGCCAGTTCAGCGATATGATCATCTGAAACAAGATTTGTTGGCCCTACCTTATCAGAGAAGCGAGGATCAGGCAGAAAACACCATTGGAAATATAGCATGGCTGCTACGCAGCGGACTTAAGATGCTTAAAGAGGCGGAGGCACAGGCTGGCAGCGCGAAGGATCCCCAGTTGAAGCCCGCAGCCTTATCCGGTCACATGTCCGTACCAATTGTTCCTCAGCCGACAGGAATTGAGGCGGATCCGGAATGGCAGGACGGAAAAGCATCCGTTGGTTCACCCACTGTGCGTGTCGAACGCTTGATGCGTCTGGCAAATCGCTGGCTACCACCGGATCGTGCAGATAAGTGGTTACAACGCGTGCATCCGTCTGTCAGCTTCAAGAATTCACCGATTGGAGCTGCTGAATGCTCTGCAACCGGATATCTTGAGGCTCAGGAAGCACTCAAGGCAGATATTCCGAATGAAGAGCAATCAGAACTGATTTGATTTTTGCAAGTGAAAGCTGGCGTCACTTTTTTACAGATGACAGACTAGGATTGGTTGCTTGTGTTTTGGTAGTCGCAATAAGGCTATTGATAGGGCCATCTGCCAAGGACGCCAGATCTGCTAATGATATTTCCGCTTCCTTCAGCTTCTTGAGCAAATCAATGCTTTCGGCGAGCGTGATCGGCTGTGCTACGACAATATCGAGACAGCGAATAGCCAATGCATCTTGGGTTGTCAAATTGCCGGAAGCTATAATCTTGCCGTCTTGAAAGGTGATGCTTTTCCCTCCTTCAAGCTCGTAATTCATCAAATATTCAAAACACATAAATGGCGTATCATTCTGTTCAAGAATTTTTGAACTTAGCGCTTCAATCTTTGCGGCAATTTCGGCACTCACTCTTTCTTGTACCGCGCTCGGCGGAATCACCACATTCGCGGTCAGTGATCCCCCTGCTGCTAGACCTCTTGCATTCCTGATGGCATCATCAATTGATGTTTTATCTACCTTCAACTCCTTGATGTCTGCCTCCAGTTTCACAAGCTCGGCTTTTTCTGCGTCGCTAGGGGTGGTCTTTGCCTTGAGCTCATTGAAGCGCTTCTCTTTGTCCGCAATCAAAGATGCAACCTCGTTCGCTGCTTTTCGGAGGCTATTTATTGATTGAGCTGCAGAGGCCTGGCTTTCGGCGCTGATTGTGACTACAGGCGCTTTGACAACGCCAGAAAGCTGTTCGATTGCCATGAGCGCAACCATGTTGCGCTGATACCGGCGCATCAAATGAGCATAGTTTCCTTCCGAAACGCCATTCAAACGGGCCTCGCATAGCCTATACATGCCGTCGCGCAAAAGCTGAATTGTTTGCGTTCGCAATCCAATGAACGATGCGCTCTCTTGTGTGGCCAGTGCCAACCCAAGTTCACCAACACCCTGCTTTGACAAATTGGCTGCTATCTCTGCTGCATATGCAGAAAGCGCATCCGGGCTAGGTTCGGCACATACGGATCGATCTTTGACGGTTCCATTAGGGGTAGTTGTGGTATCAACAATTATCGCCCTTTGCTTAACATCAACAATGGCTCCCCTGCCATTTGATATGTCAAGGTCCCGGTGGATGCTGTTGAAGTTGCCGCACCCCCCAATGACAATTGCAGGAATCATCACGAGTAATTTCGCTGATACTTTCATGCACCCCTCCCCAACACGAAGATTTCAAGCTCTCGCTCCTGCCTTGATCACCCTCATATTCACAACCACTGATTAAGGCATGGCTGATATTAACCACCAATGATTTAGATAAATCAAGCGGAAAACTTCCAGCTTATTCAATCTCGCGTTGTTTTCGTAGGTGCGAATTATCTCCGTCACATCGCGCTTTCTGCAAACGGCTCCGAGCTCTCAGCCAAGCGGCCTCGTTAAGCTCAGACTCGACCGCTCGAAGAAACTCAACAGCAGCACACGTCAGCCCTATTCCTGATTTTATTGCCCTGCTGATACTCGCCTATCTTCCCGGGCGGTTCATTAATATCGCAAATTTGTTTTAGGTCAGCCTGAGACGGGGTATTCAGACAAAATATGGCCATTCAACCGGAGGCCGCTAATTGCATAGACTTCCATCTGGAAAACGGTCCTTTAAAAGACGGCACAGAACAGTAGCGCAAATGTATGCATTGATGTATTCTGCAAGCAGCGCAAGCACGATAGGAGATAGCAAGCAATGCCATCCATCACCATTCGCAACGTTCCTGATGAAGTGCACCGGGCAATTCGGGTGCGCGCAGCCATGCATGGACGTAGTGCAGAAGCTGAACTACGTGACATCCTGGACAAGGCAGCGAAACCCGAGGGACGCCTGAAGCTGGGTTCGCTGTTAGCTTCGATCGCTCGCGAAGCGGGCGGACTGACCGATGCCGAAGCAGAGGGCTTCAATCAGCTCCGCGACAAAACGCCAGCCGAGCCAATGAGGTTTGAATGATCGTCATCGACACCAACGTCATTTCCGAGTTGTGGAAAATCGCGCCGAATCCCACCGTTCTGGCGTGGATCGATGAACAGGCCATTGAAACACTCTATTTGTCCGCGATCACCGTCGCCGAAATCCGCTACGGGCTTGCGACAATGCCCGAAGGCAAGCGCCGCAAGGTCTACGAGGAACGTCTAGTGAACGAGGTTCTACCGGCCTTTGCGGGTCGCGTTTTGCCTTTTGATATGGACGCTTCACAAGCGTACGCGATCTTGATGGCGCGAGCCAAGGCCGAAGGCCAGGCCATCGGCACGGCAGATGGCTACATCGCTGCCATTGCAAGTGCGCGCGGCTTCTCCGTCGTAACACGCGACGTTGCGCCGTTCCAGGCGGCTGGTCTCAAAGTCATTAATCCATGGGAGATAGCGAAATGATCAAGTCGTTTCGAGACATAACACTGACCATCGCAGAGCTCGAAGCATTAAAACATCTGCTGGCTACCGCGCGCCGCAAAAAGCAATATGCCTGCTTGATCGCAAACCTTTATGATAGCCGGTTCACTGTAGATATCAGGTTTTGTATGACCTACCTGAGTGGAGAGGGTGGTGACACGAGGCTGAAAGATGCAGTGTTGCTGGTTCTGCGGCTTGCGGAACAAGGAATTGAGTCGCATGAGTATTTTGGTCAGGAAACCGTAGAAGACCTTATCGCGAAATGGTCAATGCGAGAACTGGAATGAACACTCGACCACTATCGCAATGTTTTTCAATAGCTTAGATGGATTTGAAACTACTGACTGGTAAATCCTGTGAAGATCGGGTCCAGAGTTTGGGTTAATGATTTGTCTCGGCCGGGTTTGCTCTACCCCAGCCCCGGGACAGTCATTGCCGAAACGTGGAAATCCGATGCACAATTTACCGGCCACCTTTGGAAAGTGCATCATGACGATGGCCTCGATTGCTGGTATCGCGATCAGGATTTATCACCATTCCTTCGAATAGTTTCTGATAGAAGCTAATTAAAGTGATTTCACGGCGATGATTGCTATCTGGAGGCAGATAATCTGATTTCATTCGCAGTTAATGTGAGTTTGGCGAGGCTGATAAAATCACTTAATCTGAGCCGGAAAAGCACGATAAGTGCAAGTTTGACGGATTATAAATGCATTCCTCTATACTTAATCAGCTCACTTTCTGACATTACATATCGAGGGCCGCTTGTGTTGGCCCTCGATATGCATTTATGCGTCAACGTGTTACGCCCTGGGTGCCAGTGGGCACGGTGGGAAAGGTCGGGGTGCCGGTCGGCTGGGCGGCATAGGCGGTACCGCGTTCAGTGAAGGTGCTGTTGGCGCCTGGATATCGAATGATGATGCAGGTGGCGTGTACGATCGCGTGCCAAGACCCCACAGAGAATCAATATTTGCCAAATAGATGCCAACGCGGTCACCGTTGTCATTGATCAGGCCGTCAAAGTTATTCTGATGCGAATTGCCAGTTACGCGATCAAAGGAGCCAATCATTGCGTGCCAAGGGTCGTCTAGTTCCTGCGTTATTGCTTCAACCGACCGGTGATATGCAACATTGTCAGCCTGCTCCCCCGCATAGAAGAATTTTGCTGCGACAATTGCTGTAAGGCTGCCTTTACGCTCGCCTATAAATTGGACGGGGGAAAGAAGTCCTGCCATATAGATGCGCTCGATTGCATCAATGATGCGCTCGTCATGATCTTCATCCCAGATAACAGCAAAGTCATGAATTTGTGGAAAAGGAACTGATCGTCTCGTTACGTCCAGCCATTCAATGCAGCGAAATATTGAATAGTGCGTGCCGCGACCGAGGTGTCCGATGGGTTCAACCTCGTCATATAGACAGGTGAAAAGTGTCGAATATTGGCGTACAGCTGACATGAGCAACTCCGATGTCATCAGTGTTGATGTGAATTCCTTCACTGCAAACCAGCTTTCGGCCGGTTCACAAATCCTGAAAAGTGTACCCTGAAATTGCCTTCGGGCACAGGAGTATTGGGAGCTTGTTCAGAAATTTCCGTCGAATTTATAACAAATTCGCTCGACTGTCTGACCGGTTGCCTTTGCCAATGCGGAAAACGCAAACAATTCACATTCTTTCGCAGTTAAAAAATACTGCGGCTCTCTGAAAATCTGCGCACGATGCAAAAAGACTCCCTCAATCTCTTCGAAACCCTCAGTCGTTGCACACACAAACCATGGTCCATGTCGGTCGCGCAGCTGGATTTCCGCCACTCCCCGATTTTGCTCGGCACTGTTTCTGTCAGAAGTGAGAATCGTGCGGCAGACCTGAAACATGGAATCGATATCCCAGTTGCCATTCGGTTTCCGGCTAAGACGTGGACGTGTCCGAATATGTTGGGAAACAGCGAATTTTGCTTTGTTGGCCAGAGCATCCAGATTCCTCTCTAGTGATGCCGCGATGCCTGGGGCTCGCTCATAGAGTTCGGCACAACCCGTCCCAATACCCTGTTTCGGCCATGTGATGGACCCGCCGCGGGCAGCGTGCGTGAATAGGCGTCGCCAGGCTGGCAGAGACGTGTGTTTCCAGATTTCAAAATGAGCATCAGAGAGAAATGCATCACTTGACTGCCCTGGGCGCAACATTGTTGGGATACCGACAAAATTCGCTGATTTGGACATTTCGGAATGCTGTTCGCACCCGTGTTGACTGTCTATGTAATCATCAAAGACAAACAGACAGTCGGGATATTGCGTCAATGCGGTGTGATCAGTTTGCTCGCTGAAAAAGATCATGCCCTTGCTCTCACCCCAGAAAATCGATGACTTCTGGTTCGTCATGCAGAACGAAATAGTGTGCCCCGCGCCCGGCAACTGCGAGGGGCCTCTTCTTGATCGCGTAAACTGCGGTCATCCAATTGATTTTTCCACAGCACCAGAGCCAGATAACCGCGATGCTGTAACGCGCTGTCCGAGATCGTTTATGACAGGTTTTGCTGCTCATAATCGCTATCCTATATCCAGTCCATCGAATGGGTCAGGCTTCCTCATTCGAGTGCGATTATCCGGATCATTTCTCTCCTCCGCGATCTCTCGCGCGCGATCCCGAAGTTCCTTCGGTAGGTCTGCCTGCAGGCTATGTGCCAGATACAGCACCTCTTCAAGATCACTTAGAATTCCCGCCCTCATGTCTATGAACGAAGCAATCTTCAAATCATCATCAGGAGCAGCAAGCTGGTTCGACATCCTTACTGCTTCATGAGCAAGCACATGATGAATATCGGCAAGTGCCCTATCCCCAAGCGATATCGTCAACGGGGCATCTGCATCTTCGAACCCGGCACCTTCAGGGCGTGGATCCTGATCGGTAAGCTCTTTCAATCCGGGAAACAGCTCAGGGGACCAATGCCAGGGGTGGAAAGCTCCGTTGTGCAACTGTTTCAGCTTGTCAAACGCGTTGCCCTGGAGCACCACCCTCAAAAAATGAAAAGCATGCCCATTTAGGGTCATCACTGCATTGCCGGACGTGGTTTTGGTCATCTCTGGTCCTGTAATTCGCAGGATGCCCCTCAGTGCCAAATATTCCATTTGGAACTGAGGGACTAATGATCAGGCAAATTCTAACGGGCTGGCATCGATCTCGTGTGAGTCGGGAGCTTCTTTCTTCGCCGCCATTTGCTGTTGGATCCGTTCCTCCATCAATGATTCCTTGATGTCGTCAACCAGCTCCAACCCTGACGAATTGATCTTGATCGAGCCGTTGGTGACGGTTCCACCGATGTTCATCTGATATGAGGCATCGCCTTTTCCGAAATTCGAAACGCAGACGATGTTGACTTTCTCGCCTATGCTGGATGCATATTCTTCGAGTTCGGCATAAAAATCGTGGTCGATATGTTGAAACTTGCCCTGTGATGGGTCGAACGCGAAATACATCTCGCTCTTATCGTTCGCATAAGCAGCTGCGCCGACTTCGTCGATTTTCTTTGCCTCTCCTGCAAAGCCGGGGTCCTGGCGAAAGAGGTTCTTGATCCCTTCAGTGCAAGAGCTCCACAGATTCCCGAAGTCGCATTTTCGGACCATCACCATGGCGAGAGCACTGGCTGCACCTGCTCCGATCATGCCGCATGCCATCGGTCCGCCCGTCATCATGGCTGTTTGAAGGGTGTCGGGAGCTGACTGAAAGGCATCCAGCCCCTGAAGTGTGTTCTGATACCCTTGGATGAGGGTGTGCGCCGAGCTTTGCAGGCTTGCCAAGAATGGGCTTTCGGGATTGCCATTCACTGTGTGGCCCGCAGACAGGATCATGCCCCCGTACCCTACCAATGCGCCGACAATAGCGGACTGTTGAACTGATGGTGGAATCATCGAGATATCCTTCTAAAATATTCGGATCCACATCAGTATATTGGCCAGGCTTGTTACCAGGTTGGTTTTTCTGGCTCTGGAACGTGAACAGATTGGAGAATCGGATCGGTTATCTTGCTTCTGTTTCCGAACTGGGAAATCCTACGCCAGCGTGTGAGCAGATGTTGTTGCGATCGGCCGGGAATTCGTTTTGCCAATCACGAACGCATTCCCTTGAGATATCGTGATATTTCAGTAAATTCCGGTTTCCAAACAATGTGAAGCATACGGAAAGCATTGGCCCCATGCTCCTGTCGCCTTGACAGCCGCATAAATTACCACAATGTTCCCTTTATGTTCTCATACATCGCAAAATTCGCTCAACATCAAAATCTGTCCCGGCCGCTCGCACTTGAGAGCGTTTCTGCCGGCTTTCCTTCCCCTGCCGAGGATCATCTCGACGGCTATCTTGACTTGAACAGATTCATCGACCACCCAAGCGCGACTTATTTTTTCAAACTTCAGGGGGACAGCATGTATCCCCTCATGCGCGACGGTGATCTGCTGGTTGTCGATCGATCTCTCGTTGCGAACGACGGCGATGTTGTTGTTGCGATATATGACGGCGGCCTCACCGTTAAACGCTTGCGGCGGAGCCGGGTCGAAGCGTGGCTTGAGCCAGAGAACCCTGCATTTCCAAGATTGCAATGCACTGAACATACGGAAATTTGGGGCGTGGTTTTAATCCAAATGCACTGGCCATCCTCCAATTCACGGAAACCAAATGATCGGACTTTGTGACGCCGACGCCTTTTATGTCAGCTGTGAGCGACTATTCGATCCAAGTCTGCACGGCAAACCAGTCGTATGCCTTTCGAACAATGACGGTGCGATCATAGCTCGAAGCAACGAAGCCAAAGCATTGGGTATAAAAATGGGGCAGCCGCTGTTTCAAGTGAGTGATCTGGTCAAGCAGCATGCCGTTATCGTCAAATCCAGTAATTACGCGCTTTATGGTGATATCAGCAGAAGGGTCATGAGCCTGATTGCTGGCGAGGTGCCCGATAGCGCGGTCTATTCAATAGACGAGATTTTTGTTGATCTTGATGGCATGAAATGTGACCTGACTGAATGGGCCCGCAAGTTGAGGACAAAAATCAAGCATGAAACGGGTATTCCCGTTGGAATAGGCATTTCCCGCACAAAAACGTTGGCCAAGGTTGCCAATCGGCTCGCCAAGAAGTCTTCCAAAGCGAATGGTGTCCTGGTGCTTGATGATCAGAAATGGATTGATTTGGCCCTGGCACGAACGGAAGTGTCGGATGTTTGGGGAATTGGCCGCCGATATTCCCAGAAGCTCGCAGGAATGGGTATATCGCGCGCAATTGACCTGAGAGACATGCCCGATGCACAGGCCCGATCACTCATGGCCGTCGGCGGACTTCGGACCGTTCGAGAATTGCGGGGTGTCCGCTGCATCCCACTCGATGACAACCCCGATCAGCGTGAAACTGTTTGTGTTTCCCGATCCATGGGTAAAGAAATATCCGGCAGGGACGAATTAAACGAGGTTCTGAATTCATTTGCGGGGCGCGCCTGCTCTAAATTGCGCCGACTGGGTCTTTTTTCTTCTCGCGCACAAATATTCATACTCAGCAACAGATTCAAAAGCAATCGACCGCAATTCTCAAGAAGCTGCGAAATCGGTTTCCACCCTGCCACCAATGATACGCGCATAATGTGCCGGCTGATTGGTCAGAACCTCAACCGCATCTGGGCGCCGGGATTGGAAATCAAGAAAGCGGGCATTCTTCTTGTCGACATCTGCCGACCGGAAGACGCGCCAGTTGATCTCTTCTCGATCAAACCCGACACGAACAACACGCTAATGGCCGCGATCGATAAACTTTCCGACCGGTTTGGACGCAATGCTGTCACCATCGGACGAGTTCCTAAACCTTCTGGGCAAGACTGGTATATGACATCCAGCCATCGTTCGCCCAGCTACACAACACGTTGGAGTGATATCCCGATCGTTCGGTAAATCCTGACGCAATCGAGGGCGATCCCGCGCATTGTCTTCGTGCTTCGAAGGTTGCGCCAGATAAAGTCAAGGCATCCCAACAGCGTTCGTCAGAGCATATATCGAAGCCCCTCGGCTATCGGTTACCATCTTCGCCGGAACCGGCAACCGCTTTGAGTGGATTTGCGCGCCGAGCAACCTATAAATCGGAAGAGCGATTGTGGGGTACGGGATCGATGCAAACATTGTAACACCGTGCTCGTTCTTCCATGTTATGAGATGCTGCGTACCTGACATGTCAAGGCAAATGCTTGGCAGGCTTTCAATGTTCGCCTGGTACACTTCAGCCTCAATGTCTCGCTTGCAGATGCGGAAGAGAGAAACCCTGTTTTTGCCTTCCTGAGCGACATAAAGGGGAAGCATTCCAATCCTCAGATACTTCGCTCGATCTTTATCACCCTTCTTCGCGCTGTTCAGTTTCCTGATCACCTCATCCGGGTCCTTTGGAAATTGGTGGCCTCGCCACGGTGAACCCATGACATATTCGGGGTCGACCGCTTCGGAAGCTGTGGAATCCCCGTATTGAAACACAATGCCAGGCAGCATCAAATGCAGATAGTCAGAGGGTGAGGTGCAATCTCCGAGGCTGCGGTGCCCCTTCCCCATTAGAGTGACGTCAAGTGTATCTTTGAATCGTATGAACTGGATGCAGGCTTGGTTAACGTCAAGGTCCGTGAATGACCGGGCTTCGTGGTCTTCAAATCTTCGGCCAATGTCAGACATTAAATTCTGAAACTTGCACCGCATGCGGGAAACAAAGGGGATCATGTCGTCGACGATGGGATAATCAGTATAACTCATGCGCGAACCTTGGGTAATGAATGGTCTGACTGAGCCTTGACCGGCCAGTATCAGACGCTCGACTGAAATACGTATTGAAAATCTGCTTCGAAATCCCGAGAGCCAAGCGCCTCGTAGCAGCTGCCTGGTATGAAGCTGGCAATATCTTCGAAAGACAGGTGCGCCTCTTCGGCGATCTGAAGCACGCCTCCATCAATTACACACAAAGAGTCCTGCCCATTGTCCTCGACTTCGTTTGGATAGAGGAAGGCATCGATGCCATGGCTTTTGTAGCGCGAGGCAATCTCATCTTTGCAATGGTAAAGGTGCCGCATGTGGAGGTTGCGTCTGGCATGAAACAAATCAAAATTCGATAAGTCCGGTCTCTCGACCTTAATTCGGTTCAGATCCGCTGTATTTTTGTCCGACAAGTTTTGCCATTCCTCCTCGTCTGACGAATGCGTCAGATCATCAAGAATCATGGCGTATCGAAGTGTGGTTGAGCTTAAAGGATCGAGGGTGGTTCTTCGGGTTCTCATTGCCGGGACGGTAAGTTTCAGCAGTCTCGGCCTCACCACATCTAGATCATGCCAGGGCATGGAGTTTTTTGGGTGAATGCAATAATTGAAGATCTGCTTCAGCAAAGCCCGCTTGGCGGCATCAGCGGACCCTAGATGCGTAAAAAAGGAAAATGACGAAGTGTTAAAAATGGTCCCGTGATACCAGATTCCAGACACACATTCTGTCACTGTCCGCTTTCCTGCAGTTAGAGAGTTTACGCCATTGCCAAACTGGAAAATCTGGCTACCACAAAACAATGTGTCTGATTTAAAGCGCTAAATCCAGCTTTCAACGATTACTGGATCGTCTCCCTGATCCCGTGGGATCACCGTTAATCCAGGGTGCTGACTGCGAAGGCTTTCTCGAAGCTCGTGCAATGTGTCGGCCAGCTTTTCATCTTGCGTGGGGCAAGGTTTACCGACACCCGTTCCAGCTACTACCCATCTGCGCGCGACAAAGTTTTTAGGGTAATCTTTTGGGTGGTCGTAAATGACCCACATTGAGACACTATCACTCATCTATCGCGTTCCCGTTGATTTGATCGAGAAAGGATCTTCGTTCCCAGCAGATAACGCCAACTCGACAAAGCTCAGTTCAACATCGGTCCAAAACACTTCCAGTCGTTGAGGACCGAATGTTGGAATCGTCGGCATCAATTGGGGTGGCACGTAGTGAGCGAGGATCTGCGCCACTTCGTTGCGAGTTCTCCACCATGGAAACTGAAGAATATATTTTCTGCGAGGCTGAAGGCCCATTTCTCTACTCCCTTAAATGGAACTGTGGCCTAATACCAGCATCCCTGGTTGACTTTAGCAATATTCATAGAGTTTTTGGGTGAATTTTTGCAACTTTCATGAAGTCCTCCCAAAGTCCATTGCTACGCAACATTTCCAGAGCAGCGAGATAATTATGTATGTCCGGCCCAGCTTTCATGCCCTGAAGCCCGTGCAGCTGTCGCGCAAGTGTCGGTTGGGTTTTCCCCAACATCCCAGCGAACTCTCTTTGTGTAAGGCCAAGTGCCTTTATACGATTTTTCAGTTCCATATCTCTGTATCGCACCTACAATCTATTACGTCACGTTATTTTATTGACTGATAATATTGCATTACGTTATATTTTCGTGCAAGGCATTCTTGTTACCTACAAGGGAAGTGCCCGTTAGCACTAAATCAACCGATAACTCTCATCAAAGGCCATACAGCATGCATTCATCTGCTATTATTGAACGTATCCAACAAGATTGTGGAGGATACTGGTCCGAGCACACTGAGTTTCCATTGAAAGATTGGCAAGCAGAAGTCGCAGACGACAACACCCGTGTAGCCTACTGGGAGTGGGTTGCTGCGGGATTGGGCGTGATCGAACTATAAAAGCTGTAAACATCCGTGCACAAGACCTTGCCGGAATGGAAATCATCTACCCTGTAATGAATATCTAAATCACAAATCCACGTGATTCTTCTTTATGGCTGACATTACATACGAGTGAAGCAAAATGACAAAAGCGGATCAGGATCAAAATGCAGGAGATCAAACGGCGTATCGTTCGATGCAGCGATCACTTCAAAATATCGGGTATTGCTTACCGGCAATCGGCGATGCAATGGGTGGTGGCAGTGCAAACGCCTCGGTTGACCTCGGTATAGCTGAGAATTATCTCCTTCGCGCTCTGTTCTGCGTGCGACGCGCAAAACAGATGGCATTGGCACAGGAGAGCGGAGCGCATCGTTCTCAAATCCAAAAGGATGCTGTCGCCGGGTTCGAATATGTCGATGCTCAGGGAAATAGCCTCGATGAGATCCGGGTGAACGCCAAGGCATCTAATTTGGCCCGTCGTGGCGATATGCGTTTGATCTGGGTAAACGAAGGTGACCTGGCCATGTCTGCGATCGCCTGCGGGAATGAAGGAGTTGATCGATGAACCATGCAACGAGCATCGAAGCAGAAATCACATCCTATTTAAGCCGAATGATCATCAAGGATCGCGTGAAACACGATAAGCAGGAAACTGCCGGCTTACGTGACACGCGTGAAATTGCAGACTATCTGGGCATGTTGCTGCCAGCGACACGCAATATTCTCCATAGTCTTGCTGACGAGGGAATACTCCATCTTTACGAACCGGTCGACGGACGCACTTTGTGTTGGCTCTTGGCGCGGGATAACGACAACGAGCCGAAAGAATTCCCCACCCTCGAAGGTGAAGGGAAATTATCGGGAACCAGTGTCTATATCCCATAGTGATTGCATGATATCGACGTGTCTCTCAGGAGTGCTACATGCGCGCGCACATGTCCCGACGACTGCCCGATAGCTCGAAACAGGATATCGATATATGCCCGCAAAGTTGAAAAGGATATCCGGCATTTGATCTGCAATTTCACTGCCTCGTGCGGCCATCACAACGCTTGCGGTCTTGCCGTGAGTGTTGATGACAAAATAGCGCCAGCTCGGGTCAGCAAAGCCTTCGTCTGGAACGATTTCAAATGGTGAAGCGTCTCCGCCATTAGATATGGAACTGTAAATCTCTTTCAGCCCATTCCTGTTTTTGGCGATAAGAACGCACGGACCCTGGATGCTGAATTCTGAGCGATAATCATCAAACTCAATGCCCAGCAAATTTAGTAGCTCCGCCTGCTTGTCTTCTTCCAGCTCCGATTTTTCGGCGCAAAACCACTGCAATTGTCGAACGGTAATGCCAACCAAGCTGGCGATCTCGCCGGAGGTGTTTGGCCAACAGGTTAAAAGTGCCTTCACCAACTGTGGTGAATTGTCATAGATGGATTCTTCGTAATCATCCTCGTTGCTTGGCAAAAATCGATCAGCATCGCCAGTGCGCAGCCAGATCTGTTTGCTCTGAACATATTCTGCAAGGTGGCGAGCCTGATTTGGGGGTAAATTGATGTCCCATGATGACAGCCATCTGCCCCTGTCCCATGGGCATTCGGGCAGATCAGGAGCAATTGGCTTCCGCCGCGGAAATTCCATCCATTGCAAAAAGCGTTCTTTCGCTTTCCCGTAAGGTGTGTGACTGACACTGACGTTATGATCATTTATGCTTGCTTGAAGATTGCCGATTAGCTTGGCGGCATCAGCAGAAGTGACATTGAACCCCGAGAACTGATAGATCGCATGTCTCTGTGCCGTTCTTAGGGAAGCTGCATGAGACTTGCTGTTTTTGTCGGCCGCCTGAACGTCGATGTTGATCAATGCCATTGTCGATCTCAGCGTAGGGCACGCATCGGCAAGATTTTTACTGATGATCAACGTATCTGGGTGACCGCACAAGCCTTCAGCATTGTTCCAGGCTTCGATCAAAACTTCTGTAATGGAACGTGGTTTCTCAAGAGTTGAGAATGTCGACCACCTTATGTCCGTTCCAGGGACAGAAAGCCCATATAGAATAAGTGGCGCAAGATTGAATTGAGACGTTTCGCTAAGTCGGATTGGATCCTGCACAAAAACGAGGCCATATTCTTCATGAAGAAAAACATGTTTGGCGATTGAAATGTAAAAATGATGTGTTCGCGTGCTGAGGGGTGGCATCTATTCCGCTCTTTTTTTTGGTATCTTGGTAGCAATCAAACCACCAACGAACGCCCCAAGAGGCCCAAAAACAACAGCGCCATTTACTGCGCCGCCAAGGGCTGCGACCCCCGTAAAAGAACCAAAGAACAGCCCCGCGCAAAGACCGATTACAACCCCGATCACGATAAGCTTCATCACCTATTACCCCTGACTCACAAACTCGCATCACCCCGAGGGAAGACTTTCTTCATGGGAACGTCTTCCATAAGTCTTCTGTCAAACCAAGAAGACGGGCTGATATAGTCTGATATGGCTGCCAATTCTTCGCATAGCTCACACTCCAGTTCCATGTCTTCCGGCTCCACTATGCCCTGATCAATCAAGTCAGTAGTTGTAAACTCAACAAAGATGTCAATGTCACCAACTTGGTCAGCGCCGCGGAGAAGACTGCCATACAAATGGATCGTTTTTACTGCCACACGTTCTGACGGACGCGCGGCTACGTTCTCTGCCCAGTTAATCACCCGCTCCAGAATTTCTAAAGCCTGGCCGCGCGGGATTTTGTCACGGTCAATATGTTGCGCCAGTGCCATGCCTTTGCGTGTTGGTGTGTTTTTGTCTGGATCGATCCAGTCTTCTTTGATTAGCACTTCATGAATCGCGCTGGCTTCGGCCAACGAAACAGAAAGGCTCTCTGAAAGAAATTGAGGTGACATCCTCTTGGCCTCAGTTACAAGTTTGCCGTCTACCCATTTCCTTTCAGAAACTATCTCAAGAAATTCTTTGAAGGCATTTTGAAGAATATTCCATTCAACGCCTGCGATTTTTTCTGGTATGTCCATTTTTTCCTCCGGGGTTGCGCCTGGTGGGGGCGTCAATGTCGGGGTACTAATTTAAAGGCCTTGATGGCGTAAGTGTTGGAAATCAGGATGGTGAACTGAAAATTGCTGCGGCCCAATGGATTATTCTGTTTTATATTATGATTTATCTTAACAATGAGCTAGTGGCAGCGGTTTTTCCGATCATCCAATAAAGGGGCTTCGCATGCTTGAAAATTCTGGTGCGTTGGTTTGGAACAACTGGAAAAACGCAGAAAGCATCGGGCAAGCGCATTCGACCTATGAGTTCCGCCTTTATTCCGACGCCCACATCATCGGGGAAAGGACTTATGGTCCCTATACCTTCATTAATACAGTTCCCCACCGATCAGCTGTTGACCGTCATGAAATCCTGCCAGTGATCATAGTCCGGGTGGACTGGTATGGTCAGCCTGACAATCTTGACCTGACCAGAACAAAAAAAGAAGGCTATCATGGGGGATATTTTCCTGATGAGATCGCGGCGCTAGTGTCGCTTTTAGCCGGCATAAAGATAGAGGCTGGCCCAATTGATCGAACCTACCACCGAGATCGCGAGGGAAAGATCGTCAACCCTTTCGGGCGCCCACTTACCCATTCTCACTCATTTCTGCCTTTTAAGGTTGGCCCAACGATGAAGCCGCGAATTCCCTGGCTTCAGAAAACTTTTAGGTTAGAAAAACCGTCTTTGTTAGATACCCTTCCAAAGCTTTCTACGAGTGTGTCAACGGCATTGATTACAAGCGCGCGCCAGTTCCAAAAGGCTTGCTGGCTCTCTGATACGGACCCAAATACCAGTTGGTTATTATTTGTTTCGGCGCTGGAGATTGCCGCACAACAATGGGATTCAACATCGGATACCGTCATCGACAAGCTTAGTGAAAGTCATCCGGCTCTGACAAAAATGCTGAGAGCCAAGCTTGATCAGGAAGAGCTTCAGCGTGCCGCATACGAATTGCGGAAGGTTACAGGGGCAACCAATAAGTTTCTCAATTTCTGCCTAAACTATCCCGTTCAGCCCCCGGAAAGACGATCAACTAGATGTCAAATCTCCTTTGAGGGCAGCGAACTTCGTGCAGCGTTGCGAAAAATATACGAACACAGATCATTGGCACTGCATGGTGGGATTTCATTCCCCTTCCCGATCTGTATTCCTCCTTCTTCTGAAGGTGGTGATGATGAAGTTCCGGATGAAAAGCCTGGCGGCTTGGGATTTGGTACAAACAACTATTCTTGGGCGTCGGACGAGTGCCCGATGTTTCTTCACACTTTTGCCTACATCGTGCGCCAAACGCTTCTCAATTGGTGGGCGGATGCCGTCAAGAGTTCATAGCAAAATTGCGCCACTTTGGTTGTTTCGAAAGTCAGGTAACGCAAGCGGTTCAACCATCATCATTTGACATGCTCGCAAAGACGTCCTCAAGCGTCTTTAAGGCGCGTGCGACATATGGCATCAGTTCTGGCGAAGATTTCGCCACAATAATCAGTCTTTCTTCGATAGAACGCGCCAAAGGGTCAGGCCCGGCCGCATACAAAAACTCCAAAGCCCAATGCGCTATGCTCTGAGGGTCGTCCTGTGGGTCTTTAACCTCGGCACCATCCGCAAAAGACTGCAAGAGCTTTAACATCTCGCGTGACGCAGCTTCGTTGCATGCCATGTCTCGCAGACTTTCGGCTTTATAGGCCGGGTTCCAGTTCTGTCGAAAGTTTTCTTGATTCAGATCCGAGCTTTTCTTTTGTTCCTTCAGGAAGATCACATTGCTCTTCGGGGTTTCGAGTACCATCCATTTTCCTCTGTAAGACAGGGCTGATGTCAAATGCAGTTGCAATTAATCCTGCGCATCGCTTGACCAAGTCAGGGTTTCGGGCCGCGTTCGGTAAATCGTCTTCGGCAAAGCGTCTATGGGCGGTCACCGGAAAAATCGGTCGCTCAAAATCATTAAATCTGACGATGAAGTCTTTGACTGGGAGCGGCCCATCATAATCGACCAGTGTTGCGTGCCACATAAGTTGTCATTTGTGCCACAAAAGATGACATTCGTGCCAAGAAGTTGACAACGACTTCACTATTCTACAGCCGCTAACACTCTTCACGCTCGCTCCCCGCCGAAAACTTTCCGCTTCTTGATGTGGTTGCGCGATCCCAATTGGTTTGCAGCTGTATTGGCGGTTCGATTTCGTACTCTTCTCAGCACAAAACGCCAGATTGCATTGGTTGCATTCGACGCTTTCCCGTCGAGTCCTTAAGCCTACAAGGCACATTTGGATGGTTTATGGGATGCCAAACAAACTAATTTGCAGTGGACGGACAGCTATGTCTGGATCGGGTAAAGCTTCAGGTTGAGTGGGTTCCAAAAAGGATGATATCCGCTTTTGGGTTTTCTTTATCGCAGTAAATCCGCTCTATACAGACATTTGAGATTGGTGAGAGAGTCTCTGGCCGCGGTGTCAGGCAGAAAGCCTAGGATTTTGCAACTTTGTATTGATTTTGTAATTGTATATTTTGTATAGCGGGCATACAAAAATATTTTGTAATGCATTAATAATAATAATGTTTTTGTATTTCCACTGCTAACTTTTTATCAACTTTAGATTGATCATGATATCTTGGGTGGCGTTGACAAAAACTCAAATAAAGAGATTATAGACGCCGAAATATTTCAGTAACGGAGTTCCCAAAACGCAAAAAACCGATCCAGAGAACTGAACCGGTCAATTACGTCGCTAAAGCGAGCTTGTTAGCACTTTCTCCTTTAGCACGTTGCCCAATTGAAGGCAAGCACTGCGTGTCAGCACGCCACGGGTGAACTTTGCCTAATGCATGCGAAGGAGAGGGTCATGATGAATCCCGTCCGCAAAGTCGTGTCTCGGAGTAAGGGGCGCGTAAATGGTTATTACTACAGTCGCAAAGCGCGGCGTCTCCTGCCGTGGGAGTCTCAGCTTGAACGAGATGCTCTCATTATTGTTGACCTTATGCCTGAGGTCGATCAGGTCGCTGTTCAGCCCTTCAAGCTTGTTTATCAATGCGACGGTCGAGACCGGATCTACTTTCCAGACATATTGATTCAGGGGAGTTTTGGCGAGACGGTCATTGAGGTTAAGGCATCTGGCGAGCTACGGAAACCAGATAACCAAAAGCGGTTCCCATTGATCGAAGCTACATTGGCTGAAAATGGCTATCGTTTCGAAATATGGACAGAACAAGACATTCGACGAGAGCCAAGACGGAAGAACTTGGGGCTGCTGAGTGCTTATCGTCTTTGCGAGCCACCCGCTGTAGACAAGAAGCAGCTGCGATCACTTTTCCGAGGATGTCCCCATGTCTCGATACAAGAGGTTGCCGACCTCATTGGCGGAGATGCTGACCTAGCCGACGTACTACTGCTTGTTGCCAATGGACAGTTGAAAATTGATTTAGATGCGCGAATTGGACTGAGCACTCCTGTTGAGTTAGTTCGAGGAGGACTTGGGCAATGACCAAATTTCAACTTCCGGAAGGATCGCGTATTAAGCTCGATGGTGCGCAATACAAGGTTGTGGCGCGGACAGCTGGGGGTGAAATACATCTCAGCCATCTTGAGACTGGTGAGCCAATGATGGTTCCTGCTCAGGACATTGTAAGGGCAATTTATGACGGTGAAGCAGAACTCACCGGAACTTCAATTGATGATGTCCGCCATAAACTCGTCTCTTTCGATGCATTCAGCAAACGGGATCGTGACGAAGCCAGAAGAAAACTCGCTTTTGTTCAGAAGGTCGACAGTGTTGTAAAGGCCGCTAACCTAAACCAGGCAGTGAATTATGTAATAATGCATTCCCGCAAAGCTGACTCACCTTCTGTGCCCTCGAAGAGAACGTTGGTTCGTTGGTACACCGCTTGGCATTCAAGTGGTCGTGACATTCGTTCTTTATTGCCGCGGCATTGTCTTAAGGGGCCGAAAGAGGTTCGTGCTGATAATCGCATTAAAACGATCATCTGGGAGACCGCGCTTGAGCACTATCTCAAGCCAGAACATGCGAGTGGAACGGAGGTTTACAATCTTGTTAAGCGCAAGATTGAGAGAGAGAACAAGAGCCTCTCGTTAGGGATGAGGCTTACAGCTCCCAGTCGCAGAACAGTTTATCGCTGGCTTGGCAATCTGGACCCATACGAGGTGCTTGCCGCTCAAAAGGGTACCAATGTTGCTGATCAAAAGTTTAGACCGGTTGATTCGGGCATTGGGGCATCTCGCCCGTTGGAGCGGGTCGAAGTCGACCATCATCTGATTGATCTGTTGGTCGTGTATTCAAATGGAGATGTGCTGGGGCGTGTGTGGTTAACCGTTGCCTTAGATGTATACAGTCGGATGGTAGTGGGCTTCGATATCAGCCCTGAGGCCCCTTCTTATCGCTCAATTATGAGATGTTTGCGAAATGCAATCGCACCCAAGGATGCCTTTGTGAGGCGGGTGATCGATGAATTTCATGCGCAGGATGGTCGCGAGCAAGGTGTAACTATCGAGAATGAGTGGCTCTGCTTTGGCTTGATCGCATTGTTGGTGGTTGATAACGGGTTAGAATTCCATTCTGAGAACTTGCTCAACTCTGCGGCCCAAATTGGAACTTCAATTGAGTACAATCCCAAGAGATCTCCGCGATATAAAGGCAAAGTTGAGCGGCTCTTTGGAACGCTGAACTCTAAGCTTATCCATACGCTGGAAGGAACGACATTCTCAAACCCCCAAGAGCGTGGCGAGTATCCAGCGGAGAAAAATGCAAAGATTACTATCCAAGATCTGATGCTTTTGGTCACCAAGTTCTTGGTTGATGAATATCCTAACTCGTATCACGAAGGCATTCGCGATTGTCCGATCCGGAAATGGGAAAGAGGGACAAATACGTATCCTGTGCGTCTTCTGAGTAATCCTGAAGACTTGGAGATTCTCACATCCTGCGTTGAGACGTGCACGTTGTCTCGTACTGGTGTGACGTTACTAAATTTGCAATTTCAATCTGATGCCATTCAGTTGCTGTATCGGCGACTGATGAGCGGAAGTATGCGGTTGCCAAAGAACCCCAAGGTTAAAGTCAAGTTTGATCCGGAAAATCTCCTGACCGTGTATGTAGAGGATCCGGAAAATCGGGTATTTCTGCCAGCAAAATGTAAGTTTGAGACCTATGCGGATGGCCTGTCGGCTTGGCGTCATAAAATGATCCGTAGTGTTGTTGCCAAGGAAGCAAATGGGGCACGAAAACACTCGGAAGAGGCGCTCCTTAGCGCACGCGTTACGACCTTCGAGCTCGCTCAGAAACTTAAGTCGAGTAAGCAGAAGACCACACGCAAAAGGGCACATCGGTTCGCGAATGAGGAAGTCACTGCTGATGTTGTGACCAACTTGGAAAGCGCCTCAGATGCTAAAGAGCATAATGATGCGCCTTTGGAGGAGTTTGACTTTTCAACTGACGAGATTGTAGCGGAAATCGAACGTGCACAGTGGAAGTCAACCTCTCCGTCTCGCAGAACGGGAGGCGATAATGCATGAAGTAGGTTTTCTTACTGACGAGCAAGCGGATGGATTGGCAGCGTTTCAAAACCAGAGAGTTCATCACGGTCAGTTCCAAGAGGTAATCGCTCGGATAACCAACTTTTACAGGTCTGGAACACGTACATATGCTCCAGGCATTCTGACAATTGTTGGTGAAACAGGTGCGGGAAAATCCTCTATCATCGAGAGTTTTTGCACTACTGCCAACGGTGGAGCAAGTGCTGGCCGGGTTCTGTCAATTATCATACCGCAGAGCTGTACAATCAAAAATCTGGCATCCGGCATTTTGCAAGCTTTAGGAGACCCTTGCGCGAGTATGGGAACACTAGTGTCGATGGAGAGGCGGATCGCTCGGTTTGCGGACCTCGCCAGTGTTAACATGCTCATCTTCGATGAGTTCCAACATGTGACCAATAAAGGCAGTCAAGCCCGTCGCTACGATATGGCCGATTGGTTGAAAACTCAGCTTGAGATATTGCGCAGACCAGTGCTGTTCGTAGGGCTTCCGGAAGTCAACGAAATCTTCAAGGTGAATTCTCAGCTTGAAACACGCAGGCGTGGGCGGATTGAGTTGCACCCGTTTGACCCCACAACGAAAAGTGGAGCAAAAGAACTCTTGATGTTGTTTCACTTTTTGAACCAAGAGCTGCCCTTACCTGATCCGTCAACCTCAGTGCTCAAAAATAGCGATGCTATGTTGAAGTTAGCCCGATCTTGCAAAGGGTTAATTGGTTACATCACCAAGGTCATCAATCGCTCCGTAGAGATCGCACTGTTGAGCGGTAGTCGGACGCTCACGGAGCAGCATCTGACGGCGGCTTTCTCGGAGCTAATGAAGGCTTCTGAAGACCTTGACACTAAAGCGGTAAGGCCGTGGCAATCCGCACAGCAGGAAGTAGTTGGAAGAGTAATCGGCCGTCAACAGGAGGGACTGCAAAGTGGGCCATTCTAAAGCAGTTCCAATAACTTCTCCTCCTATTAAAGACGAGAGTTTGATCGGTTACTTAATTCGAATTGCAGGTATCAATGCATATGAGAGTTCAGCTTGGACGTTAAGGCATGCTGGGCTCGGGTATGTGGATATTAAAGCCTCGACGTGGAAAAGCCGAATTCCGGACCTCGCGTTGGTCTTAGGGCGGTCGTTGGACGAGATTATAACGTTAGCGCCAATTAATACGTCTGAAGGTAATCATTCAAAGGTGCGCCTGCCGAATGGAGAGGTGATATCCCGATACTTCTTCAAATGGCCCACGAAGGCAATCTGCTCACTATGTGCTCGAGAAAACAAATATTTGTCGAGTTTGTGGGATCTGAGGTTGGTAACTCATTGCCCTCGACATGGGGGTCGCTTGCGACAGGAATGCTCAGAGTGTGGCGGAGTTGCGAGATTTTACCGAACAACGCTCGACTTTTGTAAGTGTGCAAGAGCCAAAAACAACGCGGCCACGAGACTTTCGGAGAGCCATGTTGGGTTACTTAGGTTGCTCTCCAACAAGTATGGGGGGACTAACTTCAATCTACAACAGTATGGATTTCCTAGTCGCATTCTGAACGCAACGTTCAAAGAAACTATTGAAACGGTTTCGTTGCTTGGTTCTTTTCTGGAGAAAGGCGGTGATTTCGACGGGAGGTCTTATCATTATGTAAAGGAAGAGAACATCGTTAGGCAAGTTGCCGCCGCTGCAGAGGCGCTGACCAGCTGGCCAAACGGGTTTTTCCGCTACATGGGAAGGTTGTTAGTATCGCCCGAGAATTACTCCAAGCCAAAGTTTTTTGCCAATAACCTTGTGTATTTATACCAAACGAGCTCGGCTCACAGGTCGCGAGTACCTGTTGTCTTCGAAGGGTTTGAAGCATATTTTCATCTCTTGGCGGATGCTCCGACTGCAATCAAAATACCCAAATTGCAGCCAAGTCCCGGGAGGCATAAATGGCTTGTCTCTGCGTCTGATACCCGGAAATGGTTGCGCACTAACCACAGAAATATTGATCGGTTGATCAATGAGGGGCATCTCAAAGCGATAGTCTCTCGAAGAGGGAACAAAATTCATCGGCTCATCACTCATGAGAGCATAGATTCTTATCTAGATTTGAAGAAAAGACTGATCGGCGCTGGTGCTGCTGCCCACATGCTTTCGGTATCTTTGCACACTCTGAAGACACTGGTTAAAGCGGGATTTATAACGCCTTTTCATTCCCCTGACCTGGATGGCAGCCATTGCTGGCGGTTCGATCAGAAAGTACTCGAAGGCTTCTTGCACGAACTGGAGGAACATGCTGCGGAGTTCAAGCTTGGTCCTGTGCAATTGATTGCTGCTGTTAAGAAGTACAACAAGCAAGGTCTCTCATACGTGAAGCTCTTGAGCATGATTAGAGAGGGAGAAGTTGAGTTGTTGATGTACTCCCGAACAGAAAGGGGATTTCTGAAGTTCGGGGTGGATCCAGAGGCTCTCAACAAGCTTTTCAGTGACGAAGAGTCACCGGAACAGGCCAAACCTGGTGGTGTCGCGTGATGTTTGAGAGGCGGGTGTGATGGCTGAAAATCAGACGTATCCCTTTTTGCGTTCTCTTCTTTGGCAAGGTGACAGAGAACGGGATCTGAGCGATCAAGATATGCTCAGCATTTACGAGAGAGGTTGGCGCTTTCGCGATGTTCTGTCTCCCCTAGGGTTTGGGGAAATTGCGTACGTGAAGCACTTGGCTTCGACGTATGGATCTTGGCTCGAACTTGAATGTGAAAGGCTTCTAATTTCGTCCACTAGAATGGGCGTCAACCAACATATTGGGATTGGTCATGCTGCCTCCGACGTAATCTCCTTGATGAAGGCGCTACGTGGAGAGTTTATGCTTGGTATAGGCTTGGGGTTGTCAGGCCATACTGCCCTATTCTCTTCAATCAATGACATTGACGTGCCAGATAAAGTGTCGCTGACTTTAGTTAACTCCAGCCAGAACTTGAGGGAGTTTCGGCGAATAGTAAGTACGGATGGTCCTCTGGCTCTTTTTGATGAAAAGATGAGAAAATCATTTTCATTTGGGCCGTGTTACTTTGATCAACTTGGTATGTGGGTGAGCATACGGCCCAAGGTTAGCGTACCTGCAATCAAGTTGGCTGTGACTTACGATACGAGGGACAAAACGCTTCACGTCCCAACTTCAAATGAAGGCTGGTCCAAAGGTTTACCAATTGTTGCGCCAGATGATGAACTGTTGTTCGCGGTAGTTGATGCTGCAGAATGCGGGGCTTCTTTTCAGACAAGTGATATCGATCTTGAGTTACTTGTTTTGCTCTCGGGATATGTGGAGCGAATTGAGCCTGTTGCTGAAAAAATTCTAAGTTCCGGGATCAGTCGAATAGAGTTGCAAAGCACTTTGATTCAGTTGCTGAGCGCCTCACAGCCATCTCGAACTTCAGAGAAGCTGTTTGCAACAGGAAGAGATCGTTTGAAGGGGCTGCTCGACCAAATATCGTATAGCTGATCTCCGTTGTTGAAATAGTTTTGAATTTGGCGCGAATAGATAGCTAAGGTTTTGATTTTTATTGTTTTTCCACTCGTGCGTTCTTGAACCGTCGCGTGAGTGGAAAAGTGTTTTATTTCAAGTGATTAGTTGTTTTTCTCGCTACTGCGCTAATTGGTCTCAATTAGGATGGTTGTGCATAGGAGCTTCGTTATTTCTGCTATGATTGTCAGAGAGATCGTGAAGAGCAGGTTCATTTGTCCAAGTGTTACCTATTGGTGTGAAAACACGTGGATTAGCAAGTGACGAGGAATGAGAATGTCCGAGGAACAGGCTGAGAATGTACTTACCCTGAGAGAGGCGCAAACTTTGTGTCGAGCGGCCCTCAGGCTGCTTCGGAACTGGGGACTCTCGAATGATGATATTCAGGCTCTTATGGGACAATTACCTGAAGCCAGTAGACTGGATTTCGAAAATGAGCAACAGCAGCCGAATGAGGACATGATAGTCCGAGCGAACCTGCTCCTCAGTATTCACCGACAGTTAAGGGTGCTTTTTGCTGACAAGGTGCAAGGGTATCAATGGGTGAAGAAGCCCAATTTAACATTCAACGGATGCAGCGCTCTGGATGTGATGTTGCGAAGTGGTGTTGAGGGGATTGTAGAGGTCAAAGAATATCTTGAAGCCGCGGTTTCAAGGTAGTTTCTCTCCGAATGATTTGAGCCAGTGTGAACCAAGAATGCTTCGCAGCTACTCGCAATGAGCACGACCCGGGCATGAGAGAATTGGCTGTAATCGCGCTCAGTTTGTGGAGGTCGGGAATATCTCGCTGGTAGCTGCCCATCGTCTAGAGTTTGCGCTTGACCTTGGGCTGAATTTATCTAGTTTACGGCTGCGTGTTGAGCATTCGTAATCGTTTGAATGTGCTCGACTAGGGCCTGTAGCTCAATTGGTTAGAGCCGACCGCTCATAACGGTCTGGTTGCGAGTTCGAGTCTCGCCGGGCCCACCACCTCCTCCCAAAATCCGCAAGCGCTTGATCTCGCTTTGCATCGGACTTCTCCAAGTTCGGTGGATCACCACATGGTTAGACTGTATCTTTGGCTTATCTTTGTCAAAGGATGCGCGATACACGCGATTTGGTCAGACACTTTGGCTGTGCTTCTGTGGGCGGTCAAGTAAGGGATGTGGCGGCAACGTAAGATCTTATAAAGCAGCTTCTGCCTTTCTCCTGCGCCAAGTGAATGAGGCCACGCCGCCGGTATTGTTGATGGGTGTACCAGCGGCGTGCAAACATGTTGTTGCAGTCGGTGCAGATTTTCAGGCGCCATTTACTGCATCCTTGTGTACCGAACAGCACCTCACCAGAAATGGGGCATTGGCCATCGATCCGGGAGCGGAACCAGATCATTCCAGTCCGCGCCTTTGAGGATGTGGCGAAGATAGGCGCGCTCGAGCGTCCGCATCGGTTTGTGAACACGAAATTTGCGCCATTCTGTGTTAACGCCATCCGGGAAGCGCGGCCGCGGATAGTCGCAATGACGCTCGGCGATCTTCTGTCCCTTCTGCTTGCGATAGGTACGTGACATCACGCGTCTCCTAAGTTGAACCCTAGAAGACGTCGAGCAGCAGATAGAAAAAGCCGGCGGGTGATATGGTGCAACCCGAGCACATACAAACACCCGGTTCGCACAAGGACGTTCCGGGAGCATTGAGGGGCGCAGGCAAAGCGATGTCAGCTAAATTTTTGAACCGTTACTATAAGCGTGATGTGACCCGCAGACAAGCGGTCGGCTGTTGGCAAGGAGCATGCGACACGCGTTTACGCAGGTCCGGCGGCGTACCGATCGTTTCGGGGCTGATTTTGTCCGTTAATTGAGGTTTCCAGACAAAGTAAACCTGAGCTCCTGCAAGAAAGTGGATTCATGCAGCAACCGCCCAAATTGTCATAATTCGGGGTTTTCGAGTAGTCTCGCATTGGAAAATGAGGCAACAATGTTGCCCGGTTGCTGAGCCTTCAGGTCCGTTATGTGGCTCTTTGATGGATCGCTTCTTTCTTCATCGTTCATTTTGGCATGAATAATCGCGTAGGCCGCAACGAGGGCCAGAACCGTTATTGGTTCGATGCTGTAGGCGTATTCACCGTTTATTATGAGTGTTCCAGCTGACGCGATCATAACGCTTCCTGCTAATGCTGCACCGAGTAGGCGTGTCGCGCGAAACACAAGAAGTATGGCTGCTGCCCACTCCAAAATTCCAGTGAGATACGGAAACCATGTCGGGTGACCCCATCTTGCGTAATCTGCTTGCGTTACATCAGACGCAAGCAAGTTCATCGTGCCGCCAATGACAAAGAAAACGGCCAGTATCAGCGCGTAAATCGTTAGCAATTCAATTTCTTCATATTTCTCGCTCTGTTGGGTGCTGCTTATCGGTAAGTAGGGATTGGTGATCTCTAAAAAAAGTCGTTTTGGGTCGGCAGCGTATTGCAATCCAAAGCCCATCCATCTCTCCTTTGAGACATCTGTCCTGTTCGCGAGGAAATCTCGTTTGACATAATGTTAGATATCGAAGTATTTGAAAAGAAAAATTCTAAATTGCTTTGATAAAGCACTGAAAAGTCCGGGAGGAAAAATGGAAAAAGTCGAGAATCCTGTTGCATCAGGATCGGAAGGGGTTTGGGGTAGTGACCTGATTGCAGAGATGTTGCGTGCCCTTGATGTGGAATTTGTTGCCCTTAATCCAGGATCAAGCTTCCGCGGTTTGCATGATAGTCTGGTCAACCATCTTGGGAATGAAAATCCCAGAATGCTTCTGTGCCTGCATGAAGAGCATACGGTTGCGATCGCGCATGGTTGGGCGAAGGTTACCGGACGCCCAATGGCGGCCATCGTTCACGCCAATGTCGGGTTGATGCATGCTGCCATGTCGATTTATAACGCTTGGTGTGATCGTGTGCCTGTATTGGTGTTTGGTGCCACCGGTCCCGTCGACGCTGCCGAGCGGCGTCCATGGATTGACTGGATACATACATCCCGTGATCAGGCCGCTTTGGTGCGCCCCTATGTTAAATGGGATGATCAACCCTCTTCTATTCGTGCCTCGCTTGAAGCCATGATGCGCGGGGCAACAATTGCAAAAACGGCTCCGATGGCGCCAGTTTACGTTTGTTTTGACGTTTCGGTACAGGAAGAGGAGGTTACCGAATCAATAAGTCTTCCTGATGTCAGTCGTCATGCTTTGCCTGCGCAACCTGCAGCATCACGCGAAACGCTGATCGAATTGCAGACGATGCTTCGAACGGCCAAAGCGCCTGTGTTCCTGATGGGCCGTGTTTCGCGCAACGAGGAAGATTGGACGCGCCGCGTCGCACTCGCTGAGGCATTCAATGCCCGCGTCCTGACCGACATCAAGCTTGGGGCCGCATTTCCGACGGATCACGCGCTCCATACCGGTGCTCCTGGCTTCTTTATGTCGCCAGACGGAGCTCGTGTCCTGAGTGATGCTGACCTGATCGTCAGTTTTGACTGGGTCGATGTTGCGGGTACTCTGAAGCAGGCGGGGTCGAGGACGGAAAATACAAAGATTGTTCAGATTTCCCTCGATCATCAGATCCACAATGGCTGGAGCATGGATCATCAGGCAAATGTCAGGGCTGATCTGCATATCGCTACTGAACCGGATGTGGTTATCAAACAACTTTGCAAAGAAGCTGACATTGCACCAACCAGTAGTCTGGAAAGTCTGCCGGCACTATGCACTGGCGATATCGCAACCCCATCAGCCCCGCTTAACGTAGACAGTCTTGCTGCATCTTTGGGGGAGGCTCTCTCCGAAGAGATCGTGTCGCTTGTTCGGTTGCCGCTTAGCTGGGGTGGTGATCTTTGGCATTTCCGCCACCCACTTGACTACCTTGGCTATGATGGTGGAGCCGGGATTGCGTCGGGTCCGGGTATGCTGGTCGGTGCGGCCTTGGCGCTGCGCGATACAAATCGTCTTCCGGTTGCCGTTTTAGGTGATGGTGATTTCCTAATGGGGGTTTCGGCGTTTTGGACTGCTGCACGCTATGGCATTCCGTTTCTTGCGATCATTGCCAATAACCGGTCTTTCTATAACGATGAAATTCATCAGGAAAAAGTCGCCATCAGTCGCGAACGTCCGGTCGAAAATAAATGGATTGGCCAACATATTGGCGGGCCGGATATCGATTTGGCGGCAATGGCCCGGGCGCAAGGAACTAAATGCCGCCATTGAAGAAGCTTTGCCAATCGTCAAGGCGGGAAAAGCCGTCGTGATTGATGCGCGCATAACCCCCGGTTACACGAAAGCTATGTCGTCGGGCATGACGCGTACTGCTGAAGAAACTGCCGAAGGTGACGAAGGGTAATCGTTGGCGTAATGTGCAAACGTGCTTGGCGAGCTCCCGGCTAAGCACGTTTGACACCGGCAAAAGACGGCTGTATCAGTCAATCCGAAAAGCAAGATCAGTTGGTTTTAGGGGCATCCATCAATTTATGGTCGATAGAAAAAACAGAGTTCCGGATTCACGCGAACGTCTTGCGCATATTATCCGGCTGGCAACCCGCGGTTTTAACCGTTCTCTGCAAATACGTCTTGCGTCGCATCACGTGACGTTTGGCCAGTGGATTTTCATGCGCATCCTGTGGCAGCAGGAGGGTTTGACTCAACGTGAGCTGGCTGAAGAAGCCGGTCTTACCGAGCCAACGACACATACAGCCTTGCAACGTCTTGAAGCGCTTGGCTTTCTTGAAAAACGTACCTTGGCCGGTAATCGCCGCAAACAGCATGTATTCCTGACCAAACGGGGCAAGGAGCTTCGTATCGAGCTTGAACCGCTCGCGATTGAGGTGAACGAGGTTGCCTTGGATGGTTTGACACCAGACGAGGTCGAAACCATCCGTAAGGGCATGTTGGTTATTCTTGAGAATCTCGAGGAAGATGAACGAAAGGCGGGAGAGGAAGGACGTAAAGTCCCACCAACCCGCATTCCGACCTAAGGCTTTCGTTCAGACAGCTGACAGCTTTGCGATCAAGGCATCTGCCGTTGTGATTTCTCGCAGCGGCATTTGGTCCGTTGATGCGTCTGGATTTGCGTCATAGTGCAATCCTTCACCATCCCAGAACCACCAATATACGACGTTGCCTTGTTTGTCGCGGATTGGCATCCGGAACGTAGGAAAGGTGCTGTCGCTGGCCGGTATTTTCGCGGCACCGACTTTTTCGCCTTTGATCATGTCCTGTTTAAGTGCTGAGAATAGCGGGAGCATGAAGGTGAATTCGGTTTTGCCTTTTGCAAGCTCTGCAATGTTTGCCGGGCGAGCTGGGTGGTGCCCGGGCAAGGCGCGAACTACTTCTGGGTACGCAGGATGGTTATGCGTGACTTGTAAGTAACCAAAGCCTTGGGGGAGCGTGATTTCGATGATATCGCCAGGCTGAAATTGTTTCATTGTTCTACCCCAGTGTGACGTCGAGACCGATATCAAGGGTCGGTGCAGAAATGGTGATCTTGGAACTTGAGATGAAATCAACCCCTGTTTCGGCAACATCCTTGATTGTGTCGATATTGATACCGCCTGATGCCTCAATCCGCGCGCGACCGTTGTTAAGCTTTACCGCTTCTTTCAGACCACCAATTCCGAAGTTGTCGACAAGAATGGTCGTTGCACCGGCGCTTAGCGCTTCTTCGAGCTGTTCAAGTGTGTCGACTTCGATCTCAATCACAACAAGATGCCCGACATAATTGCGCGCGGCTTCGATTGCTTTGGTGATGCTACCGCAAACGGCGATGTGGTTGTCCTTGATCAGAACTGCATCATCAAGGCCAAAGCGATGGTTCGCACCGCCACCACAACGCACAGCGTATTTTTCATAGGCTCGTAAACCCGGCGTGGTTTTACGCGTGCAGCAAATCCTTGCATCTGTGTGCGCAATTAAGTCGGCAAACTTTGCGGTTGTGCTTGCAACGCCAGACAGATGGCAGAGGTAGTTCAGTGCTACCCGCTCGGAGGATAGGATGGCACGTGCGTTTCCTGTCACCCGCGCGATTTCGTCACCTGGTGCGAGCGTATCCCCATCCTTTCGGAAGGCCTCGAATTGGAGCCCCGCACCGGCAAGAGCAAAAGAAGTCCGGGCAAAATCAACACCGCAAAGGCTCCCGGCTTCGCGGGAAACGAGGGATACTTGTGCGCGCAGCTCCGGCCCGATCGTTGCATCGGTGGTCAGATCACCAGCGCGCCCGAGGTCTTCCTTGAGAGCGGCGCGTACGCCCTCTTCGACCAGAATGGCCGGGAGAGAGGGAAATACGCCCGATGTTTTTGCATTATTGGTGGTCATAGGCTGAAAACCTCGCGAGTGGACGGGTGGAAGAGTTCATCAATAGAAAGCTTCCGTGGTGAGAGGCCTTGGCGGTAATGGTAGTCAAGGAAGGTTTCGATCACTTTGCGGTTTGGTGCTACTCCATATGGCCACAAATCGTCGCCCAGAAGTTTCTTGGCACGATCAAGGGTGTCTTCGACAAACGGCATGGTGACTTTGGTTGCAGAGGTGTCGCTCAGAGCATCTAAGGCCATTTGCTTGGATTGCGAGAAAGCCTTAAGCAACGCGGCGGGCAGCCATGGATGTTGATCTGCAAGACTTCTCCGGACGCCTAGCACATGCATGATCGGGAAAATGCCGGTGCGGTTGTAGTGGCCCTCAGCTGCAGAAATGCTGTCTGAGAACAGGCGGCCAACATGCGGGTGGCCCTCGTTAAAGCATTTCGGCCAACGCGGGCCGATGAAGCCATCAATCTCGCCATCTGCCAGCATCTGGTTGAGGGTCGCGCCTTCGGGGGCTTGGGTCATTTTGACGTCTTCGGGAAGCTCAACCTTAATCTTTTCCGGGCGGCCCGGGGTGTCCATACCACCACGTACCCAATGGATATCGGATGGTTTTACCCCGTAGTCGTCTTCCAGAATGCCGCGCACCCAAACATTGGCGGTCAGCTGATATTCGGCAATGCCGATCTTGCGGCCCTTTAGATCCTCTGGCTTGTTAATGCCCTTGTCCGTGCGAATGTAAACCGAGGTATGCCGGAAGGCGCGAGAGAGAAATACCGGGATCGCCACGTAATGTGCTTCGTTACGGGCAAGCTTCACACAATAAGATGAAAATGAAAGTTCACTTACGTCGAAGTCTTCGTTGCGAAACGCCCGGAAGAACATCTCTTCGGGTGACAGGAGCATCGAGACAGGGTCGACGCCATCAATTTTGACGCGACCATCAAAAATCGGTCTGGTGCGATCATAGTCCCCATAAGCCAGTGAAAGGGTCAGGTTGCTCACGAGTTTCCTCCGGTGTTTGTTTCTTTTGACGGTATTTGATGAACCAATTTCACGGTTCCTGCTGTTTCTGCCGATTGCAGAATTGCGTGACAGGCTTCGAGTGTTGCCAGTCCCCAGCGGCCAGTTTGTGATGGCGGTGCGTTCAGGTGCACCGCACTGATCAGTGCCGAGACAACCTCAGATCGCGGGCCGGCATGCATTGGAGCTGGTATGAACTTTTGTTCAAAATCGCCATGCAACCAAACGCCATCTGCCGTGATGCGCAAATCGCCTCCTTCACAGGAAACAACAATTGGTCCGAAATGTTCATGATGGGGAGCTGGCGGTCGCACTGGTGTCTCCCCATATGTCCGGCCAGATTTAAGGGCGGCTTCCTCTTGCGGGGAGGATACTTTTGAAAGTGCGATGCGGGCCTGACCATAATTGGCAGGGTCTTTGGGGTAACCCAATTCACCAACCCAATCTTGCCAGACGTCTGAATCGAAATGCGCATAGCCCGAATAGGTCAAAGACGCAAAGGCGCCTCCTTCAAAACAGACAAGGGCGCTATACGCACCTTCTGTAGAGCGTTCTGGATCCCAGTTACCAGTAGCTGCCGTAATGGTCTTCACCATGCCGCCGCCCAGAAGCCGGACGATATCAAGCTGATGGACAGCCTGACTAAAGATGACGCCACCACCTTCCGCTGTAACGAGTTCCTCCGGTCTGCGCGGGCGGTACAGAAAGTCGGTATAGTTCAGGGCTTGGATCATTCTGACGCGACCAACCTTGCCGGACTGAATGATATCGTGGGCAAGGCTGACGGCTCCATCAAAGCTATGACTTGGTCCCACAATCAGCTGTACGCCAGCCTGCTCGCAGGCCTCGACCATCTTGATGCCATCCTCAAGGCTAATCGCCAGTGGCTTTTCGACGAGCACATGTTTTCCTGCTCGGGCGGCGATTGAAACGTGATCGACATGCATCTGATGCGGCGTTGCGATGTAAACAGCTTCAACGTCTGGGTCAGCACAGATGTCTTCAGCGCGGTCATATGTTCGACCGCCGAATTCCTTTTCGAATGCAGCACGCGATGATGCCCGCGGGGCACAGGCAGCGATGAGTTTGACGCGTTCATCGGCAAGCAGGCTTGGCAATGTCAGCATGAACCCGCGTCCGAGCCCGATCACACCCAGACGCAATGGGGGCTGTTCAGACCAGCACTCAGAGTTCGATGACAAGGTTACCCTCCCTGGCGCGGGAGACGCAGATCATGATCTGGCTGTCTTTTTCTTCATCCATCAGCACCATATCGCGATGGTCGACGTCGCCTTCGATCAGCTTGCAGCGGCATGTACCACACGTGCCACTCTCGCATGAGCTGACAGTTTTGATGCCGCTGTCGCGCAAAGCTTCAAGAACAGATCGATCTGCCGGGACCTGTATTGTCTCTCCGGTATTAAGGAGCGTGACCACAAACGCCTTGTCATCCTCACGGACGGCCTCAACGGCCTTGAAATCCTCGAAATGGACACGCCCTTCCGGCCAGTGACCGGAAATCGCCTTGATTTCTTCCATCAAAAGTGATGGTCCACAGCAATAGACATGGATTTGGCTGGGCTCTTCGAAGTGGTCCCAGAAATCGTAAACCTGTTCAAGGTCGCCATTGTCATGATGGAAGGTAACGTTTGAGCCGAAGGCTTCCTTCATCTCGGCCATATATGCCGTATCTTCCGCAGTGCGTGTGCAATAGATGATCTTGAAGGGTTTTCCCTCCATCGTCAGGTGATTGGCCATCGCATAGATAGGTGTGACGCCGATGCCCCCGGCAATCAGAAGGTATTTTGATGCATTTTTCAGGGCAAAGGTGTTCTCGGGCGGCTGGATCGATAACTCGGTTCCTTCAAGCGCCGACTCGTGCATCGAAGAGGAGCCGCCACGCGATTCAGGTTCACGTTTTACGGCGATCACATACTCCTCGGGGCTGTGTCCATCATTAACCAGTGAATAGCGGCGCATCGCCCCGGAGGGGGTCTCAACTGTGATGTGCGAGCCGGGTTCAAATGCTGGAAGTTCAATGCCTTCCACGGGAGAAAGCGTAAACTCGCAGATGTGGGGGGTGAGCTCTCGCCGGGCCACAACGCGCATTTTTATGCTTTCTAATTCTATTGACATTTTTTCCTCCCGAATTAACTTTACGCAATAAATTAGATATCTAATAATTTTTGTCAAGTCACTAGACGCCTGTAATCAGGTCATGTATATAAACTTTGATATCTAAGAATAAGCAACACGGAGGAGAGTTCGCGAGATGCTGAGCCATGAGGAGAATGATCTTTTAACCCGCGTCACTGGCGATGCGCCGATGGGCAAGCTGATGCGCCAGCACTGGACGCCGGTCTGTCTGATCGAGGAAGTCGCTGAAGCAGACGGCAAACCGCTGCTTGTTGAAGCGGTGGGTAACCGTTACGTCGCGTTTCGCGACTCAGAAGGTAAGCTTGGGCTGCTTGACGAGCTTTGCCCGCACCGACGTGCGTCTCTTGTGTTCGGTCGTAATGAGGATTGCGGACTGCGCTGCCTTTATCATGGATGGAAATTCGACGTTGAAGGCAACTGCGTTGCCATGTCGTCCGAACCTGAAGGCAGCCCGCTTCACGAAAAGGTTAAACACAAATCCTATAAAACTGTCGAGTGGGGTGGATTTGTCTGGGCGTGGCTTGGCGAAGAAGAAGGCATGTATCCGTTTTCTCCGCCCGCTTTTGCACCGACCGAAGACACGCAGGTTTCAATCCTGAAAATTCGCATTCCGGCAAACTGGGCACAGATCACTGAAGGTCAGATCGACTCTGCTCACTCTTCCAGCCTGCATTCTTCTGACATGAAACCCGCGCGTGTCGAAGGGGCGTCTGCAGACGATCAGGCGTGGTATCGTCCGTCCACCGACAAGTCGCCGCGCATGCAGACGCAGACAACCAGCTATGGTTTCCACTATGCTGCGATCCGCAAGCCGATCAAAAATGCAGGTACGCATCATTATCTGCGTATTACCGAATACATCGCGCCATACACTGCATTGATTCCGCCGAACAACAATTACAATGTCGCGAGCGTCATCGTACCGATCGATGATGAAACCACGCACTTCCATTTCATCGCGTGGGGTGGGAAGGCCTGCCCGACAACCGAAGAGTGGCGCAAGTTCAACCATGCCCAAAAAGGCATTCATCTGGATGAACGATGGGTTTCCCAGCGACAACTCCACAACAACTTCCTGCAGGACCGGCAAGCGATGAAACTTGGGAACTTTACCGGTGTGCTAGGCATTCCGAACCAGGATATCGTGATGTGGGTTTCTATGGGGGCGATTGTTGACCGGTCTGACGATATCTTGGGCGCATCCGATCTGGCGATTGTCGAGTTTCGTCGTCTGATGGTGGACGCCGCGAGGAAAGTTGATGCCGGCGGTGAAGCCCTTGGAACAACGGAACCAAGAGTCCCCCATGTAAACATCGCTTCGCGTGAGGGAGTTTATCCGCAGACCGTTGATTGGCGTACGCTTGTAGAAGGAGCAAGCGTCGCTGCAGAGTAGTGTTTGCAAGGGCAGGTTCGGCTCCGAATCTGCCCTTCAGATAAAAAAATAACTAAGATATCTAATTTTATTGTTGACGGATCGTACGTCCTGCCATTTAACTTAGATATCTTATAAAAAATAAAATAACGACCTTCCCGCGCACAATAAAAATCGCGGGTTTTCCTGGGAGGAAAACAGCATGAAGCCATTAAAAGCTTCTACTGCCGAGGTATTGCTGACTGAGAGAGTTCCCAAAGGGCTCTATTATGGAGGGGCATGGCATCGCGCCGCAAATGCCCAAATCTCGGTCTTTGCGCCGTCTACCGGAACTGAAATCGCAAAGGTAGATAGTGGTGCAGCATCTGATCTTGATGCCGCTGTGACAGCGGCAGCGGCAGGGCAGAAACTTTGGGCGCGCACGACACCGCGCGAACGTTCACAAGTGATGCGTGAAGCCGCGAACATCATCCGCGCAAACAAGGACGAGCTTGCCCATCTTGATGCGCTCGATAGCGGAAATTCCCTGACCGGGATGCTGTTTGATGTCGAACTTGCCGCGACCTTGATGGATTTCTTTGCCGGTCTTGCGACGGAGCTCAAGGGCGAGACTGTTCCGGTTGGCGCGGGCAAAGTGAACTATGTCGTTCGCGAGCCGGTCGGGGTTGTTGCCCGTATTGTCCCGTTCAACCATCCATTGATGTTTGCATGTGCCAAGCTCGCGCCACCGATTATGGCTGGTAACAGCGTTATTATTAAGCCATCCGAGGAAACGCCGCTTTCAAGTCTGAAGGTTGCAGAACTGATCGGTGGTCTTTTCCCGCCCGGTGTTTTGAATATTCTGAATGGTGGCTCCGATCTGGGTGCAGGTCTTTCGACCCATCCGGGGATTGCCAGCGTCAGTGTTGTTGGCAGTGCTGCAACCGGACGTGCTGTTATGCGCCAGTCCGCGGATACCCTTAAGCATGTCTCTCTTGAGCTAGGGGGCAAAAACGCCCTTGTCATATTCCCCGATGCCGATGTTGAAAAAGCTGTTCAAAGTGCGGTTAAGGGCATGAATTTGCCTTGGACGGCGGGGCAGTCATGTGGGTCGACCAGTCGTGTTTTCGTTCATGAGAGTATTTATGATTTGGTCGTCGAACAACTGGCTTCTGCTTTCAACGATATTACCCCGGGTGATCCACTCTCCCCGGACACTCAGATGGGGTGTTTATCTACACGAGGTCAGTACGAGAAGGTTCTCCGCTACATCGATATTGCCAAAGGCGAAGGGGCAAGGATGGTCGCGGGAGGCGACGTTCCTGCCGATCTCGCGGGTGGCTTCTTCGTCAGGCCGACGGTGTTTGCCGATGTGACGCCTGATATGCGCATTGCCCAAGAAGAAGTGTTTGGCCCCGTACTAAGTATTCTGAAGTGGACGGAGTATGACGCTCTTATCGATGCCGTGAACGGCGTTGATTACGGGTTAACGGCCTCAGTCTGGACGCGTGACCTTTCCCAGGCAATGCGTGCCGTGGATGACATTTGTGCCGGATATGTCTGGGTCAACAATTCCAGCGACCATTTTCTTGGCACCCCATACGGCGGGATGAAGCAATCAGGTATCGGGCGTGAAGAATGCCTCGGTGAGATGCTGTCCTATACCGAACAGAAGAACGTGAATATCACTTTCGAGGCCTGACGTTGCTTTGCGGTAACCGGAAAAGGTTCAGCGTCCAATAACAATAAAACAAAACCATAATCAGAGATCGTACCCATTAGGGAGGAAAGAATGAGGCTTTTGACTCTTGCCGCGGCTATTGGACTGGCCTTCGGCGTTAACACTGCACAGGCTGAACCGGTAAACCTGACATTGTCGGGTGGGAACCCGGGTGGCTTGTGGTCTCTTCTCGGCGCAGGTATCGACCGTGCTGTAAAACAATCAGACCCAAATTCCGTTGTAACATATCAGGCAACTGGTGGTGGATTTGCAAATATTGGTTTGCTGGGAGCAAACCGGACGGATACGGGATTAGTTCACAACGCTGAAGTGAAGATTGCTCTGGCAGGTGAAGAGCCCTTCAAGGCTCCTGTAAACAACATGCGTGCAATTGGTTACATGTATAATTGGGCGCCGATGCATTTCTTCTTGGTGAAGTCGATTGCCGACGAATACAACATCGATAGCCTCGACGATCTTGCAACAGCAAAAGCACCGGTGCGTATTGGTGTAAACCGTTCGGGTAACATTACGTCCAACGTAGCGTTGTTCATGCTCGAACAAGCTGGGTTAACCACGGAAGCTGTTGAGGCAAATGGTGGACGCATTGTTCAGGCCGGGGCAAACGACCAGGCAGAACTGCTGAAGGATGGTCGTATCGACATTGTTACCAACGGTGTCTTTGTTCTTCATTCCTCATTCCGTGCAATTGACGAAAACAATGAAGTCATTGTCCTCGACATTCCCCAGAATGTAATTGATGCCACGAATGCCCGTTTCGGAACTCAAACTTATACAATCCCCGGAGGAAGTTATTCCAATCAGCCAAATGATGTCGAAACATCGGCCCTTGGTGCTCTTCTGGTGGCGACGGATCAGATGGAGGAAGAAACTGCATATGACCTTACCAAGGCTTTGATTGCAAATGTTGACGAGATCAAGGCGGTTCATGGTTCTATGAAGGCGCTGACCCCGGAGCTTATGGCTGATCAGGATGTTCTGCCGTTCCATCCCGGTGCAGAACGGGCATATCGCGAGGCAGGACTTCTCAAATGATGAAGTCACTTGTAAACACAGGCCGCAAACGTACGTTTGCGGCCTTACCCCACAAAGTTCTGATCAGCTTGGCGGCGCTATTTGCGATCGGGGTTATTTACGGCAACCTCTTCGTTATCTCGGACCCGCTTATAATTGGCATTCTGTTTCTTAGCGCCTTGTTCTCGATGCTCTTCTTGGTGGTCGGTGCAACAACTAATGCACGGGACAAACCCACCATTATTGATTGGGTGTTAAGTGCACTGAGCCTCGCTACCGGAGTGTTTTTCCTTGTGAATGCAAGTGTGATTTCAAGCCGGATTACTTTGCTTGAAGAGCTTACACCTGCTCAACTTTTCTTCGGGTCGTCACTTCTATTCTTGTCACTTGAAGCGACGCGTCGCACGACGGGTGCAGGTCTTACGATCGTTGTTCTCGGTTTTATGGCCTACAACCTGTTCGGTCACTTGCTACCCCCGCCCTTTGGGCACGGAGTGATCGAATACACCTACCTGCTGGATGCGCTAATCTTTACAACGGACGGTGTCTTTGGTGTCCCGATCCAGGTTGTCGCTAGCTATGTTTTCCTATTTGTTCTGTTCGGGACGTTGCTGTCATTTGCTGGCGGAGGGGACTTCTTCTTTAACCTTGCTGCCTCGCTGACCGGAAAGAGCCCCGGTGGTCCAGCAAAGGTCGCTGTTATCTCATCAGGCATGTATGGAACGATTTCAGGCAGTCCCGTATCTGATGTCGTCGCGACGGGCTCGATAACGATCCCAATCATGAAGCGCCTTGGCTATTCATCGCGTTTCGCCGGTGCAGTTGAAGTTGCTGCATCCACAGGTGGCAGCGCCATGCCGCCTATCATGGGCTCAGCCGCGTTCATTCTTGCTGAGTACACAGGGTTTGCGTATCGCGAAGTCGTCTACGCCGCGATTATTCCAGCGATCCTTTACTATCTTGGCGTTTTCTCGCAGGTTCACTTTCGCGCGGTCAAACGCGATCTGCGCTCCTATCCAGATGATGTCCCTACGCTTAAGGCAACCCTCATTAATGGCTGGATGTTTATTGTCCCGATCGCGGTGATCATACTCGCACTGTCGCTTGGTTATTCGCCAACCATGACGGCAGGCTTGGGAGCTGCTTCTGTCGTCATTGCAGCGGCTTGCTCTGCGCGAACCCGCATGAGCGTTTGGCGTGTAGTTGAAGGCCTTGGTGAAACCACACTGCGCATCCTCCCCGTTGCTGGCGCGTGCGCGGCTGCGGGACTTGTAATCGGAGGTCTGTCTATGACGGGCCTTGGCATGAAAGCGGCAAACGTGATCATGACAATCAGTGGTGCAGATCCGGTGATCACCTTGATGATTTCCGCTGTGGTGACCATCATTCTCGGTTTAGGGATGCCAACACCAAGTGCTTACATTCTTGCCGCAGTTCTCGTTGGGCCAGCACTTTCAAAGTTGGGATATCCGCTTCTTGAGTCTCATATGTTCTTGCTCTACTACGCGATCCTGTCGGCCTTGACGCCACCGATTGCGGTCGCGGCGTTGGCGGCAGCGGCCATTGCAGAAGAGGATCCATTCAAGATTGCGTTTGATGCAGTCAAACTTGCCGCAGTCGGCTTTCTGCTGCCATTCGTCTTTATTTGGAATCCTGCTATCATCGGTTCCGGTTCCTCCATTGAGATTGGGCTTGCCGTGATCGGCGGTGTTATCGGAACGATTTCACTGGCGGCTGCAATAGAGGGCTATATGAATGGCACTCTGTCGCGGCTAATGAGAAGCTTGTTCATTTGCGTCGCTGTTAGCAGTGTTGCGCCATACATGCTCGTATCTTTGGGTGCGATTGTTGTGGGCTGTGCACTACTTGCACGAAACTACTTCTCAACGTCACCCTCCTCGGCGAAAGAGGCGAAGGATCAAAAAGTTCCTGGAGCTTGATGCGTTCCAGTTGTGCAAGGGAGGTGTGCGCATATGCTTCATGCCTCCCTTTTTTTCGCGATGTCATAGGGTTGTTTGATATTGCATTTTCCCAAGATTGGACTTTTTACCGGCAGCTTTATGCTGCGGAGCTCATGGTCACTACATTTTACCGGTCCCGTTTCGTCTATAGTTATCCCAGTTCTGCATCGCGACCGTCGATTAGGGTAAGCGCTGCGGTTAGTTTTGTGCGTAGCGGATTGCTCGCGTGCGCATGTCTATTTCCAGTCTCAGGAGATGTTTATCCTGGCTGACGCGACTTCATTTAGTGAAATAAAACGGCATAATATCTTCGATCTCTAATTATAAAAAGGCCCGTGACTCAACTGGCTTAGAATAACAATTGGAAGCAGCAGCCAGCGAATGCTGGCCGTTCGGAGGGAAGCGATGACTAACCTAATGCGTAACTTAAAAATCTCGACAAAAGTTTTCGGAGGCTTTGCGCTCATCTTGTTGCTTTTGGCAACCGTTGCCGTGTTGGGCGTCGTTTCCATGAGTAGTGTGGGAACAGACTTTACGCGTTACAGAGAAGTTGTTCTCCAATCAAATCAAGCGGTCCGTGTGCAGGAAAAGCTGTTGGAGGCACGGGTGGCAGTTAAAGATTATCTATTAAGCAATAGCCCTGAAGATGCCCAAATAGTACTTGATATGCTCGAAACGACTAAGCTTTTGAATCAAGAACTAGGGTCTTTACTGTCCGAAGGAAACCGAAAAGAGGCCTCGAGAGTAGTTTCAGATAACTTAACAGCATATTCTGAAGCTTTTGAAGAAATCGTTTCGCTCTCGGTTTTTGATCCAGTACGTGGCGATTTGGTTTCCAATGAGCTAGAGCGTATCGGGCCGATTGTTGCGAGTGAGTTAGAAGACCTCAAGCTTGATGTGAAAGCCGAGCAAGATGAGATTGGCCCGCGCGCTGCTGCTGCATCTAAAAGATCTGTTTTGATCAGCGAGATACTAGCGGGTGCTGCAATCATCATTGGTGTAATTTTCGCGTGGTTAATTGGGAGGGGCATCTCTCAACCTATTGTGCAAATTACTGAAGTGATGAAAAAGTTAGCTGCGGGGGACAAAGAAGCAAATGTTCCAGGTGAGCATCGTGGAGATGAAATTGGAGAAATGTCTCAAGCAGTATTGGTGTTCAAAGAAAACATGATTCGTGCTGATCAGCTTGCCGCGAAAGAAGCTGAAGCGCTAAAATTAAGAGAAAAACGAGCCGAGAAGATAAGCGAACTTACCGCCGGGTTTGACAGTGAAATGGCTTTTGTGCTCAAAGCCCTCGTAACTGCGGCCAAGGAAATGCAATCGACTGCGACTGGAATGACCAATACTGCAGAAGAGACAAGCCGGCAAGCTGGGATAGTTGCGACAGCGGCCGAACAGGCCTCGACTAACGTTCAAACAGTAGCGAGTGCAACTGAAGAGTTAAGCGCTTCGATTAGCGAAATAAATCAACAGGTGGGGCAGTCATCCACGGTTGCAGCTCGAGCTGTTGTAAATGCGGAAGAAACGAATGTCCGGGTACGTGGGTTGGCGGATGCAGCGCAAAAGATTGGTGACGTTGTTGGACTGATTAGCGATATTGCAGAGAAAACTAACCTTCTTGCTCTAAATGCGACGATTGAGGCTGCTCGCGCTGGTGACGCGGGTAAGGGTTTCGCTGTGGTGGCTGCGGAAGTAAAGAATTTGGCGCCAGCG
>Ga0310345_10000749_pt1 | contig 42730 bp, 39 predicted proteins | sample HC15DNA20500_MG_FD_204667 | JGI IMG/M metagenome (GOLD analysis project Ga0310345, IMG submission 204667) | Marine microbial communities from station ALOHA, North Pacific Subtropical Gyre - HC15-DNA-20-500_MG | ecosystem: Environmental > Aquatic > Marine > Oceanic | place: Pacific Ocean: North... | reverse complement strand
CCCTGCGCCTATCCCTACTGATCCGATTCCTGCGGCAACACTAGATAAAAATACGACCCCCATCGCCTGACCAGTCGCACCGGTGTCGCCTTCCACCTCCTCATAAGCCGCAGAGTTAAGCGCAGCCGCTCCAAGCATTCTGTCAGTAAAGCTCGACAAATCTAGCCCTCCTGTAGAAGACCATCCGAATGTGTCTATCATACCGTCTGGCCGGACTCACACCTACGGCAACGACTGCCAGCATAATTCGTTGCCCGTAACACCCAATGATTACCCCCTGACGTGCTCCGGTTATAAAGCATCCTGCTCGACGGCCTTTCAAGTGTCTTTTTCTTCATGCTCCGGCACTGCTCTGGAAGAACCCAACCAGCAGGTACTTAGAGATTTAGCCAACGGAATTTCCCCTTACCACGAGCTTGTCGAGATCGAAGTTGTACTGTTCAGCGTTTCAATAGACCCACCGCAATCCATACCACTACTCCACCGCGCACGGTAGACCTCATCGGTTCATCCCGGTACGGAATGGCACCAATGACAGTTCTCATTAGCTTCAACGACGGTGTACCCTGGCAGGGTAGCTGTACCGTCAACGAAGACCCGGTGAAGATGCTTTCCCGGCACGTATTTCAAACGATAGCATCTAGTATTAATAAAAACGGGAGAAAATTGATGTCGTGCCAGTGTTTCTCAGAGAATCCTGAACAGAAAGTGAGGCAACCGTGTTGAGACGTATTGTTTCCGTGGTGATCGCCGTCGTGTTGCTAACGGCCTTGGAAACACCGAGAGTCGTGAGCGCCCAAACATCAGAGGACATGACGAAGTTCGTACATGTGTCAAACGGATACCGCATCTTTCCTAATATTACCTACCTGCGCGCGGGAGGCTGGGACCTCAAACTCGACGTCTACCAGCCACGGGTAGCGAGAACGCAAAGTCCGACACTTATATATATCCACGGCGGGGGATGGACCAACGGGAGTAAAGAGAGTTCCGCTCTTACCTTCCTCCCGTATCTAGAAATGGGCTGGGCAGTCGTGAATGTGGAATATCGAATGGCGGATGTCGCCCCCGCACCGGCCGCAGTCGAGGATTGCCGCTGCGCATTGCGGTGGGTCTATCGAAACGCTGAACAGTACAACTTCGATCTCGACAAGCTCGTGGTAAGCGGAAACTCGGCTGGTGGACATTTATCACTTACCACCGGATTTCTCCAAGAATCAGCCGGCCTGGATCGCCAATGTCCAGGAAATCGACGGCGGTCCTGGTCTACTGGAACTACGTCGACAGAAGAACTGAAAGTAGCTGCCATTATCAATTGGTACGGTATCAGCGACGTCACCGACCTAATTCATAGGACGCCAGGTCCGTCAGGGTCGTTCACTGAAGCGTGGCTTGGCAGCACGCTGAATCGAGAGCAAATCGCGACGAGGGTGTCACCACTCACATACGTGCGAGAGGGTCTTCCGCCCGTCTTAACTATTCATGGTGACGCCGATCCAATTGTCCCGTACGACCAGGGTGTCCGCCTGCACCAAGCGCTCGATAAGGCCGGCGTACCAAACCAACTTATAACTGTACCGGGCGGCGGGCATGGAGGATTCACAAACGCAGAGAGTGTGAGAATTTATGCAGCCATTACTGGATTCCTCAACACGCATCATGTCCTGACGGGGACCTCGAACGAGTAAGGGCGTGCCCCAGGTTCCGCTTCCGAAAATGCGTCGCGTCTACGGTCCGCGCACACATGCCGATAGTCACTGCAGAAATATATCGGGCGTGGCAACAAGCGGATCGTAGCTAAGGACCGTGCATGTGTATGAGATATCAGGAAGAACGTCTACAGAGTAGAAACTAACCCTCTTTTGTTCTCGGAATGCAAGCCACCGAGTACCAACTCGAATCTGAGGTGTAGATCCGTGGAATCGTAATGTGGTCGAGATTCTTGGCGGAGCCAACAGTCACTGACGAATAACTAAACTGATACGGAACAATTGCATCGACTGCAGCCTTCCCATGTGCTCACCTGTACCGGGCTACTACTATTCTTTTGTCGACTCCGCGCGGGAATCAATGGTGCGCTGCCCGCTGAGAGCATTCGGGACTGCATAGTTACCTTCATGACAAGCGTACTCGAAGATCTGGTAGTCGGGTTCAGCCGTAAGTGGCATTGAGATCGTCCACGGCCGTGTGTAGACGTTAGGATCCTCGATAGTAACAGTCCAAATGATGGTATCTGCTGAAACACGTCGAAACCGTTCCACAACGTGCAGTGCCTTGCTTGTCGGGATACCCTTTAAACGCGCACCCGCCGCACTTGATGCAATCCAACCTCGATTGTGAAAATTTTTCGTCTCGACCACTAAGACATCGCCGTCCCAGTGAGCCCGAGCGTCACCCATCCACTGGCGGATGCCCTCGCCGATGAACGGTTTATCGAACAGCGGAATAATCCGAACGTCATGGATCATCTCGTGTTGAATCGCGATGTAGTCAGGCGTCTGGACGATACGATAGGCATTGTTGTAACCAGCCGGGAGCATTGAGCCCGGGACGCCACGTGACAGACATCGATCCCAGACGCTCATGTGCTGATAGTGATCCCCGTTGTGCGCGAGGTTGTACGCCTTTGCCTCCAAAGCCCAAGGTTTGATTGGCGCCAAGCCGTTCGGCGGGTCTACGATCAATGACGTCTGTCCGGTCGACAGAACGGTGTCACCAGAGTCTAGCCAGTAGCTTCCGTAGCCACCAACGTTACCGCCGGCACTATATCTCTGCGCTGGCGCGTCGTCCCGTACCTGTTCGTCCACGACCCGCTGGTGGTTAATTGCAGCCATTTCCTCATCAGTCAGGAAGGCTTTTCCTTCAACCGCGTCTGGACGCTCCATTGGTGTCAGAGTCTTGTTGCCCCACATGCCCTGGAGATCGGGTTGGTCGTCAGGGGTTCGTGGAATCGTCCAATTTGGGTCGACGACCCGTTCGGGCTGTGCCGTGGCCAATGTCGTACCTAGAAACAGGTAGTTAAGTACAATGACAACAACGGTGAGCATCCGTGGGCTAGTAAGTGTGCCCATGAAATGAGTCCTCCTCCTGCTTTCTGCACGTCTAACGAAGCGACTGACCAGCAGGTATATTTTGGCGAGACTGAAATAATTATAAACACTCCCGTGCAGTCGCATCCAGGGACCTTCTATAGAGCTGCGAAGTCCACCAGCTAAGACTAAAACCTTGGCTCACGAACGCGTCGTGTTCTAAAGAGCAGCGCGAGGAAATCAGTTGATCGCCAACCACACTGATGAGAATCTTTGCCTCGGACACTGGATCCGCACGATCGACTAGCCGGACGGTCTGAGATGTAGCGTAATAAACAGTCGGAACGGCACCAGTCTGACGTGCCTGTCGAAGTAGAGAATAAGGGAAAAAGGATAATATCCTACTCATCCACAACTTCTACCTCGATAACGCCGTTTGTAATCTGAATCGGATAGACAGTTACCCGGCGGTAGGCCGGCGGCCCCAGACCTTGGCCATCACTGAGACGGAACTGAGCACCGTGCCACGGACAGGTTACGATACCATTCTCGCACGACCCTTCCGACAGTGATCCCCCAACGTGCGTGCATGAATCATCGATAGCGTGTAGCGTGCCGCCGTCGTTGAACACGGCGATCCGACGGTCACCGGCAAATATCTTCTTACACTTTCCCGAAGTAAACTTTTCTGCTTTCGCAACGGTAAAACAGCGTCCCATGATCCTCACCATGCGATTGTCATTTATGCTCAATCGACAATTGCTAACTTCAAGCCTCCGCCTGTGGCACGCTGTAAAGACCACACACCTCGGCTCCTCATCATTTTGATTCAGTCGGCCAACACGGATGACTACTTACACATCTCCCGTGGGTTCACTAAGCTGTTAGGAGCTAACCGTCTGCCCACTAGCCACGGACAAACTAGACGTTGCACGTTTCTCACGGGCCAGCCTGACCGGACGGTCCTAGCAAGCCCTACTTCCACGCTGCATCTACTACTCTCGCTCTAATAGTACCTCCCTACGGTCCCGTGCGGTACAATATCGCCGTCCGTCGAGATACCCCTCAATGGGCAACCTCGACGCGGTGTTCCAACTTTCGCACATATGGATGGCCATACCGAAGCACGAAAGGCTCTATTACCCAGCACGAGCTTATTTCTCAGTACCGTAGGCTCGCTGATCACAACTTTTCATCCTTAGGAAACCAAACCCATGAACACTGCAGTCCTGACTATCTTGTCGCTGCTCCCAATCTTTACAGTCGCGATCTTTCTCGTCGGTCTGCGGTGGCCCGCCAGTCGGGCGATGCCACTATCGTACATCGTTGCTGCGGTGCTTGCTCTCATGGTCTGGCAGGTGCCACCCATTCAAGTAATTGCCGCAAGCATCAACGGATTAGTTATCGCCTTTACACTGCTCTACATCATCTTCGGCGCCATCCTACTCCTGAACACCCTACAGGAAAGTGGCGCCATTCGAACTATTCGACAAGGTTTCACCGACATCACTCCTGATCGGCGTGTTCAGGTAATCATCATTGCCTGGCTGTTCGGTGCATTTATCGAAGGCTCAGCTGGTTTCGGCACGCCGGCGGCCGTTGCCGTCCCACTGCTAGTCGGCCTCGGGTTTCCAGGTATGGCGGCGGTTATGGCCGGCATGATCATCCAGAGCACCCCAGTCAGCTTTGGCGCACTCGGCACACCTATTCTTGTTGGAGTTAATACTGGCCTGTCTGCTGATCCGGCACTCGCCGAATATGCCGCGCAACGGGGCTACGCTGAGTGGACTGACTTTCTCGCGCTGATCGGTCTAAAGGTCGCGATGCTACATGCCATTGCCGGCACCTTGATACCGTTGATCCTCGTGTCGTTCATGACCCGCTTCTTTGGAAAGAACAAGACGTTTTCCGAAGGTCTTCGCATCTGGCCTTTCGCGCTGTTCGCTGCGCTCGCTATGACAATTCCTTACCTTACCGCCGCATACCTTCTCGGACCTGAATTCCCAGCGCTTATTGGCAGCATGACTGGCCTTGTAATCGTTATCTCATCCGCGCGCGCTGGATTTCTTATTCCAAAGGACGAGGTATGGGGGTTCGACGACAAAAGTAATTGGCCGGCCGAATGGACCGGTTCGGTCGAGGTGCAAGATGTCGCACCGTCTGGCTCGATGAGCCTGTTCAAGGCGTGGTCGCCCTATGCAATCGTCGCACTGTTACTCCTAGCGTCACGGCTCGTCGATCCACTACGCGTTTTCCTTCAAGCGTGGGTAGTGAGTTGGCCAGACATCTTTGGCACTTCGATCACCGCCAGCTTCCAGCCCCTCTATCTCCCCGGCACTCTCTTCATAGTGACGTCACTCATCACAATGGCACTGCATGGTATCCCGGGTAAGAACTACGCCAAGGCGTGGACGACGTCACTTAAGATTTCGGCAGCGGCCTCCGTCGCACTCGTCTTCACGGTGCCAATGGTACAAGTTTTCTTAAACAGCGCTGGTGGAGGCGCTGGTTACGACCAAATGCCGATTGTCCTCGCTAACGGCGTATCTGCACTAGTCGGGGGCGCTTGGCCTATTTTTGCGCCGTTTATTGGAGGAATCGGTGCGGCGGTTGCTGGCAGTAACACTGTCAGCAACATGATGTTTTCGTTGTTTCAGTTCAATATGGGTGAGCGAATCGCGGCCGACCCAACGTGGATCGTCGCACTACAGGCAGTCGGTGGGGCCGCCGGTAACATGATCTGTGTCCACAACGTCGTAGCCGCGTCGGCGGTAGTTGGGCTTCTGGGTCGCGAAGGCGCCGTGATTAGAATGACCCTTATCCCATTCGTCTATTACGCCCTCCTTCCAGGCTCAATTGGGTATCTGATAGTGTCGTACGCGACTAGTGGGATCGTAAATGTCGGAACACTACTCGTACTGCTGATCGCCGGAACTGCGATCTACATAATCGCTAAATATGGTGGGCGTCCCTCTACGGCGTGAACTAGTAGGCCGCGTTAAATGCGGATTCTTCGTCTGGCCGATCGGGACTCCGAGCCATCGGATCCAAATACTTTCACTGGCAATGCGCAACTCACGCGTATGACCGGCCTTTCCGCCGATCCCAAGATACACGCGTATCGTGTCGAATTCGAACCAGCGGCCCGTACCGCATGGCACACCCACAGTGGCCCCCAAATTCTGATCGTTATCAATGGGTGTTGTCGCTTACAACGACATGGTAAACCCCTTACCGAAATCATCGCCGGCGATGTTGTCTGTATCGAGCCTAGAGAGCGTCACTGGCACGGCGCAGGACCCGACTCCCCGATGACGCACGTAGCAATCAACATCGACTCCACCACCACATGGTTGGAAAAAGTTACCGAGACAGAGTACGTCGGTGCTTTTCGATAACCCTGTCGCCTCAACGGAGGAGTAAGAGGTGCTCCGAGGCCAACTGATAGCCGGTGGTCTCACAGCGCTCGTGTTGTTTCTCACGGGTGTCTTTCTCACAGTTCCCTTCCAGGTCGATGCCGACATCGAACTCACGACACTCCGTAGCTGGGTAACAAGTCATGGCCTGGCCGGGATACTTGGATTTAGTCTCATTTACGTGCTCCTTGTCCTCATGTTGGTTCCTGGCGCCGCAGTCACCCTGGCGGCCGGTGCACTCTTCGGTCCGCTCACTGGATTCCTAGTGGTTGCTTTCGCCACGTCAGTCGCAGACGCGGTGGCATTCATCCTCGCACGGTATGTGGCCCGCGAAGCAGTTGTCACTTTTAAACGTCGACACCCCCGGTTTCAGGCGTTCGACCATGCACTCGAAAATGGTGGTTGGCGTATCGTCGCGCTACTCCGATTGAATCCAGCGATTCCCTACAGCGCCAGTAACTATCTGTTCGGCATTAGCGGAGTTAGGTTTCTTCCGTACCTTGTGGCCAGCGGGGTGTTCACGCTACCCGGGGCGTTTGTCTACACTTATCTCGGTTACGTCGGAGCTGAAACTATCGGTGGAGAAACGCGTAACGTTATCGAGTGGGGCGTGTTAGTCCTCGGCCTTTCAGTGACCGTACTAACAGTTATCTACGTAACCATCCTCGCACGTCGCGCGCTCACTGGCATCGAAACGGGCCCGCGTTAAGTTCAACACGACGGACGGATTATCTACCAACCGCAGCGCCGGCCTTCGTTCTGCTCGTCAAGCCACGCAGCCAACGGCGCAAAGTAGTCGAGCATTGCAGTCGCATCCATCTTGCGCGTCCCAGTAATCGCTTCGAGAGCCTCAGGCCAAGGACGGCTCGCACCCATTTCGAGCATAGTCATCAGGCGCTTGCCAGCCTCCTCACTCTCGAAGATCGAACACCGGTGTAACGGCCCATCGATACCAGCCACCTCGCACAGTGCCCTATGAAATTGGAACTGCAGGATGTTCGCTAGAAAATAACGTGTGTAAGGAGTATTTGCGGGCACGTGATACTTAGCTCCAGGGTCGAAGTCGACTTCGCTGCGCGGCACCGGCGCCTGAATGCCCTGATACTGCTCTCTTAAGTCCCACCATCGCTGGTTGTATTCGTTCGGCCCAATCTCACCCGAGAACACCTTCCAGCGCCACCGGTCCACCAAGAGACCAAAAGGCAAGAACGCGATCTTATCGAGCGCTTGCCGAAGCAACAGACCAACGTCGTTATCGCTTGCGGGTTCCCGATCGAGCAACCCAACCTTAACTAGATACTCTGGTGTAATCGACAGTGCGATCGTGTCCCCAATACCCTCATGAAACCCATCATTGGCACTCGTCTGATAGAGCGGGTCTTGCATACTATAGGCACGCTGGTAGTAATTGTGCCCCAGCTCGTGGTGAATGGTGCCAAAATCCTGATCGTTAATTCCGATGCACATTTTGATACGCACATCCGACTGAAAGTCTAGATCCCAAGCACTGGCGTGGCACACCACTTCCCGGTCTGTCGGCTGAATAAACAGCGACCGCTCCCAAAACGTTTCCGGTAACGGTTCGAAGCCGAGAGAACTAAAGAATCGCTCGCCATAACGCACCATCTCGAGTTCATCAACCCGTTGCCGCTGCAGCAATTGCGTCAAATCGTATCCTGGTCCTTGGCGAGTAGGTGCGACTAGGTCCGTCACGTTTGTCCAGGTCTGACCCCACATGTTTCCCAACAGGTGCGCGGGAATAGGCTTATCCGGGGGTACCACTGCCGTCCCGTACTCTTCGCCTAACTCTGCCCTGACGTGACAGTGCAGCGATTCATAGAGTGGCCGCGCCTGATCCCAAAGTCGCTCGAGTTCAGCGATAAAATCGTCTGGATGCATGTCGTAACTCGACCGCCACATGTCACCGACGTCGGCAAAACCGATCTCGACTGCACCCGCGTTCGCAATCTCGACGAACCGCTGATACTGTGAACGTATGTTCTGGGAAACGAGACGCCATCCTTTCCAAATGTCTAGAAGCTCGTCGGTATCACGAACGTCGGCGAACATCCGTTCCATCGCAGGTAAGTCCAAGCAGTCCCCAGTGCCAGGTTGGCAATACTCCCCAGCCCCATAGGTACTCTCCATCGCCGCCATAATCTCTGACAACTCCTGCTGAAGCACGGCATCGCTCGGACCAACCGCTGCGAGCGAAGTCTTTAGAAGCATGAATTTTCGTCGAACATTATCAGGGAGAACAAGATCGTTGAAGCGCGACGCCTCACTCACCCACTTCGTGGTGGCACCCATAAGCACGGCGTTCGCTGACGCAGCCAACGCATTCGTATCGTTTGTGATGAAATTCTGCTGAACCCAGGCGGCCCGCCCGGCTTTTATCCACAAATTCAAAAGATTAGCTTCTGCGTCCGCAATGAACGCTTCAGCTTCGGCCACGGTTGGACCAAGCTGAGTCGGTGCACAGGAGCTATTTCCGACGGCGAGGCCGATCAGTGTTAAGAACAAGATAATCAGACGTGATCGATGCATCGTCACTGCTCCGAACCATGATTCACGTGTGGTACCGATCATTGTGCAAAACGACCGCATTATATCGCCTCGGTCCCATTACAATTTGTCGCACACGGAAAACCAATCACTCATTCACTACCGGAAGCCCTACGGTCGTACTCTCGCACACCGGAAAACCCATCGGCCACGCGATTTCGCAATTAATTCAACACTAAGCATGCACTGATTGTTTTGAGCACCAGCTTGACAAGCACACACAGAGTGTTACGACCTAAGCCGTCTAGATCATGAAGCAGCGTGAGTGTACAGCCCCAGATACGGTGCGGTCCGTCAGTAAGATCATCTCGCGTCCATGTAAGCAGCGATGCGGGAACCTTCGTATTGTCGCACTGCCCCTGAACTCATCGAAACTACTGACGACGCGTTCAATGCCTTCTGTGTGAATCGCACAGAAGATTCTTTCGGCAACTCGTGCCGTCTCGCCTTGTTCCTTCGAAGCCTACGTAGGAAACAAGCTTGAAGCTTCGTGACCGAGAAACAATACCGCCAAACCAACTCTCTCTATGTAATTCTGTGGGATATTCCCGCAACGAAACACTAGCTGCCAGAACCGATCCATCGGGTCGCAAGTGACCCATCACGTACAATCGTGTCCGCACGGTCAGAACCTGTGGACACAATAGCAGCTGGAACACCGCTGACTGCTTCGAGTCGCTCCAGGTAGCGCCTGGCCTCAGCAGGCAGGTCTTCTTCGCGTCGTACGCCAGCCGTCGGTTTCGACCGTGACCACCCTGGCAGCGTCTCGTATTCCGGCACGCACTCAGCGAACTGGTCGTGCCTTACGGGTGGATCAGTGAGCCGTTCACCTCCGCATCGATATGCTGTACAGATGTTCAGTTCGTCCATGTCATCGAGCACATCCAGCTTAGTAACGGCGAGTGCGTTGATCCCGTTGACACGCGCCGCGTATTGGACGACGACCGCGTCGAACCAACCGCAGCGTCGAGCTCGTCCCGTCGAAGCACCGTACTCCCCCCCTGCTGCACGCAGATGCTCTCCCTTTGCCCCCACGAGTTCCGTCGGTAGTGGCCCGGCTCCGACCCTGGTTGTGTACGCCTTAGCGATTCCGAGAACGGCGCCGATCACTTGCGGCCCGATCCCAAGGCCTGTGCACATCCCGCCGATCGTAGCGTTGGAAGATGTTACGTACGGATAAGTGCCATGGTCGATGTCAAGCATCGTGCCCTGGGCTCCTTCGAACAGAATAGTCCGGCCCGCCTTGCTCGCCTGATGGAGGTGTTTTGACACATCGGTAACCATCGGCTTCAGTCTCTCCCAGAAGCCCGAAATCTCGCCGTGGACTGCCCGCCAATCTGTTGACGCCCGTCCTCCTATCAGACGGTCTCGGGTATTCACGTTTGCACGGATCAACTCCGCTAGGGGCCCATCTACCGCGGCATCAGCTAGATCGCCGAGTCGAACCCCTCGCCGACCAACCTTATCCTCATAACTCGGTCCTATGCCACGCGAAGTGGTACCAATCCGCTGTGCACCGCGCCCATCTTCTGCCAGCCTTTCGAGTTCACGGTGATAGGGCAGGATGACGTGGGCCTTTTCACTCACCAACAGCCGATCGCGTACGCTGATACCCTGACGTTCGAGTTCATCAATCTCAGTGAGCAGTGCACCCGGGTCGATCACAACTCCATTTCCGATAACGCAGGTGACGTCAGGATGAAGGATCCCTGAGGGAATGAGATGTAGAATGAACTCACGCTTGTTTACGAGTACCGTGTGACCAGCATTATGCCCGCCTTGCGAACGTGCGACTATCGAAAATGCCGGCGTCAGAAGGTCAACGATCTTTCCTTTCCCTTCATCGCCCCACTGGGCACCAACGATTGCGAGGTTTCCTGATACTGATTCAGCCATCGATCCAAGCTCCGGATGATATCAGAAGCGTGCTGCCCTCCAAACCCGTTCGCGCTAACTGATAAACTTGTGCATTCGATTTCCTGATCCCAAATTTGACCCGAGACATTTACACGCAGATGTCAAGCATAAATAAAAGTTTTTAACCTACCGACTTTCAATTGACAAGCACTTCACCCTTTCTTAATGTCTAGTTTCTTCATTCATTGTTCTCGTATACAAGGTTCGTGTGATTCCTAAACGTCCGACCCTCGAGCGCAAGATACTATCAGCACTAGACGCGACTCCATCTCGCATCCCAGTCGTCCTAGGCGGGTGCGGTACCGGACGAACCTCTCTGCTGCAACGAGTGTCGCAATTACTCGGCGAAGGGCACAGTCAATACATAGACACCGAACGCAGCCTATCAACACCCGATGGATTCCTGGCGGCTATCCTCACAAGCTCGCCGTATGGTTCGAGCAACAGTCCTGGCGCGTCCTTTCCCGATCAGCGTAACGCGCGCACAGCCTTCGACGCACTTTTACGATTCTTTCAACAGCGAGTAAACCCCGACGTCGAGAGACCAACGTTTCTCATCGAAGAGTTACTTGAGCTACGCACCTTCGAAAGCTTTCCAGGGCTTCGCGGCGTGCTCGGGGAGTTTCTAGAAGCGCTGAGTCGAACCCAGAACCGCTTCGTACTTACCAGCCGCTATGTCAATCGTGCCCAACGGCTCCTCCGTAACCTTCCAGAGCGTTTCGAAGTTATCCACTTGCAGCCCCTCACGCCCCCGGAAGTAGTGACAGCCCTTCGCAACCACGGGGTGGGTCGCGACGAGGCCGAGCGGAACGACCTAGGACGCATGGTACACGCGCTCGCCAACGGCCGACCGGCGTACGTTGCCAGGCTCGCCGCCGCATTGGCCGAAACCGACGATGTAAGTGGTGGTGATCCTGTCAGCACCCTCGCCTCACAAATGGCGGACGGTGAACCCCTTTGTTCAACCTGTCGATTCTCCTATGAGCTCAGGCTCCACAGGGCTAGGGGCTACGGTGCACTCAAGGCCATACTGTTAGTGCTTGCAGAAGAAGAACCGCTTACCTTGACTGAAGTGGCCAACCGTCTCGGTCGCACACCGGGGTCAACAAAAGACTACCTCTCATGGTTAGAAGATGTAGACCTAGTGAGTGTCCATCAGAAACGCTACAGCTACGAGGACCCACTTATGCGACTGTGGGTACGCCTGCACTGCCGCCCAACCATACCAAACGATGAGGATCTCGCACGGGAGGTGCAAGAGTACGCGGTAACTCGTCTTCCATACATGGAGCCAGGTATGGCACTGGCCGAGTCTCGCGAATCAGAAGAGGATCGCGCACTTGAGGAAACTCGAAAATCGTGGGGCTTGATCGAAATCGACTAATAACACCAGCCATTCGACTCAAGACCCTTACGCCTCACTTCGTAGGTCCTGCAAAGCGAGCCGTGCAGCTTTCTGCTCCGCCTCTTTCTTGCTCCGGCCTTCGCCGCGTGCAATCGCGTTACCCTCGACAACAACCTCGACACCAAACACTTTCTGGTGATCCGGACCTGAGCTGCCTGCCAATCGGTACTCGGGCAATGATCGTCCGCGCGCCTGAAGCCACTCCTGCAGCGCCGACTTGTGGTCAGCCGTTACTTCCGGAGTGACACCCTCTTGTCGAACGTTATCCAGTGCACTGCGGAACTCCCGCTCGATAAAAGCCGTGGCTGCCGGGAACCCGCCGTCGAGATAAATAGCCGCCACGACAGCTTCGAAGGTGTCGGCTATGAGAGAAGGCTTCTGACGTCCACCTGTTTTCTCCTCGCCACGTCCCAACAACAGGTGCTTCCCAAGGTCGAGCCTCTCCCCCACCGTAGTCAACGTGGCTGCGGATACGAGCGTCGCCTTAACCTTAGATTTGCGCCCCTCATCGTAGTCCGGGAACTCACGGAACAGACGATCAGTAATAACTAACCCCAGTACCGCATCACCGAGAAACTCAAGCGACTCGTTGTCCGATACCCCGCCGCTACTGTCCTCGTGCGCACGTGACCGATGTGTCAATGCGTGCTCAAGGAGTCCGCGGTCATGAAATCGGTAGCCGAGTGCTGACTCCAACTTCGCACACTCATCGTGGATAAGCACGACACGCGCATTAACGTCGTTTCGGAAGTCTTTGATCAACCGCTCAGCCGCTTCTGCTTCGTCGGATCTGACAGATAGCCTTACCTCACCGAGTCCGTCGATCGTCAGCGGGAAGACCGAATGCGGTATGTCCGAGGTAAGTAGAGTCTGGATTCCGTGTGTTTCAAGCAACCCCCGTACGATGTCAGCTTCTACGTCAGAATGCGTACGAAAGATGACGGTAAGATCAGCCATCCGTATCGCCGTCGAACGACGGCTACCTCCACCTGTATGTCTACGACGTCAGTCTATGTCGCATTGACCATCAACAGCACGAATTTGACCTCGGTGCATTTACTTATGGAACACACCGACGCTTCGAGGTCGCCCGTTATGTACTCGTGCAACTCCTCGGACGACATACCGGCGAACTCGCAGGCAACGCAACTCTGGTGACTGGCGCGCCACGCGGCCGTAAGCAACCATACGCTTACCGCTCAGTCTCAAGGCGTTCGCTATCAAAAAAACTGTATCAGATGTATCGTACTAACAATCGCGGAACGGACTCCTTGTTACGGTCACTTATCATCGCACCCCGCCGCTGGACCAGGCGTGCCTACGATTGGACGCTTCACTGGGCCGACACACCGCAAAGTCTAGCCGCACTTTTCGGCCTCGCTTTGGCAGAATCATCAGTGTTCCCTATTCCACCAGACGTGCTCCTGATCGCAATCGTAGCTGCCCGACCTAGTGTATGGCTCAGTGCTGCGGGATTGTGCACGGCTGGCTCGTTGGTGGGTGCGGCCATTGGTTATGGCATCGGGGCATGGTTTATAACAACGATCGGTGACCCGATCATTGCGTTCTATGGCGCTCAAGACGACTGGGGCCGCTTCGTCAGCCTGGTCAATACTTGGGGCGTCTGGTTCGTAGCTGCCGCCGCATTCACGCCGATCCCATTCAAAGTAGCCACCATCGCATCAGGTGCAACCGGAATATCTTTCATAACCTTCGCAACTGTGAGCATGATCGGACGTGCCGCACGTTTCTTCCTGGTTGCTCTAAGTCTCCGGATATACGGCGCCAGGTTACGCCGCGTGCTCGAGGACAATTTCGACCTAGCATCGTTCCTCTTCTTCATACTAGTCGTGATGGGTTTCCTCGTACTCCGATACCTTTAAGAATCATTGTCGTTCATACATTGAGCGCATAGAAGAACGCAACGACTGCGTAACCAAATTCACAATAGCGTTGACACCCAACTACCGACGGACGTAGCACGAATCTATCCCTTCTACCCACATGGCAGGCGTAAATACTCACAAAACGCCATAGATTCAATCCTTGTGCAGTGGATACCTCGACGCCAACACAATCCCACTGAAATAACGAACGGGAACACTTAGGACGTCGTCGATTCAATAATCCAATTGAGATAACTAGCGTTGCCAGCGATTACCGGAACGACAAGAAACTCCGGAACTTCGTCTGGGTGCAGTTGACACACCCGTTCCCTAAGCCGTTCCAGCCGCGCTATCGTCGTCTTGATCAGTAGCACCTGTTCGCACGCCTGCTCCATCTTGCCCCGCCACCTGTACACGGACTCCACGTGAGGGTATGTACTCACACAGGCCGCTAGGTGTTCCTCAACAAGCGTGCGGGCAAACGCCACGGCATCGCCATCGGCCGGGAGGGTTGTCCAGGCTATCACGCATTCCGCATCTTTCACCATTGCCTCCTACACCATTGGAACTGCAACTCAAACCGTGTGCACTGTTACTAGCACCGTGCAGTTCTGTGTAAATCCGTAACACTCATACTGGAAACACTAATCGCTGGGCCGCATCGTGCCGAAAACTACTCTACTGCCGCACCACGGTAAATGTTAACGACCACAGCACTACTAACGCACAATGGCTCGGCCTACCCAGAAACCTTGCGCTCGCCGTCGTCATACCGTGAAGGGTTCGGTTTCACGCACCCGCAAAATATTTCATGTAATGGTGTTCTTCGTCACGTTAGCGCTCGTTACCAACTCCTTGATCGGCGAACGGGGACTGTTTGCGTCACTCGCCGCACGCCAGCAGTATCGGCAACTAGTCGATCACATCCAGGCGCTCACACGCGAAAATGCTGAGCTACGTGCCAAGGCGCATCGGCTGAAAGTAGACCCGCGCGCAGTGGAGGAAATTGCGCGGCAGGAACTCGACCTAATCATGCCGGGAGAAATCATGTTCCTGTTTCATGACACTCCCGCCGTGCGTGCCCATATCAAAACGCGACACCCTGGGCCATCCGCGTCACGATCTAAGTTGTCTCAATACCCTCCACGTCATTGACCGTCCACGAGTGCCATGCTAGCATCCGCCTTATCAACCTAGTTCCGTGGCGCGGGGTGGAGCAGTCCGGTAGCTCGTTGGGCTCATAACCCAAAGGTCGGGGGTTCAAATCCCCCCCCCGCTACCAAATCACAGATTTGGCAAGTGAAAGGGTCTGCCGGATGATACGCCCTTTCGCCCTACCCTTTCCCGACAAGCAACCTACTGTAGCCAGAATCACTCAGAACCGCACGGCGATTACCTCAACAGAGACGGAAACGTCCAGCTTCGATTGTAGACGGTAGACATTCGCCAACTGAACTAGTTTTCAGTGAGTGACAACTCCAGCGTTACGGCAGAGGAAAGTCGGTGTCTGATGACGGCAGCAAACGTCACGACTACAGTGAGTTAACCAGAACGTTGAGATTTATGACATCCTCCAATGCTATTGTGTCGCCTCCTGAGTCTGCCAACGCCCCGTCGTTCAAACTTCAATCACATCATCTTCCTAAGTTCGGCATCCAAATTCACGTCGGACCTGTTGTAGAGTTGGCGCGGCCGATCGTTAACACAGCAACCAGGGATTTCCAGAACACCACGGCATTCGAAAAGAGAGACAATGAAGGAAGTCAGATCGCCGCAGTCATTCAGCAACACATGCTCAACGAGATGAGCGACACGCTTTCGTAACATCGTCGTTGATAACGACCGTGCCGAAGGAGTTCAAGGCGTCTACACGCTTGAGGTAGACCAGCGACAACAAGATCTTCAGTAGTACCATGGGGTCGGTCGCGCAGCCGCGCATCGTCAACCCCGGAGTTCACGCGCACAGAACGCGGAAGGCTATGTTGGGGGAGGGATAACATCGATGACACTGTTTAGGTCAAAAGCAACTCTGGTCGGAATCTGCACCGCACTCGTTATCGCTATTCCGCGCGTGACCTGGGCTCAAGAAAATACGGTGGACTCCGGGGACACGGCGTGGATGCTAACGTCAAGTGTCCTCGTCTTGTTCATGACCATCCCGGGACTATCGCTCTTTTACGCTGGTTTAGTACGGGCAAAGAACGTGCTCTCGGTAATGATGCAGTGCTTCGCAATCACCTGCATGGTCACCATTCTCTGGACCATTTACGGGTACGGTCTGGCCTTCGGTGATGGCGGATCACTCAACGCCGTCGTCGGTATCGGTAAGTTCTTTTTATCGGGGGTGGACTATGACACCGTTTGGGATACGAGTACGATCCCCGAATCCGTCTATCAGATGTTCCAGCTAACGTTCGCCATCATCACGCCTGCGCTCATCGTCGGTGCCTTTGCTGAGCGGATGAAGTTCTCGGCCATGCTAGCGTTCATGGCAGTATGGGTAACCATTGTGTACGCGCCAGTCGCCCACTGGGTCTGGGGCGGCGGCTGGCTCGGGGAAATGGGTGTACTCGATTTCGCCGGTGGCACCGTCGTGCACATCAACGCCGGTGTCGCCGCTCTCGTCCTCTGCATCGTACTCGGAAAACGGGCAGGCTACCCCACGACACAAATGACTCCGAACAGTTTAGTACTAACCGTCGTCGGCGCGTCGATGCTCTGGATCGGCTGGTTTGGCTTCAACGCAGGGAGTCAACTGGCCGCTGACGGAGTTGCTGGAATGGCGATGGCGGTCACCCACATTGCAACGGCGACCGCCGCGTTTACTTGGATGTCAGTCGAGTGGATGAAACACGGTAAACCAAGCGTCCTTGGTCTCGCGACGGGAGCCGTCGCCGGACTAGTCGCCATCACCCCTGCGTCTGGATTCGTCGGTCCGATCGGCGCATTAGTAATCGGCGTTGTCGCTGGCGTCCTGTGCTTCGTTACATCAAGCAGCGTGAAACGAGCGTTAGGCTATGACGACTCGTTAGACGTTTTCGGTGTGCACGGGGTTGGTGGTTTCGTCGGTGCTATCCTGACCGGTGTGTTCGCCGCCGCCTCATTCGGCGGCGCGGGACTCAATAATGGGATTGCCAACCAACTCGGATTACAGTTCATTGGTGCTGCGGCGACTATCGTGTACTCCGGTGTCGTTACATTCATCATTGCAAAGGTGGTGGACAGCGCGATAGGACTGCGTGTGAGCCCAGAAGAGGAATCTGAAGGCCTCGACCTCGCACTGCACAACGAGCGTGGCTTCAATCTATAGGATACGTTTTACCGATTCAGGTCCTAGACTACGCTATCAGTGAGGCGGCTCAATAACCCCAGTTTGTTCAATACGGGCGACAATCTCACGTGCGACGTCTTCCGTCGTCGCGGTCCCACCAAGGTCCCGCGTCAACACCTGACCAGCGTCAACGTGTGCCTCGATACCCGTAACAATACAAGCGGCCGCCGTCGACTCTCCCAAATGGTCTAACATCATCGCACCTGTCCAGATCTGTCCGATCGGATTAGCAATGCCTTGCCCCGCGATGTCTGGCGCCGAACCGTGAACCGGTTCGAACATCGATGGATGTATCCGCTCCGGATTGATATTGGCGCCCGGTGCCAGACCGATCGAGCCGGCAAGAGCTGGGCCGATGTCAGACAAGATGTCACCGAAAAGGTTGCTCGCGACGATCACATCGAACCAGTCTGGGTGCTGCACGAGGTGCGCAGCCAGAATGTCAATGTGATACTGGTCCGTACGGACATCAGGGTATTCGGCTGCGATTGCTGCGAATCGCTCATCCCAAAACGGCATACTGTGGATAATCCCATTCGACTTCGTCGCGGAAGTGACGTGCGGCACCGAGCGGGTCCGAGCCAACTCGAACGCGTAGCGCATGACGCGGTCGACACCACGTCGCGTGAAAATAGCCTGTTGGATCACCAGCTCGTTAGCCGTGCCACGATAGAGTCGGCCACCGACTTCAGAATACTCACCCTCCGTGTTCTCTCTTACGACAACGAAATCAACGTCGCGCGGTCCTCGGTTCGCGAGCGGCGTCCTGAGACCAGGGAGTAGACGGACCGGGCGCAAGTTGACGTACTGATCGAAGGTCCTCCGAATCGGTATCAATAACCCCCACAACGAAAGATGGTCCGCCACGCCCGGAAATCCAACAGACCCCAAAAAGACAGCATCGAATCCCCTGAGCTCCTCGACCCCACCACCTGACATCATCCGACCCGTCCGCGCGTAGAGCTCACAGCCCCAATCGAATTGGGTCCACTCGCACGTAAACCCATGAACTCGTCCGACAGCCTCAAGCACGTGTATCGCTGCAGGTACAACCTCTCTGCCAATTCCGTCACCAGGAATGACGGCGATGCGGTAACTTGCCATGGTCCTACTTAACGACGCCGGCATCCCGCAGCGCCCGGACTTCCATCGGTCCGTACCCCGCGTCCCGCAATACCTCGTCCGTGTGCTGCCCGAGGAGTGGCGCTGGCCGTCCTGGAGTGAGGGGTGTCTCAGACAGTTTGAGTGGAGTGCCCAGTGTCGACAGACGACCCAGTGTCGGGTGGTCAGTCTCAACGATCATTTCACGCGCCCGGACGTGCGCATCGCTCATTACATCTCGGTAGTCGTTGATCGGTCCGCACGGGATGTCGTGTTCTTCAAACAGCGCGAGCCAATGTGAGCGTGGTCGCGAGGTAGTCTCTTTCTCGATGCGCCTAGCCAACATCTCGCGGTTTCGTACGCGAGCGCTGTCATCTGAAAACTCTGGATCATCCACCCACTCCGGATGGCCCAGTAGTTTGCATAACCGGGAGAACAACCGATCGTTGGCCGCGCCGAGCGTAATAAATCCATCCGCACACCGGATCGCTTGATAAGGCGCACTCATACGATGCGCGGAACCGAGCGGTCCGGGCACCCCCCTACCCGAAAAGAACTCTGTCGCCTCCCATACCGAAAGTGCTACACCTGCTTCAACAAGCGAAGTGTCGATATATTGCCCGCGACCACTACGCGTGCGGTGAATGAGGGCAGCGAGAATGCCTGAGAGCGCAAAGAGTCCAGCCCCAAGATCGGTCACTGGCACTCCGATCTTCACCGGAGAGCGACCAGGTTCACCAGTCACTGACATGAGACCTGACACCCCCTGTGCAACCAAGTCGAATCCACCCTTTCCTCCAGACGGGCCCGTCTGGCCGTAGCCAGAAATTGAAACGTAGATAAGACGTGGGTTGATAGCGGAAAGGATCGTATAGTCGAGCCCTAACTCTTTCATTTTTCCGGGGCGATAGTTTTCAATGAGGACGTCGGCTGAAGTAGCTAAGCGTTGTAGCACGTCGCGGCCTGCGACCGTCTTCAGATCGACGACGATCCCTCTCTTGCCCCGATTGACCGCATTAAACGACGGGCTATCAGTGCCGCGAGCACCGGCCATATATCGTGTGGAGTCTCCCTTGGGTGACTCTACCTTGATCACATCGGCACCCATGTCGCACAGTAACATTGCGCAGAACGGTCCGGCCATAACCTGACCAACGTCCAGCACGCGTAGACCGTTCAGTGCCTGTTCCATATCATTTATGTCGCTAAGGTAAGAACGAACAAGGAGGATTTACAGTGCCCCAAACGCACGTCATATTCGAAAAGGATGGCCCACGTGCCACCCTAACCTTCAACCGTCCCGAAGCGCGAAACGCTATGACCTGGGCAATGTACGAATCGTTGGCCGAACATTGCACCATGGTCGACGAAGATCCAGATATCCGAGTCTTTATCTTGCGTGGTGCCGGAGGCAAAGCGTTCGTCGCAGGAACCGATATCGCACAGTTTCGCAGCTTCGAGACCGCCGCGGACGGCATTGCGTACGAGCAGCGCATCGACACCGTCGTTGACCGCCTCGAAACAGTTTCAAAACCTACCATCGCCCACATTGACGGGGTCACTACGGGTGGCGGGTGTGCCCTTGCCGCCGCGTGTGATCTCCGCCTGTGCACGACGACGTCTCGCTTCGGCGTACCCATTGCTCGTACCGTCGGTAATTGCCTATCTGCCGCGAACCATGCGCGGTTTCTCGATCTTATTGGCCCCACCCTCCTAAAAGAACTCCTGTATACCGGTCGCCTCCTGACGGCCGCCGAAGCACTCAGAGGCGGTCTCGTTACCCAGGTCACCGAACCCCAGGAGCTGGATCGGATCGTGAGAGAATACGCCGATACCATCGCAGCAAATGCGCCGTTGACGATTCGCGCAACCAAGGAAATGATCGGGCGTATTCAGGCCCATCGTCGGATCGACCCTGAGGTCGGCCGAGACCTGATCGTCAAGTGTTACACAAGCGACGATTTCAAAGAAGGCGTCGATGCGTTCCTCAACAAGCGTCGGCCCCAATGGACGGGACACTAGATTCTACTGCGAGGACACCGATGACATTGAAATACTGCACACGCCATGACTGGCCCGACGACTGTGACAGCACCAAGCTGACTCGAAAGCAGTTTTTGTATTCCATCGGCACACTAGCGGCGTCTGTGATGATACCGACCGAACGCATCATCGCGCAGCAACGAGTCGACCAAACAATGCGGAGTCGTGTGGCATCGGTGCTTCGAGAGTACGACAGTCAAGGTGATCACAGGACGGGCACCGCGGTTGATGCCGCAAGCGGGCAATGGCTATCCGACCAGATCTTCGATATCGGATTGAAAACTGAACTCGAGTGGATGGGCTTCTCAAAAATCGATGTGCATTCCGCGTATGCAGAGATCGATGGACGTTGGGCTGAAGGAGTACCAACGTTCGACGGTAGCTTCACAAACCCTGACGGAGTCACTGGTCGGTTAGGATCCATCGAGAGCAACGCCGACATCGGTGTAGTCCAGGTTGGCCCACGCGCTGGTCAGGAGTTTTCCCGCTATCGTCGCGAGACCGCCCATCGCGCAGCCATCGCCGTCACCGGAGGGCCCGCGAACGGCACCCCAGAAGGGCTCGCCCTGATGAACGCACCGAGCTTCAAACAACCTTATGGGCCAGTAGTCCTACAGGTCTCTAGCGAGCACCACGAATGGCTCCAAAATGCGACCGCCGCCGGTTCTGAAGCGCGGGTAGTCGCACATGTTTCGCGCCGTCCGGAAGAGGTCTTTAACGTCACAGCCACAATAAGGGGCACCCAACCCACTCTGCCACCACTCATCGTCATGACACCAAGAAGTGGCTGGTGGACTTGTGCCTCCGAACGTGGTGGTGGCATCGCCGTCTGGCTTGAAATGATGCGAAGCCTGAGGATGGCGACCCCGGCGCGCACTAGTGTTTTCGTAGCGTCAACCGGACACGAACTCGGCCACTACGGCCTTAACGAGTTCATCCGGACTCGCGCTCCGCTCATCGCGAACGCGGCAGCCTGGATTCACCTCGGTGCTAACTTCGGCGCTAAACTCGGTGGTAGCCCACGACTGCAGGTATCCGACGACAAACTGCAGAGTATGTCGCTTCAGGCGATGGAAGCCGCCGCCGAACTACCCGAACGTCTACATCCTGTGGGTGAGCTACCCGGTGGTGAAGTCCAGCACATCCACTCTGGCGGCGGGCGATATATTTCCCTGCTCGGTAGCAATGACCTCTTCCACCATCCACACGACCGATGGCCAGGCGCCGTCGACGTGGACCGGGTTACACGATTTGCCCAAGCGTTCGTCGACATCGCGACTCAACTGACACGGGAGTAGCAATCCGTGGTGCAAGTCAGCCGTCACACGGATGAATGGCGGAATGTTTGACTAGAAGACTTCGACGAAAGAGTAGATCGGCAACGGCGTCTTCTCCCGGCCAGGCCTCTCTCTTTACAAACGGACTGGCGTGACAATCCCAAGGAACTAACAACAATGACCAAAAAGAAACAGTCATTGACAACCTCTCAAGCACGTAAACGGTTAACGCGACGCGAACTACTAGGGCGAGCAGTCGGCGCAGTAGGCGTAGCAGCCGTAGTGCCGGTGAACGGACAACAGGCAATAGACACAACACGACGCCCCGGGCGAGGCCCCAGCGAAATCGATCAGCGGTCTCCATTCGTTACACCGCGACGCGATCCCAGCGCGACGTCGTCGAGGACACCGCTCCAGGATCTGCGCGGCACAATTACACCAGCTGATCTACACTTCGAGCGCCACCACGGTGGCGTGCCCGAGATCGACCCAGACCGCTATGAGCTTCTGATCCACGGTTTGGTAGACCGTCAGACTGTCTTTAGCCTCGCCGACCTGAAACGCTTCCCGTCAACCTCCCGTATCTGTTTTCTCGAGTGCGCTGGAAACCTGCGCCGCGGCAATCCTGAAACGCCTCCACAAATGGTCTGCGGACTCACGAGCCAGACCGAATGGACCGGTGTGATGCTCTCGACACTACTCCGGGAGACCGGGACCAAGCCGAACGCCACCTGGTTCCTCGCCGAAGGACAAGACGCAGCCGTTATGTCCCGCAGTATCCCAATAGAAAAGGCGTTTGACGACGCGATGATCGTTTACGCTCAGAACGGCGATGCTTTAATGCCAGGCAATGGGTATCCGGTGCGGCTCCTGTTACCGGGCTTCGAAGGCAATAGCAGTGTCAAATGGCTGCGCCGGATCGAGTTCGCCGACCGGCCATTCATGACGCGGGAAGAGACCTCGAAATACACCGACCCGCTTGGTGACGGTAGCATTTCGCGTCAGTTCAGTTTCGTCATGGACGCACGATCAATCATCACGGACCCAGCGTATCCACGAGTGATCGAGCCTGGCTGGCACGAGATTCGGGGATTAGCCTGGAGCGGACGGGGCCGGATCACACAGGTAGACGTGAGTACCGATGGTGGGATGAGCTGGCACCCAGCCGATCTGCAGGCTCCGGTGCTCTCAAAGGCTCACGTCCGGTTCCGGCATTTATGGCACTGGACGGGTAGTCCCGCTGAGATTATGAGTCGTGCCATCGACGAAACCGGTTACGTTCAACCGACCTGGGAAACACTCCGCCTTGTACGAGGACCGTGGACCCGGTATCACCAAAACCCGATTACTTCCTGGACGGTTGGTGAGAACGGTCGCATGCTATTTGGTTCAGAGAGATTACAAATATGACCGGCCCGCGGGTTTCAGTGACTACGGTGCTCGCGCTAGCCATCTCCGTGTCACTCCTGTTTCCCCACATCCAGACACTCGCATCCGGACAGCGGCGGCAAAGATCCGTCCAAACCCCTAGAACCTTTGGGTTTGGACGACCTGCGGTCTCAGACGACATCACTAGACTAGACATTGACGTGATGCCGGATGGCACAGGTTTACCTTTAGGCGGAGGCACCGCTTCCGACGGGGCGCGCACCTGGAAGCAGTCTTGTGCCGGGTGCCACGGTTCTGAGGGGCAGGGCGGAACCGCTGCGCCCCTTGTGGGCCGTGACCCCGCCGCGAGGCCACCCACTGTTGGTAATTATTGGCCCTACGCAACGACGCTTTACGATTACATAAACCGTGCCATGCCACGAACCTCGCCGGGGACACTGACGCCCAACCAAATCTACGGGCTCGTTGCATGGATCCTTGCCAAGAACAAGGTCATATCCGAAGACGCAAGAATGACTGCCGAAACATTGCCGGCGGTCCTCATGCCAGCGAGAAATAGGTTCGTACCGGACGACCGGCAAGGGGGAGCCGAAGTACGCTAGCAGCTATGTAGAAGCACAACCTAATGCCTGTAGTGTGAGCTCACCATGGGAGACTCTTATCTACCAACCAAACAATGTGGCACCCGTCGTTCCACCACGAACCGAAACCGCAATTCAGGCCACGTTCGGTTTTTGAACCACGCGGTTGTGAACCCATACCATCAGCGACCGTTCAATGTTTGCACCCGTTGGAATGACACGAACCGATCTCCATGCAAAGTTACGGGCTTTAAACATTCGTTACGCGTGTCCAAGACCCCGTTCGACAAGTTCCAGCACGTGTTCCAGCCCCTGGCGGACCGATCCCGTTACGTGCAGCCGCAGTGCTCGCCGTTTCAGGTCGTCAAGCATTTGAAAGTCACCACACGCCTGCGCGGCCTTGACGATACCGAAGGTGAATGACTGCTCCGGCAAGGCAAGGTCATGGGAATCCTCACAGGTAAGTTGCAGGAATACCCCAGTTGGCGGACCACCTTTGTATGCCTGGCCAGTGGAATGAAGAAAGCGAGGTCCGTAATCAAGACAGGTCGCGACACGAGTGGTGTCTCGGACCCGATGCCGTAGTCGCTGCAAGACTTCGTGGTGCGGAACACACATTTCCACGTACGCTAGTACGGCGAGGTAGTCACTCCTGCGAAGACGGGCACAATGCGTTGCAACCAGTGCCTCCAAATCTCCAGCTGCTACTTCAGCACCTAGGGCCGCGGCATTACCCGCGTTGACGTAAGCCGTAAGCGAACCACCATCGTACTCAAGCCGCGCCACCGGCTCTTCATACGGCAGCTGCCCCAGGTTCTCGAACTCAGTCATCAGATTCCGCGTCGCGGCCTTGCTCGCTTCCACATCTGGCTGATCAAAGGGATTGACGCCGAGCACGGCCCCTGCCACAGCCGTGGCCATTTCCCATCGAAAGAACTCGGCCCCAACATCGTAGACATCACGGAGCCCTAATCGGATGACTGGACATCCTGAAGTCCAAAGTTGTTTGACCGCGACGTCCTGCTTGGTATCCAGTGTCGTGTCAAGACGCAGATATACGAATAGACGATCATCTCCATATACCGAGGGGGAACCCAGCTGCTCGCCGTACACCGGTATGAGACCGTGGCCGTTCTTACTCGTCGACTCGGCTAGCAGTTGACCTAGCCAGCATCCGAGACCACAGATCTCCGGCGAGGTCACGACCGTAACCTTATCGCGCCCCTGAAGTCCCGCCATTCCCAAGAGCAGACCCAACTGAACGGCCGGATTGTTGGCAACTGCCGTCGTAGCGCCACACATAGCTGCCATCGCCTCAGCTCGGTCCAGAAGTCGGCTCACGTTTATCCCCATTGTCACTGCTGGCACCATGCCGAAGTGTGACAACGCCGAGTAACGCCCGCCGATTGTCTGCAGTCCGTGAAACGTAGCCCGGAATCGCTTCGAGTCCGCTAATTGCTCAAGCGCAGAGCCTGGATCGGTAATGGCAACAAAGCGTGACCCAACGTGCGAGATGCCGACACATCTCCGTACTCGCTCGAAGAAGTACTGTTCGAAGAGCATCGATTCAAGTGTCGATCCAGATTTGCTCGCCACGATGAACAGTGCGCTCTCGAGCCTGACGCTCTCCTCAATCCGTCGCACCTGAGCCGGATCGGTCGAATCGAGAATATGGAGTTCAGGAGCATCATCGAGGTGACCAAAGGTCGTGCGTAATACGTCTGCGCACAAACTCGAACCACCCATGCCCAAGAGAACCACGTCGGTGAAACCATCGCCATTAACGTCACGTGCAAAGTTCCGTAGTCCTACCAGGCTAGCGCGTTGCTGGCGCATCACATCGAGCCAACCTAGCCAAAGGTTCTCGTCTCTACCAGTCCACAGAGACGCGTCCCGATCCCACAAACGAGCCACCTTGTTCTTCGCATGCCAGTCGGCCGTGGCTGTAACGACCGCGTCGGCTAACGCCGAGGGTAAAGCGTTATATTCGACGCCCATCGACGCATCTTTAGCAGTCATAGGATATTCAACCAACGCCAGCCCTGCTCGTTATCTAAAGCCCTCCTAGTCAGTCGACAATTCTGCTCCATCTCGCCACTGGACATAGAGCGTGTGCCGCCCCGGTAACATTCACGTCACACTCGTTCCTCAATAGCTTCTCTCAGAATCACCATGTAGCATCAACTGCTCGAATCGATACCAGCACTCGCGATTAGACTATTGTCGACCCGGCTACTGGTCACCCAAGCACTACTCTGGAACCAAACTGAAGCCCCTCGTCTTGTCAACGCTACACAATCTCAAACCGCACTCCCGCCTACTCGACCGTGAGTCCCGTCAACCAGTCCCTACCATATCGCGGCCCATCCGAACGCGAAGAGCAGGATGCATCCACGACCTGTCGACCGCGCGTCCGTCAAGGCTGTGTCTTGTTCATTCGCGCCAATGCTACACCAACGCAACTACAATACCCGGAACGTGAACGGCGCGTTAGCGCAATTGGCGGACCGAGTCCACGTTGCCGGACCGTTCACAATACTCACCAGTGCCGGTATGCCGACGGCTAGTGGCATCCCAACGTTTCGTGCCGCCGATGACCTTTGGAAGAAACATCGACCGGAGCAGTCAGCAGCGCCTGAAGCATTCTTCACAGACCCATCGCTGATCTGGGAATGGTACGACTGGCGGCGCCAGGATGTCGCGCGGAGAGAACCCAATCGAGGACACGAATTACTGGCCGCCTGGAGTCAACGTCTCGATCGATTCACGCTGATTACACAAAACGTTGATGGTTTGCACGAACGCGCCGGCACCCACGCAGTTATCCGCTTTTACGGTTCCACATGGGAACTCCGCTGCTGGAACGAGTGTGAAGCATCAGCTAATGGGTGGGGGAACGAGACCGTACCACTGCCTACCCTTCCTCCTCATTATTGTCATGGCCTCACACGACCTGGTGTTGTCTGGTTCGCGGAAGCTATCGAGCCTGCTGTAGCCGAACGCAGCGTCGCAGCAACTAAGTGAAACAGCGGGGAGCCTACGCGGTAGAAATCAACCTATAAAGCACGCCGGCGTCGAACGTTGTCGATCTGGAACTGAAAGGGCACTCGGAGCAGATCTTGAACCAACGCGATAGAGCCGTTAGTTAGTGCCTCGTCTTCCGAATTCGTTCGCTGACCTTGTCGGCTAGCTGGCGGATGGGTTCGCTCACCTGAACCGGATAGTGGCCCGGTTTCTTTAGACGGCGTATCGTCTCTGGCAGCGCACGCACTGCGTTTAAGGAGTCGCTTCTGACAGTATCTAGCGCCCGTCTATGGCCGACGCGACACCCTGCCAGCATGACCGGCTCAAGCAGCGCCTCAGTGTCCCCGGGCCCTTCCTCGTCGGATGTTCCCAGATAGTCTGAGATCGCAGCACCCTTCACCGTCCGTCGCCAGACTTGCTTCGGTCCGGCATAAGTCTCTTTTTGCGCACTTAGCTTGAGTGTCGGCACCCGGATACCGTCCTGGGTCGTCTCTACAAGCTTATAGACACCACCCAAGGCGGGCGCATCGTTCGACGTGCTCAGCGCTGTCCCGACCCCAAACCCATCTATCGGTGCCCCCTTATCTACGAGAGAGGTGATTCGATGCTCATCGAGATCTCCACTCGCGAAGATCTGTGTGTCTCGCAGCCCTGCTTCGTCCAGTGCCTGACGAACCTGCCGACTCAACACCTCGAGATCACCACTATCCAACCGTACCGCCGATGGGTGCATTCGGGCCCGCCCAATGCCGCGTACCGCCCTAATCGGGTCGTAGGTATCGATGAGCAGTACTGACTCTTCACCAAACACCTCCATATACCGGCGGAAGCCTTCCATTTCGGTGGCATGGGCCATGACCCATGAGTGCGCCATAGTTCCAGAAATTGGGATCCCAAAGCGGAAACCTGCCTCGACGTTGGAAGTACCGGTGCACCCACCAATAAACGCTCCGCGTGCTGCCAACGCCGCTGCCGCTGTCCCATGCGCACGACGGGAGCCGAATTCAATCACCGGACGGCCACCTGCCGCCGCTACCACCCGAGCGGCCTTACTTGCGATCGACGTCTGAAACAACACTGTTGCTAAGAGTGCCGTCTCGATGATCTGTGCCTCAGGAAGAGGGGCAGTTACCCGCAGTAGCGGTTCATCTGGAAATATCGGCGTCCCCTCCGGAACCGCCCAAACGTCGCCTGTAAATCGAAGTGCTGGTAGGTAGTCGTTAAAGAAACCGTCTGGTGCAGACCGGAGCGCCGGCACGGCACGAAGGTATTCAATCTCCTCACGAGTGAACTGGAGACGACTTAGATAGTCAAGTGCCTGTTCGAGCCCAGCAGCAATCAAGAACCCGCGATCACGGGGCAGCTCCCGTACCCATAACTCGAATGTAGCAGATCCCAGCTCTCCGTGTGCGTAATAGCCCGCTGCCATTGTAAATTCGTACAAATCAGTTGACAGCGTGGTCGGCATGAATTGCGATGGTAATGTATCACTCATGACGATTGGACCTGGTGTGGCCTTGTTGATCATCGACGTGCAAAACGACTTCTGTGCTGGGGGTGCGCTTGCGGTTTCACGTGCTAGCGCGGTGGTGAATCCCTTGAATCGACTGATCGCCGCGTTCACATGTACCGGGGCCCCCGTATTTGCGTCTCGGGACTGGCATCCAGCAGTGACCGCCCACTTCACGGCCTACGGCGGCACCTGGCCAGTACACTGCGTAGCCGATACACCAGGAGCCGAGTTTCACCACGAACTGCGGCTACCAGCCGCCACCATCATCGTGAGTAAGGGACAGGATCCGAAAAGCCACGGCTACTCGGCCTTCGATGGCCGGTTGGCGGACGGCACTACCTTGGCCGATGACCTTGCCGCACGTCGAGTACAGCATCTCTATGTCGGGGGTCTCGCGACCGACTACTGCGTTCGCCAGTCGGTATTGGATGCAAGAAAGCGTGGGTTGCGCGTGTCGCTGGTCACGGACGCGATCGCCGGCGTAAACATACATCCACAGGATGCCGAACGTGCATTGAATGAAATGTGCAGTGCCGGCGCGGAAACGATTATTACCGACGACGCGCTGACCTGACCTAAATTACAGACCCGCTACTAATTGCCCCGCACCGGACTCGGCCCCCCCCGGAAGGTCAGCAAATAGTCGCGAATCGCCTCGATCTGTGCCGACCCATCGCCGTCAAGCTGTGGGTAGAAGGACCCTGGGTACTCGGTCCAAAACATAGGCATTCGTGTCCCCGGCTGAATAGCCAACGGCTCGATAAGCCAATCGAGGATCCAGTCCGGCTGCAATCGCTCTGAAGCCATTCGGAGATCTGGTGCCAGGTTATCAGATGGCTGATCAGCCGGAATCGTGTCTAGCACGTGACACTGTTGACACCGCAGTAGGTCGAACAGTTCCTCACCAGCCGGTGTGACGTCAGACGCGGTCAGCACCTCGTGTGTCCTAAACGGCCCGACCGATTCCGAAATCGCACCGAAGTAATCTAGGATGGTGTTCCAATGTGGATCGTCGAGATCAAATGTTGGCATCCGTACGTCCAGCCAGGGTCGAATAGTGATTGGGGACTGGAAGAACGCGTACAGCCAATCTGGTTGAACCTTCGCACCCTCGGGTGTCAACAGCGGTGGGGCGAGCGAGGGATCATCAACGAGCGTCCGAAAATCTCCCCCATCGGCCTCGATTTCGTGGCAGCCGACGCAGTTGCGTCGGCGTACGAGGTTGCGGCCAGCGCGCAGCGCGTCGTTTCGCGCCGACCGCGGCTCAAACGCCGCCACCGGCTGCACTTCACTCTGAAAGCTCGTAATCGCGGTAGCGAACAGGGTAGCTTCTTCCTCAGTCATACTGTAGTTCGGCATGCGTAGCTTCTCGAGCGGCTGCAGCACGCGGTTTCGATCGTAGACGCGTGGGTCGAGTAACTTGTGCCGGAACCATTCGATCTTGGTATGCGGGATGTCGTGGACGAACGCGAAGTCGAGACGCTGGAGCAGCTTACTTCCTTCCTGTGACAACTCGATACCAATTGCTTGCGCATCCTCAAACCCTTTGATCTCGTGACAGCTAAAGCAGCCGTAGCGCCCGATCGCTCGTTCCCCAAGATCCAGCTGACGTTCCCCCGCTGACATGGCAGCCACACGAGCCCGCGCCTCCTCCGTCGGCATAACCGCACGAAGATAGTCGAATAGCACCTCGCCAACATACCCATCGCCGTATGTCGCTCGCGGCCCCTCGCCGACTGATCCGGTCAAACCTACTAGATAGGCAGCCACGTCCGCGGCCTCCGAATCAGTCAACCGCAGGTCTGGCATGTAAGTCCCACTACTGAAGTGTTTCGGATCTCGGACCCAGTCAAAAAGCCACTCATAGCTAGTCTTATTACCGATATTCTGCAAAGCCTGCCCGAAAGTTCGACGCGGCCCGGCGTCCGCCCGACTCTGATCCCCAGTTATGTGACAGGCAAGGCACCCAACTGACTCAACCAGTTGTTGACCGCGATCCGGGTTCCCCTCCGGCGGCGAGGCAACAGCGAACATGTGCTCTTCGGAATTCGCGAAGAGATACGCAACAACAGCATCGATCTCTGCTTCGTTCCGTTGTGCATCCTCAGGAGAACTCGTGTTCGAGTTGTACCAAACGCGTGGCATCCAGGTGCTCGACTTGATGGCAGAAGGGTCACGGATCCAATTCGACACCCACTCCGAGGTTGACTTAGCGGCGATCTTCGTGAGGTCTGGCCCAGGCTTACGTAGACCTTCGAACCCGACCGTCTTGTGACACGCATAGCAGCCCGCGCGCTCGTACATACCGTAAGCCAGATTAAGCTTCGGAGCCTCCGGCACAAAAACAGTTTCCCGATGGCACTTCGTGCACGACGCCTCAGTCATCGCAGTCGGTAACATTGGGTAATCCCAAAGATGGGGCTCTTCCCATCCGTAGGTCTCCTCCCACGCATGTGTCTGTTCCGCACCGGTCGGTGCGTGCGACGCGTCAGAGAACGTAACCGACTGCCCCATACCTTCATGGCACACCGTACAACCCGTCGTCTCTAGCGTATGAGGAGATGCGCTCCCAACATACGTGTCTAGATTCGGATGAGTGGTGAACGGCTGGGGATATTCCTCGTAGCCAATGCGGTCGATGGCCAGATGGCACGTCATACACCGGTCCATTTTAGCCACACGAGTAAAATTAACGTCGTCAACAATATTCGGTGTGATGACCTGTCGCACCGTCAATGTCGGCGCCATGAAGTCGAGGAGCGGGGCGTTCAGTAGGTAGTCGTTCACCAAATCGATTTCAAGAACACCGAGACGTTCCTCAAGTCGTGTAGCTTCACCTGTCATCTCCCTAATCTCGGTATCGATATCTGTAACGGCACCCGTAAATTCACCAATCTGGGTACGCAAGCTGTCGCGTTCAGCTGTCAGGCTCTCGACTTCCAGTCCGAGGTCAAGCCAGAGTTGAAACATCTCATCGATCGCAGGTCGGACCACTTCCGCGGCCACCGGATCCTCCTCTTGCAACCCCTCGAACTCGTAGCGGTCGACATCATATTCTGCCTTCGTGAAGGTGTACTCTTGGCTGGCCAGGAAGAGGTCCGCCTCAACCTCACCCAGCTGGCTCTCTAGTGCGTCGACCTGTTGCTGATTTGCGGCAAGTTGCTGTTCGGCCTGCACGCGTTGCCCACGTAGCGTTTCAAGACGCTGGGTGTCCACTGAGGCCTGTGCATCTTGCAATCCGAGTTGGGTGACTTCTGTCTCAAGCTGCACGAACCTTCGCTGATAGCCTTTCCACTCACGATCGAAATCGTCCCAGACCATCCAGACAACACTAAAAAATAGAAAGAGGCTGGAGACCGCGAAGACGACATTCAGAAAATCGACGTTGTAAGCGTGTCCAATGGACTTCTTTTCGGCCATGATCGTTTTTGACTAAATATTAAAGAAAAATTCCGGAATAGAGACAATATATTTCAGGTTGAAGAGCCACCTCGCCAGCATCTTAACCGGCAGCGACAGCATCATCAGGAACAGTCCCACTGTCACGTAATATCTCCCGACGCCAAGCTTCTCGTAATAGCGCTTGAATACCGTTTTTGCCAGAAACACCGGTAAGACCATTACATACACCAGCACAAGTAAGATCCCAACGCTCTCCCGAAGAAGAATGTTCTCGGGCAGTGCTTGTCCGAGCCCTCGAACCCAGACGTACTCGGAAAGCTGCACATTCGTGAGAGCCTCTAGCTTGTGTATGTCCCAGTACTCAAACGGGCCAAAAAAGTTCCAGTTTGGGCCACGCAGGAAGGTCCCGAGCACGATCAGGGACACCCAGAGCACGACGAAGCCGAAGAGGAAAATAGTAATCTCCGCTTTCCGCTCATTAAAGGTGTAGTAGCCGTTCCCTTTCTCATTGGTATCAACGTATGGGATCGCCATCAGGCCAACGACGATCAAGGACGGCAGGACAACCCCGGCGAGCCAGGGATCGAAGTAAACCAGCATTTCCTGCAGACCGAGGAAATACCACGGCGCTTTTGACGGGTTTGGCGTTTGGGCTGGATTCGCCGGTTGCTCCAGTGGCGCCTCAAGCAAGATTGACCACACCACCAGAACGGCGGTGCAAAGAACCAGAGCAATAAGCTCCGTGTAGACCAGGTCGGGCCAGACCCACACACGGTCCGATTCCTCTTTTTCGATCGGGTCGTCACCGGCCGCCATTCGTTTATCGTTGCGCACCGCCTCGCGTATCGAATACCAGGTAAAGAAAGTAAGGAGAAAGATTAGGCCGGTAATCGGTACGTTGTCAGGCTTTGCGACGATAAGCCGGAAGTTTTCGTCGAACATCCCGAAGACGAAGAACAAGGTGAGAAATCCAAACAGGCTGTACCCGACCGCGTTTCGGGCAAACACCTCGCGCTTCCACACAATGACGACCAGTGCCGCGACGCCCAGCATGAAAAAAAGCCGTGGGTCGGCGAAGAGGTTGATAAATTCCTTGATCGCGTTCATGTCTCCTCGTCTCGCTAAAACGCTAGAGCGGCCCTGAAATCCCGCCGTCTTTACGCACACGCCAGAAGTGAACAGCCATCAAAAACCCGATGACCAGCGGCAGCGCCACGCAATGCAACACGTAGAACCGCAGCAGGGCCCCCTCACCGACAAAGGTACCTCCAAGTAACGCAAAGCGGGCGTCATCGGCTGCGTGTACCAGTCGCACATCACCGATAGCCAAAAGCGATGCTCCCGGTCCTTCGTAGCCAAGAAACGGAGTCGCGCGCGCCATATTTGATCCGACCGTGATCGCCCAGATAGCCAGTTGGTCCCACGGCAAGAGGTACCCGGTGAACGAAAGGAGCAGTGTTAGAACCAGCATGATTACACCGACATTCCAGTTAAACTCACGCGGCGGCTTGTAGGAGCCGGTCATGAATACACGGAACATGTGCAGCCACACCGTGATTACCATGGCGTGCGCCGCCCATCGATGCATTTCCCGCATGATTCCAAGAGGCACATGCTCACGGAGACCCACTATATCCGTGTAAGCGTACTCGAGGGTCGGGCGGTAATAGAACATCAACAACAACCCGGTAAAGGTCAGATTGAGAAAAAGGAAAAAACTGAGCCCACCCATACACCACGTGTAACGCAACCGCACTCCATGCTTTTTCAAGCGGACGGGGTGTAGGTGCAGGAACACATTCGAGAGCATGACGAGCACTCGGTTCCTGTCGTTGATCGGCGCCGTGTGCCTGAAAACAGAAACCCATACTTGGGTCTCGGTCAGCCAGTTCCACGCACGTACCAACGCACTTTCCTGTGGTTTGATCGATTTAGCCTCGGCCATATCAGAACCTAATCCCTATACTGCCAGAAACGCTTCGGGGTCACTCCATTGCCCCAACTCAAACTGATATTTTTGTGCCTTATCCACAAGAATCTGGCCGTCTTCCGCTAACACCACCCTGGCACGCTCAAGAGGTCGCGGTGCCGGACCCTCGAAATTCTGACCCGTGTCACGGAAACCGCTCCCGTGGCACGGACACTTAAACTTCACCTCGGCTGGCAGCCAGTTCGGCGTACATCCGAGATGGGTACAAACGGAAAATAGCACATAGAACCCAGCAGCTTCATGCACGGCGTCGAACGGTGTACGCACAATCCATACACCAAAACGATCTTTCCAGCGCTCGTCGACGCCCACAGCATATTCATCCGGAAAACCAATGGTGAACTGCTGAGGCGGCTCGTTGAGTACGTTTGGGAACATGAATCGACCGGTCGCGGCCAAACACCCGCCGGTCGCAGCGGTAAACGAAGCCCACGCCAAACTCATCCACCCCCGCCGCCCCATCAGTGGAGAAGTATCGTCAATTACCTTGCCAGCTTTCTTCGCCGCCGAGGCCGCGCGACTCGTCGTCTTACCGGCGAGAGCAGGGTTTTGCACCGGTGCCGGTGTTGGCGGTTTCGGTTTGGGGGCTGCTGGCTTCGCCGCGCCAGCCGGTGGGGTCAAGGAATCGTCAGCCATCGTCGTCGGTCCTTATCTTTCCAGTGCCGTATGTGGCGTCGCGTTTGCAGGTACCGCACTGAACACTTCCAGAGTCTTTAGTGCAACTTCACGCACACGTAAGCTCCTATCTTCGAGGCTCAAGGCCTCTACCAATTCATAAAGTTCCCCCGCCCGCACGGTGGCTGCCGCGTGCAAACCGCTGATCATCACTTCGCTAACGGGGTCTATGGTCGCGTCGACCGCTGGTGTTCGCGTCACCGTACGTTCAACATACACACGATCGAGCATGCGTCGCAGAACCGGCACACCCTCCGTGCGCCCATGCCGGGCAAGGGACACCGCCGCGTTCCATTGTACGTCGGCAACTGGATCGTCGAGCGCGTTTCTCAGAGTTGCGACGTCGTCGCCGGCAGGTAACGCTCCGAGGGCATAAACGGCCATCTTCCGAACCCCTGCATCATCAGACGCGTACATCGATTCGATTCCCGGTACGATCGCTGGGCCACCAATCGCAGCCAACGCCCAGATCACACTGATTCGAGTCTCCGCGTCGGGGTCATCGAGGGCGTTAACCAGCTCGCCGATGGCATCGGTCGGAGGCACCTCCAGTTGCCCGACAGCAAGTGCAAGATACCGGCGAACGCGGGGGTCGTCACCTTCTGAATCGGAAAACGCCCTGACAAGTGCCGCCCCCAATTCGGGATGTTGCACCTCTACCTCCGGATCAGCCAGTAAGCGTGACAGCTCATAGGCTGCTGGCCATCTCCGCTCGCGGCCACCGTTACGCACATCGTTGAGAAACTCTTGAGGTGTACGTTCGGTCGTAACTAGAATGCGGAACCCCCCATAGACGAGAGCTACCATCCCGACTACGGCTAGCGGGATTAGAAAGAACTGTACGGCTAACGCCGGCGCGCCCGTGATTGAACTCTCACGAGGCGCATCTTCGCGCTCGACCAGCTTCTTCATGTGTGCGTCAGGGGAAATCGTGACTTGCCCGGCGGCGCATCGCTGGAGGGCCCCACGTAAAGCAAATAGGCACCAGTCGCTACCGCAAGACGAGGTAGCGTACTACGACGAGCCCTACTGGTCAAGCGAGCGACGTCCCAACGAACTACGTTACCGATGTTCTACCAAGTAATTAAAACAACTACCAATTAACCCTTTTATTAAATCTTCGGTAGCGTCACCTGCTGTTGCGCTTGATACTTACCCTTTTTGTCAGCATACGAAATCAGGCACGGCTCGTCACTCTGAAAGAACAAGACCTGCGCGATACCTTCATTCGCATAGATACGTGCCGGCAACGGCGTCGTGTTCGAAATCTCGAGTGTCGCGGTTCCTTCCCACTCCGGCTCAAATGGTGTGACATTAACAATGATCCCACAACGTGCGTAAGTAGACTTGCCTAAACAGACCGTCATAACGTCACGGGGGATTCGAAAATACTCAACCGTGCGTGCGAGCGCGAATGAGTTCGGCGGGACGATGCAGACGTCATCCTTCAGATCGATAAATGACCGTGGATCGAACGATTTCGGATCGATAACCGTCGTATTGATGTTTGTAAACACCTTGAATTCGTCGGCTACCCGTATGTCGTAACCATATGAAGACAAACCGTACGATACGACCCCACTACGCACCTGGTTCTCAACGAACGGCTCGATCATGCCCCGCTCGACGGCCATCCGCCTGATCCACTGATCGGATTTAATACTCATTATTCCCTCGACCTGAGCCGGGTGCCATCGGGGTTACCGACGCAGCCACAATAGCACTAGGGTCAAAATCACGCTCAGCAAGACCGACGTGGCGAACGGTAAAAACACGGTCACATTACCGCGCCGAAACACGATGTCGCCAGGTAATCGCCCCACCGGAAACCCTAGCATGACAAGCGCCCCAACACCTGCAACCAACAGCCCGACGAGGACCAGTGCTTTCCCCATATCTGGTAGGTCGGAGTGCTGAGACCAAAAAAACATGGCCCCGTCCCATTGCCTGTCCCTCTACCCGATCTCTAGACCGCGGAAGAAATACCTCAACTCAAATGCCGCAGTCTCAGCAGCGTCCGAGCCGTGAGTGGCATTTCGTTCGATAGTGGTACCAAATTCTCGACGGAGCGTCCCCTCACCCGCCTGAGCCGGATCAGTGTGACCCATCAACCTACGCCAATGCTTGATCGCATCCGGCGCTTCGAGCGCTATCGCGACCGCCGCACCGGAAGACATGAAGTCCGTAAGGCTGTCGAAGAAAGGCTTTTCCTTGTGCACCGCATAAAAGCCTGTCGCATCAAATTTACTTAAACGAACCAGCCGCATCGCGCGGATCTCAAGCGCTTCCGCTTCAATCCGCGTCACGATTGGACCCACCAACCGCTGTTCAACTGCGTCCGGTTTGATAATGGCAAGGGTACGCTGCATGACGCTGATTATATGTCTAGTGGCAAAGACTCAGGACGACCTGAAGAGCCGGACACATGGGCAGCCAACTCATTCCCCGTACGTATGCGAAGGTTGTTCGCAATTTTAGTATCCCGCGACACCCGCCGGGATAGAGGCTACACACCTCCAGTCGACAGCGCGCAGAAAACAAGCGCCGCTATACTTCAACCAGAGCCGTTCTAACGAAGGCCGTCCATGATTTCTTCAAGAACCTGTTTAGGCGGGCGGACACGCTCTTGGGACAGGGTCGCCAACGGCTCATCGACCATGTTCAGGACCTCAAGGAAGTCGGGTTTCTTCGGTTCCACGTAGATAAGTCCGGTTGCGAATTCCCCACGGGCTCTGGTATCGGACAGCACCTTCACCGCCTGATTCTTATCGAGTGGATTGTAGTCGTCGTCGAGTTTCTTTAGATACAACGTCGACCCGTCGTGGAGCACAACCTCCTGCGTCGTGCCCGGCTCATGGTCAACGGTAATGTCGTCGAAATATGGAACAAAACTCAGTTCCTCAAGTGGGTCGTCGTGACTCTTGGCATAGGCGTAGCTCTTAGTCGAACCTTCGTGATCGTTGAACGTCACACACGGCGATAGCACATCGAGCATCGCCGTACCACGATGGCTAAGCGCCGCCTTTAGAACGGCGGTCAACTGTTTCTTGTCACCCGAAAACGATCGCGCCACGAACGACGCACCCAACTCGACCGCCAACGCGCACATATCAATCGGTGGCAAGTCATTCACGACACCGGTCTTCAGCTTCGACCCAAGGTCAGCCGTCGGAGAAAACTGTCCTTTCGTGAGCCCGTAGCAACCGTTATCCTCAATAATGTAGATAATCGGTAGATTGCGACGCATCAGGTGCACGAACTGCCCTATCCCGATAGCGCCCGTATCACCGTCCCCGCTCACTCCGATGGCAATCAGCTTGCGATTCGCAAGCAACGCGCCGGTGCCAACCGACGGCATCCGACCATGCACTGCATTAAAACCATGTGCCGAACCGAGAAAGTAGGCCGGGCTCTTGCTAGAGCAGCCTATACCCGAAAGCTTAACGACTAGGGCCGGATCGATCCCCATATCGAAACACGCATTGATAATGCGCTCCGAGATCGCATTGTGCCCGCAACCGGCGCACAACGTAGTTTTGGTACCACGGTATTGCGGCGCCTCAAGGCCGATACGATTGACTTTCTTACCACGAGAAGGTGATGTAACGGACGCCACGGCTATATCCCTCTATCCGTCTGATGGAACGCTCTACTCGCCGCCAACTCCTGCGTTTCGGGGAACTATTGACGTTGCGGCGCCAGTCTTTTCCACTCGGTAGCCCTCTTGGAGCAAGATACTGTCGGTAATCGTCCGAGCATCAATTGGATTACCTGTGTAATGGAGTACGCTCCGGAGCCGGCTCGCTAGTTCGGGTGCAAGGTCGAGCTTCATCAGGCTCAGCATCTGTGCGTCGCGGTTCTGCTCGATAACGTACACCCGATCGTGACGCTCGATGAACGACGCCATCGCCGTACGGAACGGATATGCACAAACCCGATAGTATGAAGTCCCGACATCAGCCTCGGCCTTCAGTTGGTCACGGCTCTCAACGACCGCCCAGTGCGTGGTCCCATACGCGATAACCCCGATCGACGCCTTGCGGTCAATTTCTACCTCGGGCGCGGGCATCCAGTTCCGTGCAGTCTCGAACTTACGCGCAAGGCGGTCGATATTACGCTGATAGTCGTCCGGCCTTTCACTGTACTGAGCCCATTCATTGTGACCCGATCCTCTACAGAAATATGCGGGCATCTTGTCACCCGGCACACTGCGATACGCCACGCCGTCACCGTCAACGTCCCTATAGCGACCGAACTTGCCAATTCGCTCCAGTGTCTCTTCGTCAAGAACTTTTCCGCGATCCAGCGGCTTAGTCGGGTAATTAAACGGTTTCGACATCCAAGTGTTCATACCGAGATCTAGATCGCTCATCACAAACACCGGGGCCTGAAAGCGTTCCGCCAGATCGAACGCCTCGATCGCCATCTCGTAGCATTCCTCGACGGTCGACGGAAAGACCATCAAGTGACGGGTATCTCCATGGGAAAGGAACGCCGTCGTCAGAACATCTCCCTGCGCTGTCCGAGTAGGTAACCCTGTTGACGGCCCGACGCGCTGGATGTCGAAAATCACTGCAGGAACCTCGGCGTAATACGCCAAGCCCGCAAACTCACCCATTAGCGATACACCAGGACCCGATGTCGAGGTCATGCTGCGTGCACCTGCCCATCCGGCCCCGATAGTCATGCCAATCGCAGCGATCTCATCCTCGGCTTGTACCACTGCGAAGGTCGCCTTCTCCGTCTTCTCATCAATCCGGTACTTACGTAGGTAGTCAATAAGCGTTTCGCAAAGCGACGAAGATGGCGTAATGGGATACCACGCGACAACTGTGACACCCGCCATCAGTGCACCGACCGCGGCAGCAGCATTTCCCTCGATAAGGATAAGGCCCTTGGTAGCGTCCATCGGTTTAATACAAAAAGGGTCCCGTTTCTCTAGATGCGTTTCGGCGAACTCGAATCCAACTTCCAGTGCACCCTTATTGAGCGTCACCGCCTTCGGTTTACGGCCCAGTTGCCTGCTCAGAGCCTTCTCCATCTGAGACAGATCGACCTGCATCAGATTAGACAGGACACCGTCATAAATCATGTTCCGCACCAAGCGCCGGAGCTTCGCATCGGTACAAACGCCAGCCACCAATTTATCGAACGGAACCGGGTAAAAGAAAAGATCGTCGCGGAGGACGTCGAGCTTCAGTGGCTCATCGTAAACAACGGCCGCACCAGGTCCTAAAGAGAGCACGTCCTCGCGGGCTGTCTCTGGGTTCATGGCAACCAAGAAATCGATCTCCTTCTTCCGAGCTATATAACCGTCCTTGTTGACACGGATGGTGTACCAGGTCGGGAGACCTGCGATATTCGAAGGAAAGAGATTCTTACCCGAAACGGGCACGCCCATCTGAAAGATGGACCGAAGAAGCACGAGATTCGCCGTCTGACTTCCGGAGCCGTTTACCGTCGCAACTTGAATACTGAAATCGTTAACAACCCGCTCAGCAGGCTGACCTGTAGAAACTTCTTGGACCGCAACCTCAGAAGGCACCATTCATGGCCTCAGCCGAAGGACCCCAGCACACCATTACACTTGCGAACTGGTGACGCTTGTCATTCCACAACTCCAAATTATAGCACGACTTACGCTCATTCACTGGCCGCTTAGCGACTATCAAGGTGTCAAGCCGTATCAGTTGACCGCCGGCGAGAGGCCATCGAGCCGTGCGGCAATGGCGATACCAATTTCGGCCGGGCTCTTAACGACGGTGACTCCGGCATCCTCAAGGGCTCTCATCTTTTCGGCAGCTGTTCCTCTACCACCCGAGATGATCGCGCCCGCATGCCCCATCCGTCGCCCCGGCGGCGCGGTCTGGCCAGCTATGAAAGCGACGACCGGCTTCGAAAAGCCGTCGCGGATGAAAGCGGCAGCTTCTTCTTCTGCCGAACCACCGATTTCACCGATTAACACGACGGCCTCGGTTAAGTCATCACCGGATAACAACTGCAGCGCGTCGACGAAACTTGTCCCGATAAGGGGATCTCCGCCAATGCCGACGCATGTCGTCTGACCGAGGCCAAGCTGAGTCAACTGGTGGATCGCCTCGTAAGTCAACGTACCACTCTTCGACACGATTCCAACGCGTCCCTCGCGACAAATATGCCCCGGAATAATCCCCACCTTCGCCTTACCGGGTGAGATTACACCAGGGCAATTCGGTCCGACGAGACGCGTCACGCGGCCTTCAAGAAACGTGAGCACCCTGAGCATGTCGAACGTGGGGATCCCCTCTGTAATACAAACAACCAGCGGCAGGTCAGCATCAGCTGCTTCGAGAATTGCGTCACCGGCCACACGTGGCGGCACGAATACGACCGAGGCGTTAGCACCAGTGCTGCGAACGGCCGCGTCAACAGTGTCAAATACAGGCCATCCTTCGTGCGTGATGCCGCCTTTACCCGGAGTCACCCCACCGACCACTGTAGTGCCAAATGCCGCCGCCTGCTTCGCGTGAAATGTTCCTTCCCTACCCGTCAGGCCTTGCACTAAGAGCCGAGTCTGTTCATCAATTAGAATTGCCATTTACTAAGACTTAAGGCTCAGGAACCAGGGGCAGCCAAGGCGACGACCTTCCTAGCCGCATCGTCCATCCCGTCCGCTGTCGTGAAACTGAGGCCACTCTCAAGAAGCATAGCCTTACCTTGCTCTACGTTGGTACCCTCCATCCGGATGACGACAGGCTGGCGCACCTCTAGCTCCTTAACCGCAGCAATTACCCCCTCCGCAAGCACATCGCATCGGAGGATTCCTCCAAAGATATTTATCAGCACAGCTTTCACGTTACGATCCGACATGAGAATCCGGAACGCATTGCGAATTTGATCCGCGTTGGCACCCCCGCCAACATCGAGAAAGTTCGCCGGCTCCCCACCAGCCAACTTGATGATGTCCATGGTTGCCATCGCAAGACCAGCACCATTAACCATGCAACCGATCGTTCCGTCCAGACGAATGTAGTTCAGAGAATGCTTCGACGCCTCGACCTCAAGTCCTTCTTCTTCAGAAAGATCCCGCAACTCTTGAATGTCACTATGTCGAAACAGCGCGTTGTCATCGAGACTGATTTTCGCGTCGAGTGCCAAAACATCGCCCCCACTGGTTACGACAAGTGGATTGATCTCGACAAGCGACGCATCGATTTCGCGAAAGCCGGTGTAGACACCCAGCATCGCTTTTACTGCATTTACCATCACCTCACCATCCAACCCCAACCCGAACGCGAGACGTCTAGCCTGGAACGGAAGAAGACCGACGGCCGGGTCGATCGTCTCGCGCAGGATAAGTTCGGGGGTCTCGGTAGCCACCTGCTCGATCTCCATGCCACCGGCAGAACTCACCATCAGCACCGGGCGCGCTAGCGCACGATCGATAACGAGTCCAAGGTAGAGCTCACGCGCAATATCAAGGCCTTCTTCGATCAGTACTCGCCCAACCACTTGACCATCCGGGCCGGTCTGAACGGTCACGAGCGTCATGCCGAGCATCTTCTTCGCGACCTGCTCCGCATCGTCCGCCCCATCGACCACCTTGACCCCGCCACCCTTTCCACGACCACCAGCATGAATCTGTGCTTTGACCACCACACAGCCACCCAGTTGCTCAGCCGCAGACCGCGCCTCGCTAGCGGTAAATGCCACCATGCCGCGTGGGACCGGCAAGCCAAATTGCGACAGAAGACTTTTAGCCTGGTACTCGTGGATTTTCACTCGATGTCCTTACGGGCGTGCCGACGTACGTTAGAGGGTTCCGGCTACTCCGAAACCGCTGGCACCAAGGAATTCTAGTACCTTGTCCTAGGCATTGATTACTTGCACGAGCTCACGAACAGCGGCGGCAGATTTCTGCAAGGCAGCGTCTTCTTCTGGCGTGAGTGTGATCTGAACGATCTCCTCAAGCCCACGCTCGCCTAGCTTGACGGGGACCCCAACGAAGACATCGTGAATACCGTACTCGCCCTGCAAAAACACCGAGCACGGGAGAATCTTCTTCTTGTCCTTCAACACCGCTTCGACCATCTCGACTATAGCCGAGCCCGGCGCATAATAGGCACTGCCCGTCCCCAGCAGCTTCACGATTTCAGCGCCCCCTTGCGCGGTCCGTTTAACGATCGCGTCAACCCTGTCGGCCTCCA
>Ga0310345_10000748_pt1 | contig 42773 bp, 45 predicted proteins | sample HC15DNA20500_MG_FD_204667 | JGI IMG/M metagenome (GOLD analysis project Ga0310345, IMG submission 204667) | Marine microbial communities from station ALOHA, North Pacific Subtropical Gyre - HC15-DNA-20-500_MG | ecosystem: Environmental > Aquatic > Marine > Oceanic | place: Pacific Ocean: North... | reverse complement strand
TCCGTCAGCAAAAAAACAATTTCTTAAAGAGGCAAAAGAACAGATATCACAGAAAATTGGAAAAGTTTTTATAAAACTTGATGGTACTGCTAATGATAACCCGAAGGAACGAGAGAAAAAAAGAATAATTCAAGATTTTTCCACCCTTCCACAAAATGTAAAGGCTCAAATAATGAAAGAATTAGATATATTATGGAAGAAATTTCTAACAGGAACTGCTCTTAAATCACTCACATTTGAACAATTAAAAGAAAAGTATGATGAAAATTTGTACAACGAATTATTGTGGAATGTGAAGAAGCGCTCGCAGAAGAAGAAGGGCTCGGAGAAGAAGCGCTCGCAGAAGGAGAAGGGCTCGGAGAAAAGGGCTCGAAGAAGAAGCGCTCGAAGGAAGAAGGACTCGCAGAAGGAGAAGGGCTCGGAGAAAAGGGCTCGAAGAAGAAGCGCTCGAAGGAAGAAGGACTCGCAGAAGAAGAAGGACTCGCAGACGCAGAAGGAGAAGGACTTAAAAATGGAAAGGGCTCAAGAAGAATTAAAAATGGAAAGGGCTCAAGAAGAAGGAGGGAAATTTTTTGAGGCAATCTGGCCTGAATTATTTGAAAAGAAAGGAATACCACTGTCGACATCGGGGCCAAAATATTCTGAACAAGAGATGGAGTTGAAAGCCATACTACATGCGAAAGAAGGAGAAGAAAGATGGATAAAAATGATATTTCATTCAGAGAAATTAGAAGTGTATCCAAAACAAAAAGGAAAGAAAAAACAAAAGAGTAGATTTTATAATAATTTCGTAAATGATGCTAAAAACGTAATAAAAGCGTTCATAGATAAATTTTTCAAAATAGAACCTTATAAATATTATGCAAGAGAAGATTTTAAAAGATATATTACATTGGCAATGGAATCTTGGTATATTGATCAAAATATTAATGGTATTTTAAAGAAATGTTCTGAAATTAGTGGTATTATATATCCAGATATTGTTAAGAATATTGTTCCATGGCAATATAATACAGAGAGTAATGAAACAATTGGTAAATATACATTTCCTAATGGATATATCAGGCCATATGAAGGTGATGATAATTCTATAAAACAAAATCTTACAAAGGAAGAAAATGATATTGTTACTAAATATGGTTTAAAAAAACTTTCAACATATGATTGGGGCAAAAATAATAATGTTTCTTTAAGTTCGAATTTAATTGAAATAGAGAAATATATTTCTGGAATAGAAGGTGTAACATCTCAAAATAATAAAAGAAGGACGATAAAATCACTAAATTCTGAATTATGTGGTGTAATTCAAGCAAAATATGATATGGAAAAACTTATGCCAATTAAAACATTTTCTGATAAAATAACAGAACATAATATAAATCAAAATTATTTATTAAAATCTCTGGATGGAAAGAACTTAAAAATGTTAACGGTTGCCCAAGAAAATATGGTTAAGAAATGGCAAAAAAAGAAAATTGATTCAGTTATTGGAGTTTTAATGGATCCATATGTTAATAAACCACAAGAAGGGAGTGAAATAAATATTGAAGATTATAAAATGTTCTATATATTAGCAAATAATTCAACACAATTGAAATGTTGGGATCAATTAAAAACATTTAATATGTTTGCTAACTTTATTACAAAAATTCCGAAATAAATGTAATTAACAAAATGAATATATATATTTAATAAAATGACTTTGGAAAAGATTTTATTAAATAATTTATATTGTAAATTGGTTTATGATATAAATGGAAGAAAGATATTAAAAGAAAATTCAAATTATGAAAAATGTTATTGTTGTATTAATGGTAGGACAAAACATATAATTTGTAAAGTAGAAAACTCTCCACATTATGAATATGTAAAGGGTAATAAAGAAAATTATATAAATTATATGTTAAATGCTGGTGAATATGCTGGTTATGGATTAGAACATGGTTTTGATATATTTAATAAATTAATAAAAGAATTTAGTATAAGTAAAATGGGTATAATAAAGTGTATTTTAGTAGATAATAAATATATAATAGAGGATGGTGTTCATCGTACTTCAATATTATTGAATTTGGGTCATCAATTTTCTTGGGTGGATGTAAAGATTAAATAAAACGAGTAATAGTTAAAAATATAAGTGTGCAGATAATTCCTTTAAATAAAACACCAAGAATGGTAATTTCTCCGGTTTCTTGATCTGAAATAAATGATAATACTCGTGATAGTAATGAGGTAGTAATAGGTAAATGTAATAATAAAAAAAGAACAAGAACAACAATTGTATTTTTAAGATGAGTGTAAGTAAAACCTAAAAAGATTTCATCATTATCATTACTTTTATTTTCTGTTAATCCTAATTCAGATAATAATGGTAATTGTTGATTATTCATCATTTGATTATTCATCATATTATTCATAGGGAATTGTTGCATATTATTTACAGGAAATTGTTGCATCATATTTTGTTCTGTTTGTATAGGTTGCATATAAGGCATATTTGCTTGTGTTGGCTGAGAGCCATAATCTCTTTCAGATTGTTGTTTACTAAGTTCAACTTCATCAAGAACTTGTTGAACTAATTCGCTATTTACGTCTGGTAAGTCACTAATCGGTGTTGATTTTGTCATTATCTATATGTGAATATTATAAATATGTATTTCTTATGAAACGAACTGTAATTTTTAATAGTTAACTGAAAATAAAAATATATTTAATTAATATACTGAATAAAAATGAGTTTAATTGCGAATTTAATTCATTTAATGAAGACTGAATTAGGTAGCGTTATAATTTCTATCATCTGGGGGTTAGGTCTTGCTGCTTTATTTAGACAAACTTGTAAAAATCGTAATTGTATAGTTATAAAAGCACCAGATATAAAAGATATTAAAGGTCAAATTTATCAATTTGATTCAAGTTGCTTTACATTTAATACTAATCCAGCAAAGTGTATGACTTAATATTCATCGATACCAAGTTCTCCATAATATTTAAGTGCTTCTTTAGAAGCAATTTGTTCTGCTTCTTTTTTAGATGAAGCAACCCCAACTCCAACAATTTCTTGTTCAATGATTTTCTTTTCATTGGTAGTTTTATCATATACAACTCTATTAGCATACATAGTAAAAGTTCTTTTATGAGAAGGTCCAATCATATCACCGGCAGTATATATAGGTGGTTCCCACCCATTTTTTTGAAAAAAACGAAGTAATCTATCTTTAAAATTAATATCAATATATAGTAATTTTGCGAAATCAGTAGTATTTTCTAAAACTGAAATAACAAATTGTTTTGTTATCATAAATCCAAGATCTTTGTATAAAGCACAGATAAAAGATTCGAAAACATCTTCTAATATTTTATCAGTATTTCTTCCATGTATATTTTCCATATGATTTGATATCAATATATATTCTGATATTTTAAGATATTTACAAAACTTAGCTAGGGATTTTCTATCAACTAATCTGGTTTTTAATTTTGTAAGAAATCCTTCATCTTTTTCGGGATACCTATCATATAAATATTCGCATATAATTTGTCCGATAACAGAATCTCCAAGAAATTCTAATCTTTCATTTGATTTTTTTTGATATGGAACAACATTTTTATTATAGTGAATATTATAATCTGGATTAGATGATAGAAAATTATTAGTATTAACATAAGATTTGTGTGTTAATGCTCTTTGATATAATGATAAATCATTAATATCATCATAAATATCGTGTTTAACTAAAATATTTCTGATAATACTTTTATGTAAAATTTTATTTCTAGGATTAATTTGATAATTCATAGGGTGCATATGATATTTATTATTTTTCTTACTGCTCATTTTTGGTTTGGTTCTATATTTAATAATATATATAACATGTTTTTAATTATTAATAATAATCAATTTTATATTACTTTATACAAAGTCAGTATCACTTAAATCAATAACAACATTAGATTCACCAATTGCTGAATTATAGTAATTTTGTAACATATGTTTTAATACAGATTCAAGTAAATAAGATAATGCTAATGAACCAAGAAATGATTCAATTAAAAACAGTACCACAATAATACCAATAAATATTGTAAAACGACATAAACCAATTCCTGCATAATTATGAAAATATGTTCGTAATTTGAATTTATGATATATATATATATCATGAATAACAATAATAATAAATAATGGACCTATAAATGTTGCTAAACCAAGTACATATGCTTCTTGGAAAGGACCAAGATCCTGAAATAATCCAAAATTAGAATAAATAAAATCACCAGTTTTATCAATAGCGATATACATATAAGTTAATCCAATAACACATATTTGGATTACTACAAATAATAGAAAGCGATTTCTAATCATAAAATGACAAAAATTAGAGAAACATAAATGACATTTTGATGTATTATCATAAGTTTGGTATTCATATAAACATTGATTACATCTTCTAAAATTTGGAGAATCTATATCTTGTATTCTCCATTCTTGTAAACATGCTCTATGAACGTATTTCATAGTTCCATTACATCTACATGGAACAATTATATCTTCTGGATTATCATTATCTAAACATATTCTACAAGATGTTTCTTCTGATTCAGGAGATGAAGAAATATCCTTTATAGGTTCAATTGGATCGTCAATACTTTCCATATTAATTTGAATATTTTCAAATTTGTCATAATTTTTTTTTTTTGAATTAAAGTCAAACATTATTATAAAAATATATACTTAATATTTTAAGTATATTTTCAAATTTAAAATACTATTTATTTATCTAGACAATTTAATTAAAAGTGATTGTAAATTTTGCAGTATGTTTATTAATTGATTTAGTTGCGGATACACATAATTGTCTTCTTTTACGATTGTTAATTCCTCCAGTTTTAGTTATTTTTTTTGATTTTTCAGTTTTTTGTCTATTTTTTTTAGTAATAGTATTCATATCTTTTTCAATAGAATCATAATTTTTAGAAATATATTTTAAAATATCATTCCTAATAACCCATCTGAAAAAATTTAATTGCCCGACAGTAGTTATTAAGATACCTGGTTCTTTCCCTTTTTTTGTATCATATGCAAATTCAATTCTCTCATCTCTTCGAAAAGGATCAAATTGTTTCTTAGAAAAAGATTTAAGTTGAGTTTTATAATTTAAATGGACGTCAAATTGCTTTCTGGAATTATCTTGTTTCTTTACATAATATCTTACTGTATTTTTTTTACAATAATTAGTAACAAACCAATCGATTAATCGTAATGAAATATTTGATTTACTTTCAATGATTGGTAATATAACTTTAATATTTATCTTTTTAGAGAAAAATTCAACTAATGAATTCATTAGTAAATCTTGCTTACAATTGCGTTTCGTGATCCTTTTAGGTTTAGTAGACTGTCCTTTAGTTGATTTGGTTTGAGTTATTTTTGGTTTAGAAGGGGATGGTTGACGAGGGAATGATTTTCTAGCATTATTAACACTCTTCAAGTTTTTTTTTTTATTAGTCTTGATAGAAGAACCTTTTTTTCTCGGCATTGTTAATTTATGTAATATTTTATTGTCAAAATTTTAAGTCAATTTAACCGCACTATTTATATCAAGTAAACGCACGTATTAAATATGATAATGTAATCCATAAATTAAACGAACTATTAAAAATTTAAACAAAATTTTCTTTAAAAAACAACATTATATAGGTAATGAAATTTTAAGAAAGTATATAGCATTTGTATTATAGTCTAATGATTATATTATAACTTTCCATTATTTTAATTTATAAAAATAAAAAAAATAAGACCATAACAGATATAAGAAATTACATAGTTTAATATTTATAAATTAAACCAACGCGTTAAAACATTCTTATTAAATTATAAAATATAATTATAAAACATGCCAGCCGCAAAAGTATCTAAAACTAAAAAAACTAGTCGTAAGACTAAAACTCCAAAAGTAGCTTCGAAATCTAAAGCGCCGAAATCTAAAGTTTCTAAAACTAAAACTACAAAAAAGTCAACTAAAAAAACAACCAAAGCAACAAAAAAAGTTGTTGAAGAAACTCCAGTTGAAACCCCAGTTGAAACCCCAGTTGAAACCCCAGTTGAAACCCCAGTTGAAATTAAAAAAGAAGCAGAAGAAGCAGTTATAAAAGCAGTTGTCAGAGCAGTCGCTAAAGAACTTGTTGAAGATGAAGATGTCAAAATTGATCTTGAATTCAACACTACCATTAATTCTATGAAAACCCTCGTTGCTGATACCAGAGGTGTCCTCAGTTCTTTCAAAACTCTCCACAAAAGAGTAAACAAAAGACTCAGAGTTTTAAACAAAAAACCAAAAGGCGGAAAACGTCGTGGTGGAAACCAAAAAACCAATCCATCTGGATTCAACAAACCAACTAAAATCACCAACGATCTTGCTAAATTTTTAGGTGTTGAAGAAGGTTCTTTGCTTCCAAGAACTGATGTCACCCGCAGAATTAATGCTTTCATCAAAGAACACAGCCTTCAAGGTATGTTGGTTGAAGGAAAAGGAGGAATCAAAAAGATGGATAACAGATACATTAACACTACTCTTCCCAAATCCGATAACCGTTCCAAATGGGCTACTCAATTAAGAAAACTCCTTGAACCAAAACAAAATCTTTCCTATTTCAATCTTCAAACTTATCTTTCTCCACACTTCATCAAAACTCCAAAAAAAGTTTAAATGAAGGGATAAAATTATATTAATTTTGTAAATACTATAAAATTATTTTTATAATAAGAATAATTTTATAATATTATTAAAAGATGAAATTCGCACTTATTACTGGTATAAATGGACAAGATGGAAGTTATTTATCAGAACTTTTACTTGAAAAAAATTATAATGTGTATGGGATAATTAGGCGTTCGTCTAATTTCAATACTATGAGAATTGATCATATTTTTAATAATATAAAATTATTTTATGGAGATGTTACAGATCCTTGTAATTTAGTATCTATTTTAAATAAAATAAAAAAAGATATTACAAATGATGATATTTTAGAAATTTATCATTTAGCAGCACAATCTCATGTAAAAGTTTCATTTGAATTACCTGGATATTCAACTCAAGTGAATGCTTTAGGAACTCTTTATTTATTAGATGGTATTATTGCAAGTAATATGAAAGATAAAGTTCGAGTTTATAATGCAGCAACATCAGAATTATATGGTTTAGTTCAAGAAATACCTCAAACAGAAAAAACTCCATTTTATCCACGTTCGCCATATGGTGTATCAAAATTATATGCTTTTTGGATAATGAAAAATTATAGAGAGTCGTATGATATGTTTAATTGTTCTGGAATTTTATTTAATCATGAGTCGCCAAGGCGAAAAGGAACTTTTGTTACTAGAAAAATTACAAGAGGTATTAATCAAATTTTAAAAGGGGAGATTGAATATATAGAATTAGGTAATTTAAATGCTAAAAGAGACTGGTTTCATGCGAAAGATGCTGTTAAAGCAATGTGGTTAATTTTACAACAAGAAAAACCAGATGATTATGTAATTGGTTCTGGAGAATGTCATTCAGTAAGAGAATTTGTTGAAGAAGCATTTAAAATTGTAAATATTAATATAAAATGGAGAGATTCTGGAATAAATGAAGTTGGATATAATGAAGAAAACGAGCATATTTTAATAAAAGTAAATCCCAAATATTATAGACCAGCTGAAGTTGATATCTTATTAAGTGATCCAAGTAAAGCAAGAAGAGAATTAAATTGGGTCAGAGAATATTCTTTTCAGGATTTAGTAAAAGAAATGACAAAGTTTGATTGTAATTTAAATTAATTTTGAAAAAGTTAAAATCTTTGTTTAATTTAATAGTAAATGAATTCTTTTTCACACACAATTGAGTTAATATTGCTTGCTATTTTGTTTTTAGTATTATTTAATAAAAAAGAAAAATTAACATTTTATATTGAACCATTTCCAGGTACTGAATCATTACTTAAATATAGTAAAGCAGAAATGACAAAAACAGAAAGTAATGAAATTAGAGAAAAAAATTTAAAATGGTGTAAGTCTTCCAAAGAAGGTATTAATGATAGACTTAAAAAATTATTCACTAACATGAATATACAATATACAAAAAATCCAAAAAATTGTAGTTTTTATATACCATATTGGTACTCTGATGATGAATTAACTGAATTTGTTAATAAAAATTATCGTCCAAATATGATTTTAAATGTTATTCCAGGTGTTGATTATTTAAATCGTAAACATAAATTATGGATGGCATTAGTTAATTGGAAAGGTAGATATAAAGCAGGTCAAATAATGCCTCCTAGTTATGCTATTTATAATGATGAATGGAAATATTTTGAAAAAGATTTTAAAAAAGACAATTATTATTTACTTAAAACTGAAGAAGAAAACGCACAAGGTATTTTTGTATATAATAATATGGACGAGATTAAGAAAAAAATTATGGATAAAACCTTAAAATATCCAGTAACAATAATTCAAAGATTTATTGAACCACTCTTAATTAAAGAAAGAACATTTAAAGTTAGATTATTTTTATTTGTCAAATGTAAAGGTGGTAAAAAAGAATTATATCTACACAAACAAGGTGGTGTATTTTTTGCCAAAGATAAATTTGATCCTAATAATTTAACCTATGAAAATGTTGTTGCTAATGCTTATTGGTTCAGTTCCATCCCAATTGATAATGTTAAACAATTTTTGAAAGAACATCCAAGAAATTTAGTCCAATTAAAAAAATATTTTAAAAATACTAATGTTGATGGAGATGAATTATTTTATAATATTCATAGATTATTAAAAGTTGTAGCAATTGCATTAAAAGATAAAATATGTACTGTATCTAAATTACAAAAAAATGTTAAAGTAGGATTATTTGGTATTGATATTATAGTTGATAAGAATTTAAAACCTTGGTTAATTGAAATGAATATTTCCCCATCATCTACTGCATTTGATCAACTTGGTGAAAAACAAAAACAACAAGTTTGGATTGATACTATGAAAATTACATTACTTAAAAATCCAAAAAATCATCAATTTGAATTATTATAAATCCAGTCCCTGTTTTTATATATAAATTCTAGTGGTTCAGACCCACTATCCTAGTAAAGTAAATTTATTCTTCTTTTAACCAACCATGAATTTCATCATCATGTAAATCTTGATAATAAAATCCACCAAATGAAGCAAAAAAGTGGGCTAATGCATTTTCCGTATCCTGTGCTTGATTTGAGTAAAACCATTCACTTTCCTCCATTTCCTTTTTGACAGATTCTTTTCCAACATCAGCCATATCTGCGATTAAAGTTTTTCCAACATCCCCAAATTTACCTGATATAATTTTACAAGTATCTAACATATTATTAACATCTTGAATTTTTTTTTGTTCACTCATGATTTTTATAATTATGTGTAAATTGTTTATATATCGATTTTAAATTTTATTTTTATATATCATTATCTGAAACATCTCCAAATAAATCATAGAATGTACATACTTTAGAAAACGAATCCATATCAATATATTTCTCATAATATTCTTCTAATTCGTAATCTGTAATTTTTTCATTAATTTCATCTTTGATAACATCTTCAATCATTCTCTTACAAGAATCAACTATTTCTATAATAATATAACCTAATTTGCTGTTATCAACTTTCAGTTTACTATCAGTTAATTCTTTATAATTTTTTATATCTTTTTTAAAATCTTTAAAAGAGTTTAAAAAAGGTTTATAAATATAATCAAATTTTATTTCTTTCATTTCTTTATTACTAACATCATCTTGAATTTCAGTTCTCCATAATTTTTCAAGAACTCCTTCCAAATGAAGTCCATACATTTTAATAAAATAAAACATTTTCAATTTATTAACTAATCAGATATTCAATTTTAAACTTAATTACTGAATTACATTACTCTGAATATATTATACATAATTGCATTAAATAATAATTTAATTCTGTCAGTACCAATTAATATACCTAAAGTAATACCCCAAGAAGCAAGACCCCATGAGATAGTTGATAAGTCAGTATCAAATAAATCAAATTTATCGAATAGTTCTTTAAGAATCTTTGCCCATATATGTTTAAATAACATAGTTGCCCAAAGTAAGAAAAAAAGTTCAAGAAAACATTTCCAAATAATAACATTTTTATATCCAATTATCTTATCATTATCATCTATATCTTCTTCTGGATGTGAATCAATAAGGTCAGCGAATTTATCAAAACCTTTTCCGATTAATTTACTTATAAAATATGTAGTAAAATAAGTAATATAACATTTAATAGAAGAATCTAACCAAAAAGCAGGACTCGAATAATATTTAGTAAATAATTCCATAGAAGATATATCCTCAATTTGATCTCCCATCTCTACAGTGATTAATTTTGAAAGTTTATTAATTTTACGATTTAAATAATTAGTTTTAGTTTTTAAAGTTTTATTTTGTTCATCTAATTTTTTGTTTAAATTTTTATTAGAAATTGTTTTAACCATTATATAATAATACTAACTAAGAAATAAAAATGTGTTTATCGTGTTATGAAAATTTAAGTTTAAAAAATTTAATAGATCAATTAAAACCTTTGGAAGATATTGATCATACATATGATTTCGGTATATGGAATTCAACATCATTAAGTTTTGTTTTAATTATGTTAAAAGATCAAAGATTAGAACATTATCATTATATTTTGAAAAATATTTATAATATTATCTCAAATGATAAGACAAAAAATTTAAAAGCAATTAGTAATAATTCAATACTTCCAGTTTTTACTAATGAAGAAACAGGTGAAAAAGTAAATAGAATAAATTTATTATTTAATTTAATAGAAGATGAGATTAATAAATCTAAATAAGTGAAATAGCAGACCAATCTAATTTATTAAAGTTTTTTTTCTTTGCTTTTTTAAATTTCTCATCTAAAATATCTAATACAGGCATTTTAATATTTGCATCTTTAGCTGCATCTTTAGTTAAGATCATATCTTTATGCCCTAAATCTAAAGCAAAATGAGCGTTTTCATAAGGTTTATGATCATGGTTTGATACTCTATGACCATAACCTTTATAAATTAAACAATCAAATATTGATTCTGATAACATTTTATGTATTTCTGTTCTATCAATATCATATGATTCTGCTAAATTAAAGGCTTCACTCATAGATTCAATTGCGGAGCATATTAGAAAATTACCACATAATTTAACAACATTTGCTTTTTCTGGTTCTTTTCCAAAATAAATAACTTTTGTTGAAATTTTTTCTAGAATTGGTTTAATTAAAGATACTATATCAATATTACCAGCAATTGGAATATATGCTTCTTTTTTTGCTAATCCATCTGGTCTTGCGAATATTGGAGCAGAAATAAAATGACTAGAATATTCTTCATGTATTTTCGATAAAGATTTTGCTAGTTTAGGAGATATTGTAGATAAACTGATATGTATAGAATTTGGTTTTAATAAACTTGTCAAAGGCGAAGCCTTGTTTCCAGCAAGAGAATCATTTATAAAAATTTTTTCAACAATAGTATCATTTGGTAATGATGAAAATATAATACTTGGTTCTTTAGTAAAATCAAGTAAATTTGTTGTAGTTTCAATTTTTACATCTTGTGTAGTATATGGATCATAACCTAATAATGAATAATCTATATTATCAAGTAAATTGTTACATATAGTATTACCCATTTTACCTAATCCAATAAAATTTAATCTTAGTTTTCCCGTTTTTGTTAAGTATTTAGTATAATTAGTCATTGTTTAATCATAAGTAATAGTAAATATTTAATTAAGAATAAATAAATAATTATATCTAAAATGGCTGAAAATAATATGATTAGTGCTTTTAAAAATGGAAAAAGAATAACAAAATTATTAAAAAATGAGAAAACGATTTCAATAATTTGTCCTGTCAATAATAAGAAAATTTCTGAATTTATAAAATGTAATGAAAAAGATGTAAATGATGTAGTTGAACAAAGTTATAAATCTTATAAATCTGGTATTTGGAAAAATGATATTAGATTTAGATCAAATGTTTTACGAAATATTGGAAATGTTTTAGGAAAACATTTAGATAGATTAGCTATAATGGAAACAGAACAAATAGGTAGACCTTTGCGAGAAATGAGGTTACAATTATCACGATTGCCTGAATGGTTTGAATATTATAGTTCTTTAATAAGAGTTCATGAAGATAGTATAAAACCTTTTAATGGAAATTATTTAAACTATGTTAAAAGAGTTCCTCTTGGTGTAGTATGTCAAATAACACCTTGGAATCATCCTTTATTGATAACAATAAAGAAATTAGCACCTGCTTTAGCTGCTGGTAATTCAGTAATAGTAAAACCATCTGAATTGGCACCAAATTCAATAATAGAATTAGCAGAAATATGTAAAGAAGCTGGATTACCAGATAATATTTTTAATGTTGTTTTAGGTGATGGGGAAACAGGTAGTTATTTAATAAAAAATAAGTTAATTTCAAAGATAGATTTTACAGGTGGTCCTCAAACAGGAAGAATTATTGGTAAAGTTGCTGGTGATAATTTATGTGGATATGTTGCGGAATTAGGTGGTAAGTCTCCAATGATTGTTTTTAATGATGTTGATTTAGAGCATGTTGTAAATGGAACATTATTTGGTACATTTATTGCTTCAGGTCAAACCTGTATTGCTGGAACTCGTATTTTAGTTGAAGAAAGTATTTTTGATAAATTTGTTTATAAATTTGTATTAAAGGCAAAAGATTTAATTCTAGGAGATCCTTTTGATCAAAAAACACATTTGGGTCCAGTTATAACTTCAAAACAATTAGATTATATTCATAAAATTGTTATGAAATCTTTGAAGGAAGGTGGAAAATTATTATGTGGTGGTAGAAAATATGAAAAATTAAAGGAAGGTAATTATTACGAACCAACTGTTATTGTAGGTGATCATGAAAATATAATATTCCATGAAGAATTATTTGGACCAGTAGTTGCTATTTGTTCTTTTAAAACAAAAGAAGAAGCAATAAAATTAGCAAATAGTACAAAATATGGTTTAGGATGTTCTATTTGGACAAATAATTTATCTCGTGCTCATACTGTAGCACAAAAAATAGATTCTGGTATAATTTGGGTAAATGATCATCATAAAAATGATCCTTCTTCTCCTTGGGGTGGTTTAACAAAAGAAAGTGGTATAGGTAGAGAAAACGGTATAGATGCCTATCATGAATACACTCAAACAAGAAGTATAATTATAAATTGTGATGAATATAAATCAGATTGGTTTGGTGATATAACAACTAGATACAGTTAATAAGTATTGTGCGTATATAAAAATAGAATTAATAAAATATATATAATATAATTATAAAATGGCAAGTGAAGAACATAGAGTAGTCGATATTACCACAATTGATGAATTAGAGAAAATTGCTAAAAATTTTCCATCTAATTTAATTATTATTGATTTTTCTGCAACATGGTGTGGTCCTTGTAAAGGAATAAAACCAGTATATGAAGCATTATCTAAAGAATATACTGATTGTATTTTCTTAAAGGTTGATATAGATGAGAGTGAAGAACTTACGGATTTTTTTAGTCCAAGTTCTCTACCAACTTTTATTTTAATGAAAGATGGAAAAGCATTTCATAAATGGTCTGGAACTTCTGTTGATATTAAATCCAAATTGGATGAATTTATTAACTTTGATGTATCTAGTTTAGATGAAAAAAAAGAAGATGAAAAAAAAGAAGATGAAAAAGAAGTTTAAATTTCTAGTTAGTATAAATAATATATTGTATAGAAATTTACATTAAAGATTCTATTGCTGATCTAATAATAGTATAATTAACTTTTTTAAGAGCATTTGGATTTTTTGCGTTATATTTATCCATTTTTTTGAGGAATCTGTTTCCAGAACTGAGATAACGGTCTAAATCTGCTTGGGTATTAATTCCAAATGCTGAAGATAAGTAAGAAAGAACTTCAGCGGAATTTTTTTTGATAACAGATTTAATAGTTTGTTTTAATGATATATTGCCAGAATTAATTTTTCTTTGTCTAGTAGAAGATTTATTTCCTTGTTTTTTCTTATAACAGCATTTAATTCCAGAACTAGTTTCACCAGCAAATTTAAATTCACCATTTGCATTACATTTGCTATTAGTTGGGACTCTAGTTTTTGGGATACAATCACCAGCTCTAGTTCTTCTGACACGTGGTCCAGATCTATTACTAATTTTATATGCTTTATCTAAATCTGCTTCGTATTGTTTTGGATTGCTTAAGTATTTACATAATTGTGCTTTATTTAAATAAGATTTGTTTCCAAAACGAGAACCTTGTTTGCCAGAACTTGCTGGTCTTCCTTTAGGATCGTAGTATAATTTTTTATATAAAGCGGTTTGTCTTAATTGTTTAAGGGTCATTTTTTTGCAAATATCTTCATCAATTCTAGTGATACTTGTATTATTTTTATATTTTAAGAAAATTTTATTATCAACTGGTTTTCTTCCTCTTTTAGCGCCACCAACAATATGTTTATCAAGAACTTGTAAATATTTTTTAGATTCTAATTCAGATGGATTACTACTGTAGGCCATATTCAATATATAAATATATTAGATATTTATTTTGAATAATAGATATTATTCATATTGTTTATTCTCTTCTTCTGCTTTAGATTTATATTTATTTTTATCTTCTTGTGGGATATTTTTCCACATTGTTCCAACAATTTTACTAATTTCTCCAAAACTTTTTTCAGGATTTTGTTGCTTAATAATTTTTCTATTTTCTGAACTAAAAATAGTGTAAGCATTCTTTTTATATTTTTTGTTATTATATGGAATTACTTTAACTAAATCTTGTATATTAATATCATGTTTTTCAGAAATATCCTTTAGAATAATATCAAATAGAATATTATGAAATATTTGAATTAATTTATTAAAATGTTTCTCAAATAATATATTTTTTATTTCTATATTTTCAGTAGTATTTTCAGTAATTTCTATAGTATTTTCTATAGACGCATTACGAATTTGCTTATTTAAAATTAATGCTTCATTACGATATTTATTCTTTTCATCTTTACTCAAATTATTCCATTTTTCACCAATAATTTTACTAATTTCTCCAAAAGTTTTATCTGAATTTTCTTGTTTAATTTGACTTCTAAATTTTGAACTAAATACAGTATATGCATTCTTTCTTTTATTTTTATTTTTCTTAATTTGCTTTGATTCTAAATTTATATTACCATTTAAAGTGAAATAAGAAGATAAAATACTATCAAATTGTTTAGATTCCCTTAAAATTTTTCGTAAAATTTTAGAAGAAATATCCCCTTTTTTTATCTTGGGTTCTGTCATATTAATTTATTATTATTTAATTATTTCAATTTTAGATTACAAATCAAAATATTTTTTTTTACTTTTGACATAAGATGCTTTACAATATTTAAATAATTGTTCTTCCAATAATCCACTCTCAAGTAATTTATCATCTACTTCTTTTAAGACAAAATTTCCATAATTTGCTCCACTATCTTCAAATGCGGTAATTTCATCTCTCACATCTTTACCAACATGTTGTCTAATATAAACAATTGCTTGAAATTTTTTCTTATTTTTAGTTGGAATAATAATAATATTATATTTATATTTTATTTCATTAACTCTTTTAACAAAAATAAATATATCTTTTGCGACTTGTTCTTTATTACCATAGAATACTGTTCCATTATAACATGGGCATTTATCACTTTTAAATGTTGTAATATTTGTACCAATTTTGGTTTTAAAATTTTTATATTCCATTGATTTAATATCATTCAGTATTCTTTTTAATATACTTTTTTTAGTAGTATAATGGAAGTGAAATTGTAATTGACTATTACCAATTAAACCATTATAAAATAAAAATCCTTGTTGTTTTCTTAATTCATAAAAGTCAAACATATCAAGTAATACTCTAGGCTCTAAATTAACGATTTGTTGAGAACCTCTTATTGATAAATTTTGACAATCAAAATCACTTGACATAATTAAGAAATGACTTTTAAAATAAGGAAATGTATTTGGTTTAATTATATATCCTCTCCATAATAGTATTTTTTCTTGGTCGATTGGATACTTTAATTTACGAGAAATAACATTTCCGATTAAAGCACAATATTTTCCGTGTGTTTTATTCCAAGGTCTAGTAGTCTTTTCTATTTTATCAAAACCAAATCTTCCTGGTGCTAATTGAAAATATAAATGAGAATTTCCAAGAATACCAGCATAAATAAATTCATCTCTATCAGGTTTTCCGTCAACTAAACTGTTATAATAATCAGAGTTTTTATAATATTTATCTAATTGAGTAATACCTTTATGTAAACTTTTATCCCAACAATATGCTATATTAAAATTAAAATTCATATATTAATAAACAATAAATTTATTCCATTCCTCTTATAAAATGATGATAAAATATTGATTTATTTGATTTTAATCTAATAATAATTTGATTTAATAAACCATCATCTGGAATATCATAACTTCCTAAATTACCATCATCAATTTGAACTGATAAAAGTTTATTTACTATTTTAAGTTTAATACAAAAGAATTTATTTACTTCAAAAGCAAATGGAAGACTTATTTTACTACCAAAACATTTAATTGAAAATGTATTAAATTTGTATTCATATTTAATATTAATAATATCTTGTCGATCTGCTTTAAAAAGAATTTCTAAATCAGATTCATCACGATAAATACCATTACATTTATATACATGTGCAAAAATTGGTCCTTTTTCTCTTAATACAGATTTCATTAATAATTTTTTCTCAATTTCTTGAAAATCTTCTATTGTTTTTGGTTCATCAATAATAGTATGACGACCCCATACACCTCTTGTTGGTTTTTTCTTCTTTTTCTTTGTTGCTTGAACTTCAAGATATTTTTCTTTGAATTTTTTCAAAAACTGTTTTTCTTCTTTTAAATTATCTAATTCTTCAGTTTGTTTTCGAACTTTTTCTGTTAATTCATTAATCTTTATTTTTTTCATATAAATATCTTGTTTTAAATCAGAAATAATTTCCTCTTTTTGTGATAGAAGTTGATTTTGCTCTAATAATTTTGTTTCAAGATGATCATTATATTTTACTTTATTTAATAATAAACTTGCCTCTTTTTTACTACTTTTCCACTCTTGTTCTAAAGAATCTACTTCTGTTATGACTTTTTTTTTTTCGATTCCTTCAATTTTTGCTCTATCTTCAACTGCTTCTTTGATTCTACATTCGTCATAAAATTGTTTTATTTCAACTATTTGTTTTTCGTATTGACTTTGAGTTCTATTTTTTTCATTTGTTATTTGGATATCAAATGTTTTTAATTGACTTTTTATATGTTCTGGTAATAAATCGATTGTTGCTGAGGTAATATTTCTTAATTGTTTTTGTCTATTTCTTATTAAATTTCTGCGACCTCTATTCGCATCTCTTTTTAATTTTTCATAATCTGATTGACTTGAAAATGTTTCTATTTTAACCTCTTGAGACTCTAATTCTTTTATAATTCCATTTTTATAATTAGTAATTATTGAATCGTAATGTTTGGTATATTTATTCTCTATATTTTTTAAATCTATTCTTAAATTATCATTACATTTTTTTATTTTATCTTCAATAATTACCTCATATTTCTTATTAATTTTATATGTATTAGCCTCAGTCATTGATTCAATATATAATAGTTTTGAATTAAGTAATTTTGTTCTATGTACATTCCATTCATTATCAACTCTTTCTTGAAATACTGTATGAATATCAAATACTTCAGTTGAAAGATTTCTTCCAGTAGAACCAATAATTCTTTCTTTATCTCTTCTAATTGTATCTTCTATGATAGCATAAATTTTATCTTCTTTATTTCTATTCCAATTTTCCTGAAATAATTCTATTTCTGTTTTTTGCTTTTGAGTAAATTGAACTGTAATAGAATCCATTGCTTTTTTTAAAATATCTTGTCTTTTTATTTCAATTTCTCTAAAAACTCTTTCAAATGTATCTTGATTTTCTTGTGTTAATTTTTTTTTTAATTGTTCTTGTGATAATTTATTCTTCCATACAAATTGTGCTTTTTCTTTTCGTTTTTGTTGTTTCCATGCTCTTAATTTATTTTGCTGATTTCTTATTATATCTCTACAAGCACGGTCATATTCACTTTTTATTAAATAATTTTTTTCATTTATATGGGATATTAATACAGAATCTTCCTTGAAAATAAATCCTGATTTAGTTTCTGAATCAAGCAGTCTTAATGCTTTTTCATATTCTTCAGTATGTCTGTTGAGAGATTGTTCTAATAATAATTTAAATTCTCCTCTTATACTATCATTTTCATATTCCCATTCTTTTTCAAGATTTTTTGTTTCTTTATCCATAAGTTGACTTTGTCTTTTAGAAATATTAGTTTTTATTTTATAAATTTCATCACGATGTTCTCTTTCTATAATTTGTTCTGCCTTTTTTCTAAAAAAATCTAGTACTTTTTCATCTACACTCATAATTGATTGTATATAAATTATTAAAAGAAAAATATCCTTTCATCTAAACCCCAAATTTTTTTTTCCATTTGTTTATTAAATTGGGAAGAAAATTATGATTACTATTATTAAAATGACTTGCTGGATGTATTCTATGTAGAGTTAAAACTTCAGGGACATTGTAGAAAGTTTTTTTTTCAAAAACTAATCGAAACCACATATCATAATCTTCAATAAATTCATCATTCCAGAAAGAATCTTTTTTATTAATCATACAAGAAGAATTAATAATTGGATTAACTCTAAAGATATATCTTGTATCAACTTCTCCTAATGGAATTTTAGGTATATCATTTCTTGTTCCAAAATATTGACATGCCGTTCCTATTACATCATATTTTGATTTTAAAGAAATTTGTTTTTCTAATTTAGTAGATAGCCATTTATCATCAACATCTAATAAACATATTATATCATATGAAGCATCTTCAACCATTTTATTTAATGTTTTTGGTTTTCCTTTTGTATCATATTCAATAATCCTAATTTTATGATTTTCATAAAGTTTTGCCTGAAAATATGTATCAGAATTTTTTGGATGGCCATTGATTCCTATAATAACTTCCCATTGTTGATAAGTTTGATTTCTTATACTTGTAATGGCTTCTTTTAAAAATTCAACTCCATTATATAATGGTATCAATATTGATACAAACATTGTTATTAATATTATTAATAATGATGTATATATTTAAATAAATTTTTATTAATTTATTTGAATTAATTCGTCTAATGGATATTCATCTATCCATTCAAGTATATCTTTATCATCAAAATCACTTGGTCTAATAATAGACCAATCTGTATTTGCTGCTAATATACCCGCTTCTGTAAAAATACAAGCAACTAATGATGAACAAAAGAATCGATCGTGTTTTCTAGTTCCAAAATCTTTTCTTAAATATGCTTCTAACCAATCAAGTGGATGTAAGTCATATGGTTTTTCATAAACAATTTTATGTATTTTTTTTAGAACGGGAATAGTTAATTTTTCTCTACCGGTTTTTAGTTGTTTTATGTAAAAAGTACATCTTCTTTCACTTAAAACTTCCTCTAATGGAGTAATTTGTACCCCAAGTTTAATTTTATCATCCTGAGGATCACGAGTTCTATGCCAAGATGATTCCCATAAATATAAACCAGTCATATCTGGTTTAATCCAAGTTGGGTCTTTTAATATCATACCAATATGTGAATAAGGTCTTCCAGTAAACCATTCTATTAATAACCCAAATAAACTGATTGGATTCCAAGATAAATGGGAAGATACTAATAATATATCCCCTGTTTTGAGATTTTTAAGGTCCATTAATTGTTGAGTGTGATATATTTTTAAATAAGAACTTATTTTTGAATAAAGTAATAGTATATAATTAATAAGTTGTATATATTTATATAATATTTGCATTTATGTATATTTATCTTGATGGAATTTTTGATTTATTTCATGTTGGCCATGTAAGAGCATATAAATATATCAAAACAAGATATCCTAATTCCAAATTAATAATTGGTATTATAAATGATAAAGATGCAACTGATTACAAAAGAAAACCAATTATTAATGAAAATCATCGTTGTGAAATGATTTTATCAACTCGTTATGTAGATAAAATTATTTTTCCAGCCCCATTAATTATAACTCCACAATTTTTAGAAGATAATAATATTGATTTAGTAGTTCATGGTTTTGCTAATCGTGAAGATGCTGAAAAACAAAAAGAATTTTTTAAAGAAATAAAAGATAAATTTCAAGAAATACCATATAATTTTAGCAGATCTACAACAGAGATTATTAAAAATATTAAAGAAAATTATTAAAAATAAAATTAAAATTAATTTGTTTACATAAATATAATAAAAATAAATTAATTTAAGTATACCATTTTAATACATAAATATAATAAAAATGACTGATAAACAAGTTGAATTAAAAATTGATATTGGTGAAGAAAAAGAAGATAATTCCCAATCGTCCGAACTTTTATTTGGGGAAAATTTGATATGGACTTCAGATCCTAGAGTTGAAATTAAAAGACAAGTAGAAGATAATATTGAACCAACTAATCTAAAAACTGTCTTAGAAAATACAGTTGCTAAATGGGGTAATAATCCAGCATATACTTATGAAACAGGTAACGTCAAAGTAACTAAAACTTGGGAACAATTTGCCCAAGATATAAATAACTTTGCTTGTGCTTTAATTCATCATGATTTAGATGAATATTCTAGTGTTATGATTCAAGGTTTTAACTCTTATGAATGGGCTGTATCTCATTTTGCTACTATAATGGCTGGTGGTATTTCATCTGGTGTTTATACTAGTAATCTCCCTGAAATTTGTAATTATATGATTGATGATTGTAATGCTCAAATTATTATTGTAGACAATCTAAAACAATTGAATAAATATAAAACTATGGTAAATGAACTAGTATCTAAAGTAAAAGCATTTATTATGTGGAATGAATATGATAAACTAGACGCCCATTGGTCTGAATCTGCTATTCCTGTCTATTCTTGGTGGTCTTTTATTAAGAAGGGTCAAAGTAAGGAAATTAATAAAGAATTATCTGAAAGAATGGAGAGATTATCTCCTTGGAGATGTCATTCTCTTATTTATACTAGTGGTACAACTGGATATCCTAAAGGCGTGATGATTAGTCATGATAATATTTGTTGGGTTGCTACCTCTGTTGTTCGTGATTTTCAGTTAAGTACTGGTGAAAGAATTGTAAGTTATCTTCCTTTAAGTCATATTGCCGCTCAAGCATTAGATTTTTATCTTCCAATGTTTACTGGTTCTCATGTTACTTTTGCTCGTCCTGATGCATTAAAAGGTAGTTTAAAAGATACTTTAGTATCAGTTAGACCAACAATTTTCTTTGGTGTTCCTCGTGTTTGGGAAAAATTTAATGAAAAAATGGTAGCAATTGGTGCTCATAGTGGATGTTTAAAGAAAGCGATTGGTAGAAAGGCTAAGAGAATTGGAAAAGAGGCAACTATTGCTCGTGAAAATAAAACAGAACTTCCTTACTGGTATAATTTGGCTGATTATATTGTTTTTAATAATGTAAAAATTGGTCTTGGTTTAGATGCTGTAAAAATTTTTATGACTGGTGCTGCTCCAATTTCTGATAAAATTCTTGATTATTTTGCTAGTCTTGATATTCCAGTAATGAATCTTTATGGTGCTTCAGAATGTTGTGGTCCAGCTACATTTAACTTACCAACTAATTTTCGAATGTATATGAGAAATGTTCCTGGATATTCTCAAAAGAGAATTTCTTGTGGAAAAGCATTTCAAGGAGAAGAAGTTCTGATTGATTGTCCAAATGAAACAGGTAATGGTGAAATTATTATTAAAGGCAGACATATTTTTATGGGATATATTAATAAAAGAGAAAAGACATCTGAAACAATTAATAATAATGGATTTTATCATACTGGTGATGTTGGTTATATGGATAAAGATGGATTCTTAACTATTACTGGGAGAATTAAAGAACTTCTGATTACTCGTGGTGGTGAGAATGTTGCTCCTGTATTAATTGAAAATAATATTAAGAAAGAACTAGGTGATGTTATTTCTGATGTAGTAGTAATTGGTGATAATGAAAAATTCTTAACTTGTCTTATTACTCTCCGTTGTGATATGGTTGATGATATGCCAACTGAAGAATTAGATATGTTAGTTCAATTTAATTTATATAAAAAAGAGGGAATTAATGTAAAAACAATTAATGATGCTATTAATGATACTAAATTTAATAGATATATTGAGGACGGTATCAAAAAAGCAAATAAAAAAGCAGTTTCTAATGCCCAAACTGTGAAAAAATTTGCTATTTTACAAAATAATTTTACTGTTCCTGGTGGAGAACTTACTCCAACTCTTAAGAAAAAGAGACCAATTATTAATAAAAAAAATAAAGCAGTTATTGATAATCTTTATGGTCGTTAAATAAACATAATTTAAACATAATTTAAATATAATTTAAAATTGATTTTGAAGGTAATTTATGCGAAACTAATCAATGTTACAAGCTATTCAAACAAAGCTAACGCAACAAAGCTAACGCAACAATGTCAGGAACCAGCCGTCCAACTGGATCAATTGCTCTCTTTGAGAAAAATGAATATTATTTGAAGAAAGCGATTTGGGATTCAATCCCAAAATATATTCGTCCTAATGGATTTGGACGCAAACAAAGAAAAATTAAAGAAGATGTGCTTGGGATAATCTCGGGGTTTGTGAAACCGGTGGGAAAGGAACTTCGTTTCTGCGAAAGTAAAAATACGGAACACACATTGCATTTTGAAACGGATGCTGTGTACAAAGGATGGACTTGGAAGGAGTATCATGATTACCACTGGGAATACAAAAAAACTGAATAATTGTTACGGATTTTATTTTTGACTGAAAAGTCACATATTTTATTTTTGACTGAAAAGTCACAGAAAAAAAAGTTAATTATATTAGGGACTGGTTATAATTTATTATAATGTTGAATAGGCTTACTTTATTTACTTTATAGTAAATAAAATAAGGGACTGGAAAAATAATTAAATATCAACTTTACTAATATTAATATTACCGTATTTACGACTTGCTTTAAATCTACTCATATCAAATCTTTGATTATCTTTATTAGAATCATAATTATCTTCGTGATATTTCCAAAATTGTCTACTTCCACATCTAAATGGAGTTGTTTCACGAAGTGTTGCCTTAAACCAAAATACTTGATCTTCTATGCGATTAGTTTCAGCATTATTATCAATAACTAAGCATTCAAATCTATTTAATGAATTCATAACATCACAGAAAATTTGAAAATTTGGGAAACAACCAGCATATTGTTCAAAAATTTTTTTTCTATTAGAATAATATGGTTCTCTCATAATAAAAGTATAATCAATATTAGTTCTTAATGCTGGAGGAATACCTAAAGGATATTGCATAGTAACGAAAAACATAATTTTGTAATGTCTACCATTCATAAAAATAGATCTAATACAAGCTTGTCTTGTCCAAGAATCATCAAATAAACAATCATCTAATACAAGAAATAATCTTGGATCAACTTGTTTATATCTTGGATCTCCCGATTGTATATTTTTCATAAGTCCTTTTTGTCTTTTTAATACATTTTCAATAATTTTTGAATTAAATTCATGAAATATGTATGATTTTGGAATAAATTTACCATAATATTCATTGGCTTCTTCAGTTGATGAAATAACTGTTCCAAATGGAATATGTCTTTTATTAAATAAAATGTCTTTTAGTACAATAGATTTACCAGTTCTTCTTCTTCCTATTACTGCTATGACCGCATCATCTTTAATTTTTCTTAAATCAAATTTTTTTAACTCTAAATCCATGCCACTCATTATAAATTATAGATATATAAATACTAATATATTATTTTATCACTATTTAACGATGTAAATTTTTTATGAAAATTTAAAAATGAAATAACAATAAAATTATAATTTATGTTACTTATAAAGGTAACTATCTGTTATAATGAGAAATATAATAAATTCATTACCAATTGAGAATTTACAGTATCTATTTGAGGGAGATGAACCTTTTTTAAGACGGTTGAAAATGGACAGTGTATCAGTTTATAGTATGACACCGTTAGACGCATCCAAATCTATAATTGAAATTATATTGAAATATGCTCCAAAAACAAGTGTAGTAACTGATATGACTGCTTGTATTGGTGGAGATACAATTCGTTTTTCAAAAGCATTTAAACATATTAATTCGATTGAATTATCAAAAGAAAGGTCAAAATTTTTGAAACATAACGTAGAAGTTTACGAAAGAAAAAATATAACTATATTCCAAGGAAATTCAATTGAATTAATCAAAAATATGGAACAAGATATCATCTATATAGATCCTCCTTGGGGGGGAAAAAAATATAAATACAAGAAAAAGATTAATTTATATTTATCAAAAATTCCAATGTGGAATCTATGTAATCAATTAGCAAATAAAGCAGATTATATAGTTTTAAAAGTTCCTCTAAATTTTAATATAGAATTTTTTTGTAAAAAGGTTTTATCAGAAGATGTAGATATTTATCCTCTTGAAAAAATACAATTAATAATAGTTAATAATCAGGACGTTGATGTTGAGATGGAACTCTAGATATTTAAAAACTAATTTTAAATTAATAATTTATGATTATAATATACAAGAAGACGAAAAAAAAAACAACAAACCATTGCTAATAGAAATAAATTAAGAGCAAATGCTCGAGAATTTAGACCTAGTGGTCCTTTAGGTAATAAAAAAAAAATGTCACCAAAATATAAAAAAAAGTGCAATCAAAATGGTAAAATATCTAGATTCAGATAAATATATTATCTATTTATTTAATAAGTATGATATCACCAATTAAATTAATAATACTAATAATATTAATTGTATTTATGATTTTTATATTTAAAATTACTAAAAAATATAAATATCAACCATTAGGTAAATTAAAATATTCTCATACTAATGATTATTGGAGACATCTTATACCAGTTGAACAACATCCAGTTGTCCGTTATTGTCCAGTTTATAATTCAAGTAATAAACAAATATATCGGTTTCCTCAAATTCATTGGCTTCGTGCGATGAATTAATAATTAATAAAATTGATATATAAAAATGATTCATAATAATTAGATTAGGTAATTACTATGAATAATTCAAAAACTGCTATAATTAATTTATCAAAAAATAATAGAACTATCAAATGCAAATCATTCGGATATGAAAAATCAGTTTCGGGAGAATTAGTTTTTAATACAGGAATGGTTGGTTATCCAGAATCATTAACTGATCCGAGTTATTGTGGTCAAGTACTAGTGATAACTTTTCCAATTATAGGAATCTATGGTGTTCCATCTGATGATAAAGATAAAAATGGATTTTTAAAATATTTTGAGTCAAATAAAATTCATATTAAGGCTTTAATTATTGCTGATTATTCTGAAACTTACGAACATTATACTGCTATTAAATCATTAGGAAAATGGCTAAAAGAACATGAAATTCCTGGATTATATGATGTTGATACTCGTGAATTAACAAAATTAATTAGAAACGAAGGAAGTATGTTGTGTAAGATTGAATTTCCAAATCAATCAATTGAATATTGGAATCCGAATCTTAAAAATTTAGTTGAATTAGTTTCACCAAAAGAAAAAACTATTATTGGAAATGGTGCTAAAAAAATATTAGTAGTTGATTGTGGTTGTAAAAAAAGTATATTTACTAAATTATTAGATTATGATACTAGATTAATTATTGTTCCTTGGAATTATGATTTTACAAATGAAGAAGTTGATGGAATATTATTATCGAATGGTCCTGGTGATCCAACTATGATGATAGAATTAGTTGAAAAAGTAAGAACTATGTTAGTTAAAGATATTCCTATTTTTGGAATTTGCCTCGGCCATCAAATTTTAGCATTGGCCTCAGGTGCTAAAACATATAAAATGAAATTTGGGAACAGAAGTATGAATCAACCAGTAATTGATTTGAGAAATATGCGATGTTATATTACTTCTCAAAATCATGGATATGCTGTAGATGAAAAAACATTATCTGAAAAATGGAGACCATTATTTATTAATGGTAATGATTATAGTAATGAAGGTATTATCCATACTTTAAAACCATTTTTTTCAGTTCAATTTCATCCTGAAGGTAATGGTGGTCCAGAAGATACACATTTTCTATTTGATACATTTATTTCTTTAATTGAAACAAAGAAATTTCCAGTAAATACTATTCAATTTTCTAGAAATGAGGATTTTGATAAAGTGCTGATTCTAGGATCTGGTGGTATTTCAATAGGACAAGCTGGAGAATTTGATTATTCAGGTTCTCAATGTATTAAAGCATTAAAAGAAGAAAATATTGATATTGTTTTAATTAATCCAAATATTGCTACAGTTCAAACATCAGAATATATGTCCGATAGAACTTATTTTTTACCAATCATCCCTGAAGTTGTTGAAAAAATTATTCAAAAAGAAAAACCTGATGGTATTTTACTACAATTTGGTGGTCAAACTGCTCTTAATTGTGGAATTGAATTAGAAAAAATGGGAATTCTAGAGAAATACAATGTTAAAGTATTAGGTACTTCTATTAATACAATTAAAATGACAGAAGATAGAGTTGCTTTTAATCAAAAATTAGAAGAAATTAATGAATCTATTATTCCTACAAATATTGTTAATAATGAAGATAATGCTATTGAATCCGCAAATTCGATTGGTTATCCAATTTTAGTAAGAACTAACTATACTTTGGGAGGATTAGGTTCTGGTTTTGTTAATAATGATGAAGAATTAATTAAATTGTTTAAATTATCTTCTGGTAAATCTGCTGAAGTTATATTAAGTAAATCTTTACGAGGATGGAAAGAAGTTGAATACGAAGTTGTTCGTGATGTGAGTGATAATTGTATTGTTATATGTAATATGGAAAATATTGATCCAGTTGGTATTCACACTGGTGATTCAGTAGTAATTGCTCCATCATTAACTTTGAATAATCAAGATTATTATAATTTGAGAAAATCATCTATTAATATTGCTCGTCATTTAGGTATTATTGGTGAATGTAATGTACAATATGCGTTAGATCCAAATAGTAATAAATATTATGTAATTGAAGTAAATGCTCGTTTATCTCGTTCAAGTGCTTTAGCATCAAAAGTTACTGGATATCCATTGGCTTATATTGCTGCTAAAATTTGTTTAGGTAAAACTTTAGTTCAACTTAAAAATAATATTACAAAATCAACAATTGCTTGTTTTGAACCAAGTTTAGATTATTGTGTTATTAAATTTCCAAGATGGGATAATCAAAAGTTTACTAATCTTTCAAATAGGATTGGTTCATCAATGAAATCAATTGGTGAAACAATGGCAATTGGAAGAAATTTTGAAGAATGTTTCCTAAAAGGTATTAGAATGATGAATACCAGTTTTACAACATTTCAAAGTAATTATGGATATATTCAGGAAATGGATATGGATCAATTAATTGAAGAACTCAAAAATCCAAGTGATAAAAGAATGTTTGTTTTATTTGAGTCATTTTATCGTGGAATATCTGTTGAAGATGTTTTCAACTATACATTAATTAATAAATGGTATTTAACTAAAATTAAAGATTTAGTTGATATGGAATTATCTCTAAAAACAAGAGATGATATTTTAACAAATCCAACTCTATTAAGAGAAATAAAGAAAATTGGATTTTCTGATTTACAAATTGCTACTGTATTTAATTTTCAAGAAAGTTTAATCAGAAGTATTAGAAAACAAAAGAATATTATTCCATTTGTTAAACAAATTGATACACTAGCAGCAGAATTTCCTGCTAAAACAAATTACTTATATTGTAGTTATAATGCATCGGAAAATGATTTGACTTTTAGAGATAATGGTGTTATTGTTTTAGGTTGTGGTGCTTATCGTATTGGCTCATCTTGTGAATTTGATTGGTGTGCTGTATCTTGTTTACGAACTTTAAAGAAAATACGAAGAAAATCAATTATGATTAATTACAATCCTGAAACTGTTTCAACTGATTATGATGAAAGTGATAGATTATATTTTGAAGAACTTTCATTAGAAAGAGTTCTAGATATTTATGAAATTGAAAACAGTAGTGGAGTAATTGTTTCAGTAGGAGGGCAAATTCCTAATAAATTGGTTATGCCTTTATCAATTAATGATGTTAAGATTTTGGGAACTCAACCAAAATATATTGATAATGCTGAAAATCGATATAAATTTTCTAAAACCTTAGATGTATTAGGAATTAATCAACCTAAATGGAGCGAATTATGTGATTTAGAAGATATTAATTTATTTGTTAAAAAAATTGGATTTCCTGTTATTATTAGACCATCATATGTTTTAAGTGGTTCTGCGATGATTGTCGCATATACTCAAAAAGATATTAATGATTATTTACAAAAAAATGCTTTACTTAATTCTAAGTATCCAATTGTAGTATCTAAATTTATTGAAGGTGCTAAAGAAATTGAATTTGATGCTGTCGGTATTTCTGGTAATATAATCAATTATGCTATATCAGAACATGTTGAAAATGCTGGAGTTCATTCAGGTGATGCGACATTAATTCTTCCAGCTCAAAAATTATATATTGAAACAACAAAAAAAATTCGTAAAATTTCAAAGAAGATTTGTAAACATTTAAATATTACAGGACCATTTAATATTCAATATTTGTGTAAAGATAATATAATTAAAGTAATTGAATGTAATTTAAGAGCATCTCGTTCTTTTCCATTTGTTTCAAAAACATTTAATGTAGATTTTATTGAACTTGCTACTAAAGGTATGCTTGGTATAGATGTAAAAAGAGTACCAATTAATATTCATGATATTGATTATATTAATATTAAATGTCCAATGTTTTCTTTTGCTCGTTTAGATGGAATAGATCCAATCTTAAAAGTAGAAATGTCTTCTACAGGAGAAGTTGCTTGTATTGGTAATAATAAATATGATACTTATTTAAATGCTATTATTAGTTCTGGTATTAAAATATCTAAAGTTAAAAGTGCTTTAATTTCAATTGGACCTACTGAATTAAAGGCTGAATTCTTGGAATCAGTAAAAATGTTAAAAAATATTGGATATAAAATTTATTCTACAAAAGGTACTCATGAACTTTTGAATAAAGAAGAAATAGAATCAACTCTATTAAATAAGGCAGAAGGTAATCAAGAAAATAATGTAATTGATTACATTAAATTAAAAAAGATTGGAATTGTTATTAATATTCCTGAAAATAAAAATAAGTCTTATCGTTCAAAAACAGATGGATTTCTTTTGAGAAGATGTGCTGTTGATAATAATATTGCTTTAATGACAAATATAAAAAATGCTAAATTTTTAGTATCATCGTTATATAATTGTTATAAACATAAAGATGATATTCATGAAATTAAATCCTGGCAGGAATATTTAGCAGAAAGTCATTAGATATATGGACAATGTTTAATATAATTTTTTTGCTCTTCTGGATGTAATTTACTAAACCAATGCATATTATTCCCAACTTTTAAAATATCATTAATATTAAAAAAATAAATAATTTCGCAATCTTGATCCATTAATTCAAGAGTATTAAAAGTTTCAATATATTTTTCTGGTAATATTGATTTTATTGTCATTTCCAGACCGTATCTTTGATAAAAATCACCAAATGGACCAGCATATTCGTTAATAATCTCGGTAATATCATCTTCTTCATTAATTGATGCTCCTAAAAATTGTTTACATTCATATCTTTTATTTTCTAAGTCTTTTTTAATATTGTCATAAACATTTTTGATATTATTATCAAATACATGAGATCTTATTTTATAATTTTTATCATTATAAGAAAATCCTAAAGTAATTGTTTGTGTTAGAATATTTACTTCTATATATTCTGTATCTTTATTTTGAAATAAAGCAGTAAAATAGTCTATAATGCTGTCATAAGCATTCAATGTTGGAGTAAAAATATAATTTGTAACAAAATTTAAAATTGAATATGTATAAGTGTTTAACATTATATTATTATAATTAACTAATAAATAATTATAAACATTTAAATTTATTATATTATAAATGAACAATTCTACTGATAATCAAATCACTAAGGCGGAAAATTCAGATATCAAATTGAATGATACTTGGATTATCTGGATTCATAAAATTACTGATAAAAATTGGTTGAAAGAAAGTTATAAACCAATTTATAGAGTTACTACAATACAAGAATTTTGGAAATTTTTTAATGCTATTGATGATTATAGCAATAATATGTATTTCCTTATGAGGGAAGGTGTTTTTCCCCTATGGGAAGATGCTAAAAATAGAGATGGTGGTTGCTGGTCTAGTATAATTGAAAAAGAACAAATGAATGAATACTGGATTAAGACTTCTGCAAAAATGGTAAGCGAAATAATTAGTGAAAATCATAAAGAAGATATTAATGGGATCTCTTTGAGTCCAAGAACTAATGTTTGTGTTGTTAAAATTTGGAATAAAACTTCAGCCTTAGAATCGAAAATTAAACTAAATCTAGACGAAAAAATTTTAACTACTATTCGTTATAAAGCTCATAATAAGAAAGATAATCTAGAATCTACAGTTTCTTATTCATAACTCTGTTATTTTCTTAATATTAAATATCTAAACTTATATAATATATATCCAAATGAGTAAAACTATAAATGATTGGGATATGATGGATCAACTTATGTCTAATAAGATTGATAAAATTATTGCCAAACAATCTAAATTAGAAAAGATGCTTGAAGAAAGTATGGCTACTAATAAAAAAATATTAGATATGTTAAATGAAAATAGAAAAGTCTATACTAAAAAAATGGATGAAACCATTAAAACAGAACAAAAAACTCTAACTATGTTAAAAAATACAACAGAAACACGTGATAATTTAGAGCAAAATTTAATGGATAATAATATTAAAGCCCGTATTGATAATCATATGTGGAGAAAATATGTACACAAAGATCCATATAAAGATCCATCTTTTGGTGTGTTTGTTAAAAATGTTTTGTTTGGTTCTTCTAAAATCAAAAAATAAAAATATATATTTAATACTTATAAGATAAGGCTATTATGTATAGACAATTTGAGACATTTAAAAATATGCCTATTAAGGAAAGTGAAGAAGATTTTATTGCTAATCTTGATGTAACAAATAGAGTACAAGTTCTTGAATGGAGTGATGGAATTATAAAAGAAATTGAATCAATTAAAGACGATAGAGATTATGAACAAATTGTTATTGCTAAAGCAGTTTTATCAGATCCAAATGCTTCTGCAAAAGCAAAAGCAAAACAACAACAAGAACAATTAGCAGCAAAACAAGCAACAGCAAAACAAGCAACAGCAAAACAAGCAACAGCAAAACAAGAAACAGCAAATAAATTGAAAGAAGAAGAACTTATAGCCAAAAAAAGAAATACTGGCTCAAAATTATCAAAAGAAGTTACAAAAATTGTTGGTGCTATTCCTCAACCGCCTGAACTCAAATTAGATAAATTATCAGATAAAGCAGGAAAAATTATTACTGGTATTTTTACAGTATTATTAATTATTAGTTTTGGTTTAGTTCTTAAAGATAACGAATTAGATATTTATACTTTAGGATTATTGTTTTTAGCAGTTACTTTAGTATGTATTGCATATTGTACTCTAGTACGTAAATGTTTTTTAGGTACAAATGAAGCAAATTATATCCAAAACATATTAGGCAAATACTGTACCTTAAAAATAGATTTATATATCAGTGCATGTTTATTTGGATTCAGTATTTGTGCTTTAATTATGTTTAAAGAAATTGTAATGAATATTGGTAGTTATTTTAAAAATTTATTTTAAATATGATGTAAAAAAATGTTATTATTATGTATAATAGGATAAGATACATAATGGCAACATCAAGTGATTATAGTAAAAGTCATAATAATTTAATGAAATTTTATTCAAAATTTTTTATGATATTTTTTGGATTATTAATTGTATTTTCATATATAGTTGTTATATACAAAGAAAAAACATTTTCCTTCTTTTCAATAAGTTTACTTACTGTAGCAATGTCTTTATTCATAGTTAATTTTTGTTCTATTTTAGGAATTTGTCCTAAAAATTGTTCCTTAGTTAATGTTAAAAATAAACAAGAAAAATGTATATATGCTAGTGGTATTTATACAACATCAATATTATTAGGGATGGGTATTTCTTTTATTATTAGTATAATTATTGTTTTCCAAAAAGAAAAATTTGAACTTCCTGAAATGCCTGAAATGCCTGAAATGCCTGAGATTAAATTACCTGAAGCAGTTCAAGAAACTCTTGATGAAATTACAATTTAATAATAATTAGATTGAACTACATTTTCTTTAACTGGACGCAATACAGTTTCGGTTATATAATCAGGAACATCACATAGTTTAGTTTCAGAAATTTTTGTTCTATTGAGTTTATTATTTTTATGTAAACAGGGTTTTGGAATATGGACATGAATATTTTTAGCATCCATATATTTACCAGATGTTCTATCTTTAATCCAGTTGTTAAATGTAATCGGTGGATTAACGAGAGCATATTCAGAATTTGGTCCAGGTAATTGACCAACTGTTTCTACACAATTAACTTGACGAGTACATTGATTATTACCAAGAATATTTCCATTATTTTCTCTTAAACATTTACAATCTTGATGATTACTAGTTTTAAGATTAGCACATCCTTGTGCTTGGAATGTTTGTGTGGATAATTGATAATTGAAATGTTCGACATTTTTGTTCATAAATTTTGTATAGAGTATATAAATACCAACAACAATAATAAAAACAGGTACAAAACTTGAAAAGCAACCACAACTACTCATAATTTATATAATAATTACAAATATATTTTTCAGCGAGAGTATCAATTAAACTATAAATAAGTTATAGAGTAATTAATTGCCATGCTTAAAATTGAATATATTAATCTAAAAGAAAGTATATAAAATTTATAGAAGATGCCAAGAAAGAAGACTACAAAGAAGACTGTAAATAAAGTAAAGAAAAAAGAACTGGTATTATCTTCTGATGAAGAAGTTGATCTTATAGAAGTATCAACTTATACTGGAACAACCATTATATTAATGGAAGATGGTACAATTTTCAAAAAAATAATGGATTTATTAAAAGATGTTTTAGAAGTAGGTATATTTATAATAAACGAAGATGGAATTTCATTACAATCATTAGATTCTGGCCATATTAGTTTTATTCAAATGCTTTTACATAAAAATGCTTTTTCTAAATTTATCTATAATAAGAATCGTGAAGAAGATTTAGAACTTGCCATTAGTATGGAAAGTTTATGTAATGTTTTAAAGTGTATGAATGTAGGAGAACAAATAACTATTTCTCATAATGAAGAAGATAATAAAGTTTCTTGGACTTTTGAAAATCCTGATATCGGTTCTTATAAAAATTTTAATTTAAATCTTTTAAATGATGAATCTCAAGATATCAATATTCCTAAAAGTAATTTTGATTGTCGTATTAAAACATTATCCTCTGAATTTCAATTAATTTTGAAAAATCTAGCATATATAGGTGATTATGTAAATATTTGTATCGATAAAGATAATAATATAGTTGATTTTAAATCAGCAGGTATTCACAGTGATGGTTTAATTCGATTAAAAAAAAATAATCATACTAAATTAAAATTAACAGAAAATTTTGATTCTAAATTTTCATTAAAATATTTACAAACATATGCTAAATCGGCATCATTTAGTTCTACTGTTTCTATACATTTAAAAGAAAATGCTCCAGTTAGTTTGGAATATAAAATAGATCATTTATCTGGAATCATTCGATATTTTATTGCTCCTAAATCTAGAGAATAATTCTAAAATAGAAAATATTAATCATCATTAGAATTATTTACATAAAAATATATTTATCTTAATTTATATGTTGTTAAAATCATATCAGTAATATATGCTATGAGTGTGATACCCATACCAATAAAAATACTAATTACAGGTAATTTTGCGTTATATTGACAAGTATTACAATCGGAATTTTCTGGTCGGATAATCCATGCTCCAGAAAGTGCTTTACCTTGAGTTGATGCGATAGTAATCATAGATAATGCGATAATAGTGAAAAGAAGGATATAATGAACGAAATTTAATTTAGTAGAATTAGTAATACTTAAAAATACAAATACTACAGGTAATATAATAGATAGTAATATAAATAATAATTTAGATACATCTCTATCATGAGATATTTGAGTTTGTAAAGCATCTTTACATCTAACATTTTTAAGATTTGTTTTACCAAAATATTTTGCTGGAACTTGGCATTCACTAATTTCAGCAGTTCTTGCTGGTTTGAGATCTTCAACATTTTTTGGTAAATTTAATCCAAGTTTATTAATTGCATCTAATGGATTTTCTTTGGCAGGACATTTTTTATTTTGTAACTGTTTTCTTAATTCTTCATTCTCTCTCTTTAATTCTTGTATAGACATCTTATATATTTATAAAGAAATATTTTATTTTTTAGCAGTTGGATTTTTTTTTGAGTTTTGCTTCTTTTGCTTTTTTAATTGCTTTTGTCTTTTTCTTCTTGCTTGTCTATATTTTCTTCTTGCTTCTTTTTTATTAGCAGCCATTCTTTCTTCTGTTCTTAATTCACTTTTTTCATCATTATTTAATTTTACACCACCACCTAAAGCACTCATAAGTCCAGCTAATGGATTACCATTACCACCATTTTTATCAGCCATTGCTTGCATACCAGCACTCATTGCTCTTGTTAATGGATCAGTTTTTTGTTCAGAAGAATCACCAGTTGTTGCCATATTTCCCATTAATCCACCTAAGAGAGAACCAATATCTCCACCCATACCTGGAGCATCTTCATTATCACCTTGTGCCATACCAGACATGATATTTCCTAATAATGGACCTATACTTTGAGATAATTTGCCAACCATTTTCATCATATCTTCACTAGTTTGTTTTAATTTCTCTTCATTAATTTCTCCACTTTGAACTTTTGATTTAATATCCTCAGACATTTGTTGAAGTTTTGTAGTATCAAACATGCTTTCAAATGGATTTCCACCACTTTGAATATTTTCAAAAATTCCAGTTAATGGATTATCACCATTTTCATTGTTTTCATTGTTTTCAGTTGGATTGAAAAGATCACCAAAAATACCAGATAATTGTTCTTGCATTTGATTTAAACTTTCATCACCAATAGTGTCACGAATATTCTTTTCTAAATCTTCAAGGTCATTTGTAATTCCATTTAAATCATCCATCATTTTCTTTTGTTCTTCTTCAGTCATAACTTCTTGCTCTGGTTCTTGCTCTGGTTCTTGCTCTGGTTTTTGTTCTTCTTGTTGTTTAGAATATAAACTTTTAATGTCATCTAAAGTTGCTTTACCAAGAACAAATTTTCCAATAATATTACAATAATTAATGTGAGAAAAAACCTGTTTTTTATCATTATCAGATAAATCTTTCCAAATTGTTTTAATATTAATTTCACTTAAATATATATTTTCAGAATCCTCATCAAAAATAGAATAATCATTATCTTTGATTTGTTTAGAATAATTTGATAAATTATCAACCATTTTATTTAAAGTTTCTTCTATTTTATCATCGGTTGTATATTCATCAATATATTTTTGTATGATACCATCCTGGTTATCATAAATTTTTAATTGATCAAGAAAATCGCAATAGCAAGTCTTAAATGTATTTAAACCTTCCATATTTTAATATATATAATATATTTAAACTATACAAATAAAAATATAAACCCATACGCAGACTGTTTCTACTAGATAATTTATTGATTTGTCGATCCTTTTTTTACTTTTTTATTTTGATATTTATCTGCTAACATAAAAAATAATTCTACATATTTCCAAACTTGAAGTTTAGTATTATTAGAAGCAACTTTCCAAATTTCTTTTAAATTTAAAGATTCTAAAACAGTTCCATCTAAACATTGGCCTAAGAAGAAATCTTCATCTTTTTTTTTAATTTTGTAATGTGCCCACATACAATTTTCAATAAATGACTCAATTGGGAATTTTTCAGTTGTTGTACAAACAATACGTAGCTGTGTTTGTAAAGGGATGATACTAGGATTTTCAGGATATACTTCTTTCATATCCTTTAGAAATTCCTTGCATTTATCATTGAAAATTTTTGCTATGTTCATTATTTATATACTATTAGAATATATAAGGTTATATATCTTATAACGAATTAATATTCTATTTTCAACAGTAATCCACACTTATATTATTCCCTTTTCATGCTTTGTTCAAATTCTTTTGCTCTCATTATTTTCATTTCTTCCATTTTTCTCATTAAATTATTCGAATTCCCAACTACTTTAGGATTTTTCTTTTCTTCTATTGTATTGATTCCAAAATCATTATAATCTATACTACTAAAATTAGACGAATTTAAATTCGTATTTTCACTAAAACCATCGTCACCTTTTAATGATACAAATGTATCAGAAAAACTACTAGCAACACCAACGTTAACTGCCATTACATTCACAGATTCACCTTTAACTATGTTAGTTAGAAAATCAAATGCTGCTTCACCTACATATGGTGTAGAACCATCTATAATTGTAGGAACATTTTTTAATAGTGATGGTAAATTACTGCGATTATTATCAATACAATACAGTTTTATTTTATTGTTTTTTATATTAAATCTATTAATTTCATCAAGTAATTCCTTTGAATATTTACAATGATTACTGTAATAACAAATCGCTGATTGAGTTCTAACTGAATGTGTTTGTGGTTTAACATTTTGTATAGTTCTATTATTAAATTCAGAATTTAAATTTGGATTTCTATTTGGTTCTGGAAATTTTTTTTTTTGTTCTTGATATATTACAGATTCAGTTGGAAAATAATTATCACTAGTTAATTTTTTCTGTCTTCTTTTTCTTCTTCTTTTATTTTTAAATTTTGGATTTTGATATTGCATAACTTATATAAAATTGTTACAGTTAAATAATTAAACAATACAACGAAACTAAATTAATATTTAATAAAATTGAAAATATTTAATAAATAATAATTGAATCAAATTATAAATATGAGCAAACATTTCAAAAATATTAAAGTAAATGCTGATTCTGAACTTATTATGGATATTTATGGTTTAGATACTAGTATAGTTAACTCTTTTAGACGAATTGTTTTATCAGATGTTGAATGTAATGCCTTTGATAATATCGATATTGAAAAAAATACATCAATTGTTAATAATGAAATTTTAAGTCATCGTTTAGGTTTAATTCCTTTAACTTTAGATGATATTGACGAAGTCTGTGTTGAATTAAATGTAAAAAATACTGGATATGATCAACTAAACATTACTAGTTCTGATTTAGTAGTTACAAAAGGGAAATTATATATAATTCCTGATATTTTATTAGTAGAATTAAAAAGAGGAGAAGAAATCCAAGCAAAATTATATACATCTAAAAAAAGTGGGAAAATTCATGCTAAATATCAACCCACATCAGTATGTTGTTTCAAAATTAAAGAAGATATTAGTATAAATCTTAATTTATGGCAGAAATTGAATAAACGACAACAAATAAAACTTCGTAAATTATGTCATACAGATTTACCTTTAAATGACTATTATTTATTTGATAACAGTATTGGTACTTATGGTTTTAAAGAACATTTTGAAAATACTACAGAAAAAATCAGAAAATATATTGAAGCCTATTTGATTAAATGTGGTTTATCTGATAGTGATGTAGAAAATAAATCATTAATATTTCAAAAACAATTTAATAACAAAAAATTGGTATATCAATTTAGAATGGAATCACATATTGAAAATCCTTATAAAATTTTTGTAGCAATTTTAGAAAAATTATATGAAAAAATTAGTAATTTACAAAATAAAGATATTGAAATTATGGATACAGAAACAGTTGTTGGTGTTTGTTTTGAAATTAAAAATGAAGGTCATACAATTGGTAATATATTATCTTGTGAATTACAAAAAGATAAACGTGTAAAATACAGTTATTATAAAATAGAACATCCTTTTATTAGAAGTCTTATGTTATATATAATTTTAGAAGAAGATACAGAAGAAAAGGAAGTCTATGCTAAAATTTTAGGAGATGTTTTTAAACGTGTTTTAAATATATGTAATAGTTTCCAAAAAGAATGGAATATTATTTTAAAAGATGTAATAGAAGTTATTGAAATTTAAATAATATTATATTATAATATATAATAGTATCATGGCTACAGAAAGACAGTATAATATAATTAGAAATCTTACTGGTAAAGTAAACAAAATGCATGATAAATTAGATGATTTTAAAGCACAAATCGGTAATAATGAAGAGGCATTGAAAGTTGTCCATAATAAACATATGGAAGTTGTAAAACAAATAAAATTGTTAATCGTTACTTATGATAAATTAAAAGCAAATTCAAAAATTATTAAACAACAAATAAAAGATTTGAAACATAGAAAAAAAGATTTAGAAGATGATATAAAAAAAATTAAAACAAATGTAGATTTAACTCTTAAAAAACTAATGGAAAGAGATATCCAATTAGCAAAACAATTTAGTAGACTTAATAGAAGAAATGATGGTTATAGGAAAATTATAAAAAAAATGAACAAATATGAAAAAGAAATAAAAGAATTAGTTCCTGAAGATTTGGAACAATTGAAAAACGCAGTTACTAATCGTTTTGAAGTTTTATTAACTGATGTTCAATATACTAAAAAAAGTCTATATACTAAAAGTAAAAGATTAGAAAAAATTAATAATAATTTAAATAACATCAGAGAAATTTTAAGTCAATATTCTAAAGTAAATAATGAAATGCCAAATATGATCAATGATGTTCGTAAAGAAGAAAAAGTTAGAAAAGATGCTTTTTTTAAAGAAATTGTCGAATAAGATTACTATTAAATCAATAATATTATCTATTATTAATCGTAATATAAATTAATAATAGATATTTCATATATTATAATATTTATTGTGATTTTTGAGCATCTTTAATGGAAATTGGACGATTAGTTCTAAGATCTTCTGCAAGAAGACGACTACACATTTTTGGATCTTCTTTACACGTACGATCAGTTTTATATAACCATTCAGCAAAATCTTTTTGTTTATTTGGAATAGTTGTATTTGGCATAGTGTAGAATTGTCTTTGAGAAGAAGTTCTATTCCAAACATCACTAACATCTCTATATAAATTATGTTCAAAATGATCTTCAGCATCTTCTTTAATAGATTCTTTTCTAATATCACATGCCGGTGCTCTTTCTGGATCTTGGATATAATCAGATATCAATACATTCATAAATGGATTATTTTTTTTTGGAGCAATACATTCAACATCGATATTAGCAATTTGTTCTAAACTTTTTCCAGTTTTAGTATCTCTATAATATTTAAATAAGTAAAGAGTTATTAATCCTGTAATAAATGGAATGAATACAACATTACTATTTCTATTATATACATAAATAACAAAAGCAGTATATAATGAAAATCTTAAAATAGCATTTAATTTTTCAACATAACTCATATCATGTGATGGAAAAAATTCAGTAAGCCTATCTCTTTCAAAAATAATTGTATAATTATTAAACCAAAATGGATCACTTGTAGTAACTTCAGTTGGATCAGAGTTTATATTATCTTCAGTTGGAGACATTATATATATATAAAAGGAAAGAAATAAACATTAGAGATTATACGTTTATTGTAAAAAATCAAATCTTTTTTTATCATCATCTGTATTTGGATCAAGATCATATTCACAATTTTTATTAGAATTTTGTGGAATGAGTTTTTTACCATTTGGTCCAGTAATAAAACTTTTGATTTTTAATCCATTTGGTGTAATACTAGCAGTCATTAATAAAACTCCAGTAGTATCATTCCAAGCATTTTTATTTTTTTTTACTATAATTACTTTAATGTTTAAATTAATAATTTGATTACTCTTGTCAATATTGGAATTAATAACTTCATATTGTTGAATTGAACAAGTTTTGCAAATATTGGTTTTAATAAAAGTATCTATCCTCTTTTTAAGATTTGCATCAATAATTGCTTTTGGTGTAGCGTTTGTTCCTACTATATTTCCACTCATTTCTTTAAAGTTACGAATCTTTTTAATTCTTTCGTCCGAATTTGCTTTTGGTAATAAAATAATAATCAAAGGTGTAATAATTAACAATGGAATCAATAATTGAGACATTTTTTATATATCTATAACCAATATAAAATATTAAGAATGATGTTTTCTCAAATAAGTCAATATTTCATAAATGACTTGACAATCCAATGTATTATATCTTATAATATCATCCATCTCTTCTTGATATTTATGTTCATAATAATTTACAGCAGATGCCATTGAAACTTCACCAGAAGTACATTTTGAATCATATTTTAAAGGAATTAATCCAGCATTATATAATGCAGTTGAAACAGATTTTAATCCAAATCCAGATAATGAACCATTTACTACAACTGGTTCTTCTTTTAAGATTTCCATGACATCGGTGAATTGAATCTTCCATCTCTTTGAATTCTGTTTATCATGTCTCTTACGAGCACCTTTCAAAAAATTATTTTCAGCCTGAGACCAACAATAAATATTTACATCTTCTACATTTAAACCATATTTACGATATACTGAATGCATTTGATTGATCCATTGTTCAATAATTCGGAATTCTTCTCCTTTAGTTAAGACTTCAGCAACGAATGAATAATCTCTTTTACGATTATTAGTTCCGTGTTTTTTAGCAACAGAACTTGGAATAACAACAGTTAAACCAATTAAATAAATAATAGGACGACCACCATATAAAGAATTTAATGTTTCAAAATCTACATAGAATTCTACTTTATTTGAACTCTTCCAATTATTTAAATTAGAAGTAATCTTCTTAGGTAAAACTTTAGTTCTTTTCATTTTATTAATATCAATAATCTTTTGTACAGTAATACCTTTCTTTGAATTTGATTTAATTCCTAATGCTTCAGGTGTTAAATCTTCATCATTCCAAGAATAAATTTCTTGGGCGTGTGCTTTTTTACGAACGTTTGGACCAACTTGCCACAAGAGAGAAATATCTTTTAATTCAATAGCTAATTGCTTTTTTACTTTAGACCAACCACCTGATGCTTGGGTACTAAAAACTAGAGGCCATAATTCTTTTCTTGTTGGTTTAGGTAAAACCTTCCATTTATGCCCATTCTTTTCAAGTTCTCTATACCAAACTATAGCATCTTTAATATCATTAATATAATGTTTATCTTTATCCGAAAAATTAAGATATCCTAATTTCTTCCAATCTTTATACCTCTTTATTTGTTTTCCATTTTTATTTACTCTCCAGCCACTACCAATTAAGAAAGCAAAAGATGGAGTATATCCTTGAACTTTTCCTAATAATTCATTCTGAAATGTTATTTGAGCCTTATACATCTTTGTAATGAAATCATTTGATAATGTACAACCATCAGAAAGTAAAGGAAGAATCTTATATCTTAAAGAAAATGCAACATAAAACCAATTTCTACTATAAGTAGAAGCACCCTCTTTGATATTTACTTTTAATCTATATTTATCAAAAATCTTATGAATATAATCACTTCTAATTATTAAATCAATTGATGAATATATCTTGTTGTCTTCATCAGCAACCATTCCTTGAATAATAATTGGAACGCCATTTGACATATATTGTTTTGTCATAAGTACTAGATCAATACAATAATTATTAAAATAAGGTAGTCTTTTACATTTTGTAGGATAAATTTCTTCAATTTCTTGTAAGATTTTTGTTTTAAATTGTCCAGTTTTATGAAATTTTAATAAAGTAAATGGATTAAATGGCTCTTTCTCATATTTTTTATGTCCATGTAAATCTAACCAATCTGTTAAAGTATCTCCAATAATATAATTTCTAATGTTACCTTCACTAATCCAATTTACTGTATTGATTTTTGTAGTCTTTCTTTTCTTTTTTGGTCTCTCTTCAGGAAAAACAAGACTTCGTTTTCTCTTTTTACTACCTTTTTTAATCGTTTTATGTTGGTTCTTTAATTCTTTATGAAATTTCTTAAATGTATTAATATTTCTTGCGAACCATTCTCTATCTCTATCAATAATTAAAAGATTACTATCACCTAAATACCACCAATTTTTCTTATCTTCATTATAACCACAACAATCTGTATTTTTACATTCTTTTTTTAGATTTACTTCCTTAAATATACATTCATAAAAATAACACTTTTCAAGATTTGCTACTTCTAATTGTAATTGAACTTGGGCAAAGTAATTTAATGAAATCGCACCTGATAATCGGCGAGTATATGGACATTTAATTTCTACTAAATAATGATTTGATACTATACCATCTGGACTGGCACCTAAAAATTTGTGCTT